>Ga0207080_1066_pt1 | contig 22788 bp, 24 predicted proteins | sample Alteio_BWMinHeat_58_FD_153532 | JGI IMG/M metagenome (GOLD analysis project Ga0207080, IMG submission 153532) | Enriched cells from forest soil in Barre Woods Harvard Forest LTER site, Petersham, Massachusetts, United States -... | ecosystem: Environmental > Terrestrial > Soil > Temperate forest >...
ACAGGCTGGCAAAGACGAGTTTACGGTGCTGATCTACGAGTTTAAAGATGGCGTGAATGCTTACCTCAGCAAAGCAAATTGTAAAATGAAAAGCCTGGCCGATGTGGTCGAATTCAACAAAAAGAACGAGGCTAAAGCCATGCCTTATTTTAAACAGGAAACGCTTGAAAGCGCCTTGAAAAAAGGCGGTCTTGATTCTAAAGAATATTTGGACGCGGTAAAAAATACGACTACCATTACACGTTCGGTTATTGATAAATTACTAAAAGATAATAAACTGGATGCTATCATCGCACCAACTAATGGCCCGGGCGAATGTATCGACCTGGTTAACGGCGATTATGATAATGGTTATTCCTTCTCAGGTCCGGCTGCGATGGCAGGGTATCCGCACATTACCGTGCCAATGGGTTATATACATGGCTTGCCTGTCGGATTGTCTTTTATCAGCACAGCGTACGATGAAGCGGGGATCATCAAACTTGGCTATGCTTATGAGCAGGCGTCTAAAAAAAGGATGCCGCCGAAGTTTACGAAGGACTTGTTAGTGTAAATGCATGAATTTCGTGGCACTAAAATTCTGTCATTTATGGATAAATAGAGTGTAGCCATAAAATATACTGTATCCATTGGTAGCTTGTCCGAAGGATAATGCTTTGGCCATCGTCGATTGTCCGTCCTGGTTATAGGAAGTAATAGGCGCAATGCAGCCCCATCTGTCATTTAGAAAAAAAGCGGTCTTTTCTGTCTGATCGAACGTGATATTCGAAATGCGCGTGGTTTTTTTCGCAGCCGGAAGGTATATCTCCCAGTCAACGCCCGGCCGTAGAAGATCGTTTGCACTTTCGCGTGTGATCCAGCTATTTTCTATGACTGTTGTGTCACCGGACGACTGGTACTCCCAGGTAGTTTTTGTAACCAGCTCAGTATCCAGTAATTTATTAAACGCTCCATTAGCTTCGTAGGATCTATATATTACCGTATCCAGTTCTGCCGGAGAAAAACCTATAAAACCAGCGGCAAGATGACCTGGCGTACATGGTTTGCTGATGCAACCGGTCAGAAAAGTCGCAATTAATGCCGTAACCAGTAGGTGTTTTCTCATAATGAAGCGCATGGTTTCAGAATAATACGCAGCAAAGGCACGTATCGCTACAATGCCAATTCCATCTGGATGTTGGCCCGCTCGTAAGGCGAAGGCGGTCCGGTTATTTTTTCGAAGCCTAGTTTGCGATATAAGCTGATGGCCGGTTTAAGCATGGTGTTGCTCTCCAGGTAAACCATATCCGCGCCAAGCGCTTTTGCTTTATCGATACAGGCCTGTCCCAGTAAAAAACCAATGTTTTTACCTTGTGCTTTAGGCGATACCGCCATTTTAGCCAACTCATATTTTTTATAAGTCATTTTGATGATGGCACAGGCGCCAACGGCTTCGCCCTCGTAAATTGCCATGAAGATATGGCCGCCCGGTTCAATGATATATTCCTGCGGATGGTCCAGCGCTTTGTAATCATACTCCTCCATCCTGAAATATTGCGTTATCCACTCCTCATTTAATTGGCGAAATTCCTTCGCGTACTCCGGCGAATAATCTACGATTTGCACTTTGGCGCTTTCGCGTTTCTTTTTCTCTTCTTCCACGCGGCGTAACAGGCTTTTTTGCTCCAGCAGGTATTCCCATTCTTCAATAGCTTTCCACAAATCATACTGGCTTTCGCTGAACGCCTTATCAATGGCCGCCGAAACATCTTTGTGCTGTTCATTTAATTTCATAGCTGCCGCCTTTCCTTTTTCGGTTAACGATACAAAATTCTTGCGCTGGTCGTGTTTGTTCTTGCGCTCGGTTACAAAGCCATTCTTAACCATTTCGCGTACCACCTGGCTCACCGAGGCATGCGTCTGGCCGATCTCATTAGCGATTACCGTGATGGAATTTTCTCCATGTTCGGCCAGCGTAAAAAATACCGCCCACCAGCGCGGCTGTATATCCACGCCATAAATATGGTAAAGCTGGGCCGCGTCAGTCGTGATCATATCGCTTAAACCGCGAAGCCTTGAACCGATAGCCATTTTGCCGACTTTATCGTAGAATTTCATTTTCCTGTTAATTACGTAAGTACTTACGCAAGTTTAAATATTCTATTTATAATTTCAAAATGTTTTAATAGGAATTTTTATTGCTAATTAAATTAGTATGTGCTAACTTGCTGCAAAAATCATAACCTATGGAATTTGGACGCGTCGATCACCAGGAATTAGCCACAATAGATTATACCCTTCCGCCAGACCCGGAACTGACGATAAAAACATTAAAGGCCGCCAAAGGCAAAGGCGGTTTGCAGGTGCACGTGGGCTGCGCCAAATGGGGCCGAAAGGAATGGCTGGGTAAAATATACCCGTTAAAAACCAAAGAAGCCAACTTTTTGGACGAGTACGTAAAACATTTTGACTGTATCGAACTCAATGCTACATTTTATAACGTTTACGGTCCGGAAACGATCGGCAAATGGAAAGACAAGGCAGCAAGCAATCCCGGGTTCAAGTTTTGCCCGAAGTTTTCGCAGACTATTACGCATATACGCAGGTTGAAAAATGCCGAGGAACTCACTACACAATATTATAACGGTATCATGGCTTTTGGCGAGCAGTTGGGCCCGCTGTTTCTGCAGGTAGGAGATAATTACACGCCTAAAAGTTTTCCTGAGTTGAAAGCCTATTTAGAACATTTGCCAACGGATGTACCGGTTTTCCTGGAAGTGCGTCATAAGGAATGGTTCGCCGTGCCCGAGATAAGAGATAACCTGTTTAATACATTGCACGAGCTGAATATTGGCGCCGTGATAACTGACGCATCCGGCAGGCGTGACTGCGTCCACATGGAGTTGCCCACACCACACGCCTTTATCCGCTTTGTTGGTAACAGCCTGGATAAAACCGACTATAAAAGGGTCGACGATTGGGTGGCACGCATCAAGGATTGGAAGCAACAAGGCTTACAATCCGTTTGGTTTTTTATGCACCAGCATGACGAGCGCTACTCGCCCGAGTTGTGCGATTATGTAGTGGATGAATTGAATAAGGCCCTTGGCCTAAAACTACACCGGCCTGAGTTTATTGAGAAAGAGAAGGGAATGTTTGATTAGCCCGTTTTAATTTCACATTTTTTTGAATGCCTAAAATCAATTTTATTTTTGTTTGTAACAAAGTATTTAGATATTTGTCTAAATATATAAATGAGCAATTCTGATGAATATATTATTTAAAGCACTGAACGACCAGACGCGCAGGGATATACTGGAATTGCTGAAGGATAAGGACATGACGGCAGGTGATATAGCTGATAAGTTCGAAATATCCAAACCCAGTATATCGCACCATCTCGATCTGCTCAGGCAGGCGGGACTGGTGGTATCGGTTAAAGAGGGGCAGTTTATTTATTACTCTATCAGTACTACCGTTATGGACGAAATGCTAAAATGGATCATGCAATTTAAATCACCACTGCCGAAGGCATCCCTTCGGGAAAAAACAAATAAAGGAAATGAAGAAGTTTAACACCCTGGATGCAGCCGCAATAGTGATATGGCTGCTTCCCGTAGCTTATTTGCTATATATTTTCCCAACTTTGCCGGCCACCGTGCCCGTGCATTTCGGGATAAACGGCACTGTTGACCGCTATGGCAGCAAAAACGAGTTTTTGATAGGGCCGCTGGTGTTGACCGGCGTATCGGCTTTTGTATACTTGCTGTTTAAGTATCTGCCGGCCATCGACCCAAAAAAATCTGTAAAATATGGCGACTCGACCTTTCAGAAAATAGGTTTAGCTATTATACTGCTTATGGCAGTGTTATCGATTGGTATTACGTTGTCGGCATTAGGCAAAGGTTTCAAGATTGACAAAATAATTTTGCCTGCAATGGGATTATTCTTCGCGTTTATGGGTAACATCATGCACAGCCTTAAGCCCAATTATTTTGCCGGGTTACGCACCCCATGGGCACTGGAGGACCCGGACAACTGGCGTGCGACGCATCGGCTGGCCGGGAAACTATGGTTCGCCGGTGGCCTGGTAATTACTGTGGCGGTGTTGCTGTTGCCCACTATTGCCGGGTTTATCTTTTTTATGACAATAATGCTTGTGCTGGTCCTGATACCTGTTATTTACTCCTATAAATATTTCAAAAAACACCATCCAAATAAAGCAAGCGAGTAAAGTAATTTCTTAATTTGCGGGGCGTTAATCATATCGGTTTAACGCCCTTTTTTATGAAGAAATTTATCACAGCCAGCCTTGTATTAATCACCTTTTCGGTGAGCTTATCGTATGCTCAAAAAACCGATTTGCTTACCCAAATTGAAGCGATAGCGCCTGAATCTAAAGGAATTGTAGGGGTTTCTGTTTTGAATATTGAAACGGGCGATACGGTAAATTTTAATGCCCACGCCCGCCTGGTGATGCATAGCGTATTTAAATTCCCCATCGCTATGACCGTCCTGAACCTGGTTGATAAAGGAAAATACAAACTCGATCAAAAAATAAAGCTGCATAAAAGCGATATGGCTGCGCCAAAGGCGTACAGCCCGCTGCGCGATAAATACCCCGACGGAACGGAGATGGCGCTAAGCGACATATTAGGTTATATGGTATCGCAAAGCGACAATACAGCCTGCGATTTTCTTTTGAAAAAAATTGGCGGCCCGCAGGTGGTGGAAGATTATGTCAAAAGCCTGGGTGTAAAGGGTATTGCTATAAAAGCTTCAGAGGCTGATATGGCCTCAGCATGGGAGGTGCAATATACCAATTGGGGCAAACCTGCAGATTTAGTGCAACTACTGGATATTTTATATCATGGAAAGGCCCTATCCAAAACCAGCAATGACTTCCTGCTAAAAATAATGACCGAAACCACTACCGGGCCTCATCGCATAAAAGGGCTGTTGCCGAAAGATGCTGTCGTCGCACATAAAACAGGTACATCAGGTACAAACGATGCGGGATTAACGCCGGCTACCAACGACATAGGCATCATCACCCTGCCCAATGGCAAGCACCTGGCGATTGCGATAATGGTATGCAATTCAAAGGCTGGCGAAGCTACAAGGGAGGCCGTTATCGCTAAAATAGCGAAAGCAGCATGGGATGAATATGGGAAATAAGTATCATGGAATTGCCATGTATTAAATTTTCGTTAACAATATTAGCTTCAACTTCTATTTTTGGGCTTCATGAAAACTGAACCCGTTTCCACTATTACTCCCGAGACGCATGTTGAACAAACAGTATTCCTGATCCTATTTGCCATTAGTTTTTCGCATTTGCTCAATGATATGGTACAGTCGCTGATGCCGGCAATTTATCCTGTCATCAAAACAAATTTTCACCTCAATTATTCGCAGATCGGATTGATAACGCTGGTGTTCCAATTATCGGCCTCTATACTGCAGCCCCTTGTAGGACTTTATACCGATAAAAAGACGCATCCATATTCGTTACCCGTTGCAATGGGTTTTACGCTGATCGGGTTGATCTGTTTATCGCAGGCCCCATCGTATCCGATAATATTGTTATCGGTTATGCTTATTGGTGTTGGTTCGTCGATCTTTCATCCGGAGTCATCAAGGGTAGCATACCTTGCATCTGGTGGCAGGCGCGGGCTCGCTCAATCCATTTTCCAGTTTGGCGGCAACCTGGGCAGTTCGCTCGGACCCTTTTTGGCGGCCTGGATCATCGTTCCATCCGGTCAAAAAAGTGTTGCATGGTTTGGCTTGGGTACCTTGCTGGCTATGATGGTCTTGTTCCGCGTGGGGAGGTGGTATAAAGGGCACATGTTGGCGCGGATGGCCACTCGAAAGAAAACGATCTCTACAGGCCACCCAGAGTTTTCACGTAAGAAAGTGATCTTTTCGATGGCCATTTTGATGATCCTGATCTTCTCCAAATTTGTGTATCTCGCCAGCATGACAAGCTACTATACCTTTTACCTTATCGGGAAGTTTCATTTACCGGTTCAGCACTCGCAATATCTTTTGGGCATATTCCTCGTGGCGGTAGCTGCAGGTACGCTATTGGGCGGGCATTTGGGCGATGTATTCGGGCGTAAGTACATCATCTGGATATCCATCCTTGGCGCGGCGCCTTTTACGCTATTGCTGCCGCATGCCAATTTATTGTGGACAGGTGTACTCTCCGTTATTATCGGGCTTATTATTTCATCCGCATTTTCGGCTATACTGGTTTATGGGCAGGAACTGATACCGGGGAAAGTGGGTCTGGTTGCAGGCTTGTTTTTTGGACTTGCATTCGGCATGGGCGGTATTGGGTCAGCATTGCTGGGTAATCTTGCTGATCGCACCAGTATCAATTATGTATTTGAAGTGTGTGCTTTCTTGCCGCTAATTGGAATTCTTACGGCGTTCCTGCCTAATATAGAAGCGAAGAGGAAGTAGTCATTTGTCATTGGGCATTAGTCATTAGGGATGGGTTTTGCCGATATAATCTGTCAAATAATGCCTGATGACTAATGCCTAATGACCAGCGCCAATCAAACCACCGCCGTCTCCACAGTTTCGTCTTTAAATCCGCCAAAAACAGCGAAGTTCATGTTTTTATAGATGCAGTCCACTTCGTTAAAGCCTGCTTTTTCCAACATTTTCAGTTGCGTTTCAAGAGGGGCGAGTTTTTCCAATTTGATACGTTCAAAAGCCTGTATCAACGCTTCGTGGTCAATACCCGAATGTGATATCGTTTCGCGCCAGTGATAGTTATACAGGCTGTCGAATAAAAGATTTTTTCCGGCAACCCTGTCGGCATTAATGAATAGGCCGCCATCATTCAAAGCGAGGTATATGCTTTTGTAAAGCTTCATCTTTTCGGCATCTTCGAGGTAGTGTACGGCCAGCCCCGAGATAATGATATCGTACTTACCAGGAAGAGCATCTTTTGAAAAATCCAGTTCGAGGTATTCAAAATTGCTTTCACCCTCAAAGCGCTCGCGGGCCACATTCAGCATTTCACCGGATAAGTCAGTAAGCGTAAAATGGAGATGCGGCTTTATGTCGTAAATAAACTGTGTGAATAAGCCTGTTCCGGCGCCAATATCCAGCACTTTTTTGGCATGTGTAAGACTTTTTATCAATGGCAGACAAGCTGTATAAAAGTCGTTAAAACACGGAATAAGGTATTCGCGCTGCGAATCGTACTTTTTTGAAACATTGCTGAATTGTTCTTTTACGTCTTTCATAGCTTATCAATTTACAAATATTAACGGTACTGGCCCGAAAAGGTTTATTCTCTCTCCATTGTCTGTGTCCTCACAGGCAATCGCATGCCATCTATGAGGACACAGATGACGGTAGGTTTATTACATTCCCGGTTGTGTAGGCTCAGGAATAACGAGGTTCTTATTAAAATTAGGAAAAAGTTTTGGAATAAGCTTATAAGTCGCCTGGTTAATATCCAGGAAATACCAAAACTTTCCTCCATCTTTCGATATAGCTAACATATAGCTACTATTGACCAACCGGCTGTTGCTTGTTGTTATCGCCGTTCTTTCGGGAACAAGACAATGTATTTCAGTGCCGGCCTTGTAAAATTTACCGGGCGAGCCAACCGTAATGCTTTCAATAGTTAATCCTTGTGCCTTCAGCATTTCTGAAGCCTGTTTTATGGTTGCTGTCATCTTATCCTTACCGCCAACGGCCTGTATTAATTTAGGATAGGTATGAGATGCCACAACTTCGTAATGACCCTTCATTTCGGCAATAGCAACGGCCTCAGCCTGCTTTTTTACTGCGGTAGTATCCTGGGCATATGAAAAAGCAGGAATGACAACCAGCAGGAATATTTTGCAAAACGTTTTCATACTGCAATATATTAGCTTTTATTGTTGCGTGGCAAATTGACAGCGTTATTTTTTTAACAACACCTCATTGGCTAAATGTTTGGTGCCGTCAATTTTTTCGGTATAATCCAGGCCGAGGATGCGGGTTATCATTGGATAAATATCCACGTTAGGAAAGGCTGAAATCACCGTATGGGACTTAAATGCAGGTCCCCAGGCGTAGAAAGTAGCATGCATATCCTTTACAACCGACGGATCGTAACCGTGCTGACCGGGATCCATATTATACTTGCCCAGTTTGAATATTTTTGGCCATTTGGGTATCAGCAGAATATCGCCAATACGGTTATGCCAGTCGTCGCTTTTCGAATAATGATAGTGCGGCGGTATATTCACCCGCAGATAAACATCATAGCCATCAGCACTCTTTTTCAAATCCTCATAGGTTTTCTGAATGTTGTCAGGATTTTTGGCATACAACTCAACCAATATACCATCACCGGATACAATGAATTTTGAGGTATCAACAGCCGTCGGCAGCGGCAGCGTGTGCTCAATATCAGGCGTCGTCATACCATGGTCGGATACGAAAACATAATTTACTTTAAGGTGGGTTGTTGCGACAGCTTTGGTCAGTTCATAAACAGAGGAATCAATAAAATGCACGGCGTTTTCTACCTCTCTGGAATCAGGTCCGTGTTTATGTCCTTCATGGTCAACCTGTGGAAAATAAAAAGTGATTAAATGCGGCCGCTTGGCTGGTGGCATGTTCAACCAATTTACAACAGTTTGTATGCGTTCATGAACGGGTATCTTATCGTTGTATTTATAATAATAGGTGGGATAGATGCCTTTAATATCCGCTTCCGATCCTACCCAGTAAAAACTGGCCGATATCATTTGCTGCTGTTCGGCTAATACCCATAACGGTGTTCCGCCATACCATATTCCTTCGGAAGCTGTTTTGGCTTTGTAGCTATAGAATCGTTTAAGGTCGCGGTCGTAAAAATTGTTTTGAACCAGGCCCTGGTGCGATGGGTATAAACCGGTTACCATAGAATAGTGGTTTGGGAATGTTACCGATGGGAAACAGGGTATCATTGATTCGGCCTTTATACCTTCATTTGCGAGTGCCAGCAAGTGTTCCGCTTTATACTTTTCAGCATAATCATAACGAAAGCCATCTGCAGAGATCAGGATAACATAAGGTTTTTGCTGTTGTGCTGCGCTGTTTGTCCTTCCGGGTACGATGTGCTGGGTAGTATCCTGAGCAAACGCGATAAATGAAAAAGGAAGAAGAATTAGAAAAAGTATATGTTTTTTCATAGAGATGCAACGTATATCCAAATTTAGCTAAATAAGGTTAAGCCAATGTTAGGTGAGTTATTATTATTCCTATTTCTTCCGCCTCAAGGCCTCCGCTATTGCCTTTTCAGCCAATGGTTCCATTGCTTTGTACCCTGCAAGTGAGGGGTGTACGCCATCGCCGGATAAGGTTTTTGGCAAGCCCTTTTCGGCATCAACCATCGCCGAATAATAGTCGAGGTAAACAATGCCGTTCTTATCAGCATAGTCTTTCAGCATTTGATTAAGCTGGATAACTTTCTCAGTTGGGTCAATCGCCGGCCTCCAGGGTATACGATTAGCAGGCAGTGTTGATGAAATGACAACTTTGATGTGGGCCGCCTGCGCCAGTTGCGCCATCGATTCGATATTTCCGGCAACATTTTCCAGTTTTTCGGGGCCTGTGTTTTGGGCGATATCATTGATCCCAGCAAGTATCACTACAACTGATGGTTTTAAATTGATTACATCCTCGCGGAAACGCACCAGCATCTGGGGAGTAGTTTGACCGCTGATACCACGGTCGTAATAGGCTTTTCCGGCAAAGAAAACAGAATCAGCAACTATCCAGAAATCAGTTATGGAATCACCCATATAAATTACCCGCTTTTCGCCTGGCGCCGGGGGTGGAACCTTGCTATTTGCTTCGTCAAACCGTTTCAAATTTGCCCAGTCGTCGTTTTGCTGAGCATGTGCGACAAATGCGGCAAGGCCGAATATTGTTATCAATAATTTCTTCATCCTTATTAAGATTACATAGGTGGTTGTAAGTACAATAATAGCTCTTTTGAAAGTCCGACTGAACAGATTTTACACTTTTTGTGATGACTCAATGTAAAAAACATGCGGGAATTAAACCTTTTAAGGGTTTTTTTGTCGAACAGGTGAATTTTCCTGCAGAAAATTCGTACATCTGCTTAAAATACTTGTTATGGCATTACCCCAACCACAACAACCCTTACCTTATTGCCGCCCTGGAACATTTTTGCCGGCTTTGATCCTGTGCGCCATAATCGGCCTGCAATCATGTAAACACGATAAAAAGATTTATAAAAGCGATTGTGATGACGGCATCAGTTTTAAAAAAGTCAGTTTTCGTCAGCTGATGGACAGTATATCCCGGTATGATCAGCGTTACGTGGAAGTTTCGGGTAAATATGAAGAAGATAAGGGGTTATCAGCTTTATTCACTGATACAGTGATCTCCGCCAGGTCGTATAAAAATGCCTTATGGGTCAATTTTAGCCAGGATTGCCCGCTTTATCTTACAGGTACGCGCCAGGGGCTATTTGAGTACAATGATGGACAATTCACCCAACTCAATGATAAGTTGGTAACTATTCGCGGTAAAATTGACCTCCGCAATAAAGGCAGCCACAACAGCTACAAAGCTACTATTGACCGGATAAGCCTCGTGAAATTGTAAGTCTTAGCAAGGCGGTTGGCGCATGGTGCGAAGGGAGATGCACAGCGGTCAAAATATTTTTTGACTCTCGTGCGATTTATATTCTTGTTTAAAAGACGATTAGCTTTAAGTCATTCGCCTTGCGCCCGTCGCCTTGCGCTAAACCTCTAAAACCAGCCCGTCATAAGCCAGGGTGATGTTTTTAGGTAAAAGCCCCAATATAGATTGATGCCTGCCCAGGCGGTGGCTGATATGGGTAAAATAGGTTTTTTCGGCGCCAATTTCTTTCGCGAAAGCGATGGCTTCTACAAATGTGAAATGCGAGATATGCTTTTCAATTTGCAGGGCATTGATGACTAATGTTTTGGTGCCTTTTATTTTTTGTTTTTCCGCCTCCGAAATGGTTTTGGCATCAGTAATATAAGTGAAGTCACCAAGGCGGAAACCGAGCACTGGTAACTTATAATGCATTACCTCGATTGGAATAAATTTGATATTGCCGATAGAAAATGGCTTTAAGTCGATAGTATTCAGTTTTACTTCAGGTATGCCGGGGTATTTCATTTCGGCGAAAACGTAGGCGAACTCTCTTTTTAATGCTTCCTGTACACGTGTTGTCGCATAGATATCAATAGCGGCCTCCTGGCGATAGTTAAAGGCGCGTATATCATCCATCCCGGCGATATGGTCCTTGTGTTCATGCGTAAAAACAATAGCGTCCAGGCGCTTTACCTTAGCCCGTAGCATCTGGTAACGGAAGTCAGGCCCGGAGTCGATCACAATAACTTTATCGCCGTCCTCGATCATGATTGACGAGCGCAGGCGCTTGTCGTGTGGGTCGGGCGAGGTGCACACCTCGCAATTGCAGGCAATAACAGGTACACCCTGCGAAGTTCCGGTTCCTAAAAAAGTAATGGTCACAACTGAAGCCTGGTTTGTTTTATCTGTTGTATATAAGCTACTTGTTTTTCATCCAGCAAACTGTAGTCAATATCCAGTTCGCGTATCAGTTCGGCAATGGCGTGTATTTTGCTTTCGAGGTTCGAGAATTTATTTACCACCACAATTTTGCTTTCGAGCAGCATGCAGGCGCCGGTTTTAAAATTTCCCTTTTCATACCGTACCTTGTATCCGGCCGTGCGGAGCAGTGTTTCGAGTTTTTCAAGGGTATGAGTTGTAAGCGTTAGCATCTTTTCAAAAATAGCAAAAGCGATACGAATTACGATTTCTTTTCTGCGTTAAGCAACGACTTTTTATAAACATTGCTCATCCTGTTCATGATAAACTTCTTCGGCAAAAACTTAAAAAATATGTTCCCAACACGGTTTGTAAAACCCGGAATATAAACTAATTTACGCTTAACAAAGGCAGATATACCCTCTTTTGCGGCTTTATCAACGGGCATCAGCCAGCCTCTTAAATCGTTGAATTTTTCGCCTGCCGTCATTTCGGTTATGATGCCACCCGGAGTGTAAACGGTGATTGAAAAATTTGGGTTTTTGAGCTCATTAGTTAATGCAGTTGCGAAGCTGAGTATGAATGATTTGGTACCCGAATATGCCGCCTGGAACGGTATAGGAAAAATAGCTGCCATGCTGGACACAATGAGGATGCCACCTTCATTTCCTGAAGCCTCGAAATGCGTTGTCAACCTATTGGTCATGCGCACAACAGCAGTCACGTTGGTTTGCAGCATGGTCAAAAAATCATCCCAGGATAATTCTTCATGCCGGCCAAAGTGGGTTACACCTGCATTCAAAACCGCGCCGTATAATTGCCCATCTTTTAATACTTCGTCCATCGTATTATCTACATCTTCGGGTTTCGACAGGTCGGCAACTATTATCCGGATGCTCACTTGCTGCTCAAGTTCCGTTTTAAGCTGTTCCAGTTTTTCTTTGCGTCGCGCAAGCAGGATAAGATTTGCGCCATGCTGATAAGCTAACTGGCGGGCAATTTCGGCGCCCAGGCCCGAAGATGCCCCGGTAACCAGTACCCATTTATTTTTGAATTGCAGTTTGCCCATGAACAGGGGTAAAGCTAAATAATTTTGTCTGAACCGGAATTACCCGAATTAATGAATTACCAGAATGCTTATCATTGCATAAAAAGAAACCAAATATGAAGAAGGTATGCCTTTCAACGGCGCTCATTTGCATGGCCGTTTATTGTTTCGCGCAACAAACCAAAACTTACGCTGAAAAACTGGGCTGGCCCAAAGGCGCCAAAGTGCTGATATTGCATGTGGATGATGCGGGCATGTCGCACGACTCCGATGAAGGCGTTGAAAAAGCAACCGGCGAAGGAGTAGCCACCTCTACCAGCGTGATGATGCCATGCCCCTGGGTGCCCGAGATCGTAAAATATATCAAGGAGCACCCCACACTGGATGCCGGCTTGCACCTGACACTTACCTCTGAATGGGATAACTACCGTTGGGGGCCGCTTGCGGGAAAGGCGAATGTGCCGGGATTGGTTGACAAACAGGGTTGTTTATACTCATCTGTGGGGGCCGTTTATTTTAGTGCCACAGCCGATGAAGTGGATAAAGAGATACGCGCCCAGCTTGACCGGGCTTTAGCGATGGGTTTTAAACCTACGCATCTCGATTCGCATATGGGAACACTGTTTGCAAAGCCGGCCTTTATGGAAAAATATCTCAAACTGGGTATCGAAAAGCAGATACCGGTAATGTTCCCCGGCGGCGAAGATTTATTTTACCGGGCGGAAGCTAAAGCGGCCACTATAGCCGAGCTAAAAAAGCAGGGTAAATATACCGAAGGTATGGCGATACCCGACGCGCCCGAATTGGCACAAGTTAAAGATTTGGGCGCTATGCTATGGAAAAACGGGCTACCTGTACTGGATGATCTGCATAACTCAAGCTACGACTGGCAAATGCCAGATATAGAGCATAAAACCGATGCGGAAATAGATAAATGGTATACCGACCATTATATTGAAAGTATAGGCAGGCTAAGCCCCGGATTAACAATGGTCATCATGCATTGCACATTACCTTCACCCACCTTTAAATATATATCAGATACCGGCCAAAAACGCCACGGCGACCTGATGGCGATGCTCGACCCGAGGCTAAGGGAGTTTTTAACTAAAAACGGTTATATCCTGACTACCTGGAGAGAAGTAATGGAGCGCAGGCAAAAGGTTGGGAATGCAGAATAGGAAAAGGATATTGAGAAGCGATTTTTAATTAAATCTTAAAATCATTTATCTTTGGTAAAATCACCATCGTTTTTGGCATGAAGGAGCTGGTTTACCAATTTATCCATCATCATCAGTTGGGTGTCGTTTCCACTACAGGCAGCGATGGTAAACCACAAGCCGCCCTGGTTGGTATTGCGGTAGCAAGCGACCTGCATATCATCTTCGATACGCTTAAAACCTCGCGGAAATACAATAATATTCTATCAAACAGCCATGTGGCCATAGTTGTCGGTTGGGATAATGAAACCACTGTCCAGTATGAGGGCAAAGCAGAGGTTTTAGGCGATGACAATGCCTCCGATAATTACCGGCAAACCTACTATGCCGCTTTCCCGGATGGCAGGGAGAGGGCCGAGACCTGGCCCGGCCTTATTCATATCAAAGTAACCCCCAAATGGATTCGATACAGTAATTATAATGAGCCGGTGGTGATAAAGGAGATGGAGTTTTAGTTTGCCGTTTATTGCTGTCGCCAATCTTCTTTGTCGCGCAGTTCTAAGAATAATGAGTAAAGCGTTCTCAAACCAAAAGTTCCGACTTCACCATAGTCTTTTATCTTTTTAACCGAACCATCGCTAAATGTAACAGTCAGCCAGCAAGTGGCATCGTCTGTCCAATCCACTTCGTAGTCATCTTTAAGATTTTTAACACTTATATAATTAAGCAGATCATGTATTTCTTTGCGTTTAGCCGAAGTAATGTAGCCTATAAAAGTGCCCTCTTCGGGACTATACATACCTGCAATATAAGTAACAGGCCCCGTTTTATTAAATTCAATAGAATAAACCGGACATGTACCAAAACAGCGGCCCGTCTCGAATTTTACCGTCTGGATTTCGTACGCTGACGGGTTTCTATTCCTTTCAATAAAATTATTAAACTTGTATATCAAAGTGTCTGTCACAGGTATTTCTTTCCACTCATAAAGCCTTTTTTCATTTGGGTTGAATTGTGCTTTCCTGGAATGAAATAATAGCAGGGGGAGTGTTCCATCTTTGCAGACCTGCGCTATTTGGCATTCCGGAAACCCATAATTGAGTGTAATTAGCTTGAATTTGTTATTACCTATATCTATCGCAACCAACGATAAATATTCATTATCCCAGTACCCTATAACAAACAGATCGGTAAGCCCGTCATTGTTAATATCAAGCTTTTCCCAGTTTTTTATTCGATAGGCCCTAATATTACTATCACAATCGAACGCTTTTATGATGTCTTCTGTTGATTTGACGATGAACGTGAGGTCGTCTTTTTTGTGGAATTTTTTGTCAAGGGATATTATAAAAGAGGCTACATCGCTGTCGGTTTTCAACGCATCAACCCTGTTGGCAAAAGCAGGTCCGGCAGTTGTAAAAAGGAATAAAAAAAGGACAAGGTTTTTCATGAAGAAAGTTAAATATTATAACAATTACATGCAAGCGCCGTTTTTGTCTGGTAATTTCTTAATGAGGCGTGTTGCATTATAATAAAAACATTCGTAGTAAATAATAAAAACAGACGAAGCCGTCAGTTTTTGATTTTAACTATTTTATTAGTTCTTTTTATATTTAACTTAGGGGCAATAAATCTAAACCTTATCCTTTTTATATTTGGCTTAGAGTGACCGCCCCGGGGACATTTTAAAACTACCAAAATGAAAAGTATATCTATCGCCTGTGTGATCGTGACGTTAATAGCAGGTTTTTCGGCTTGTAAGCTCGATACGATGAAGCCCACCAAAATAACAGATGGTAAATCCGACACCAATTTCACCCTTATAACCGATACCACCCTTGTTGGAAAATGGACCATTGTGACCGATACTATATCGTACCTGGGTACGAATACCATGTACCACGGAACAGTATCGGATCATTACTATTTTACAAAATGGGGTAACCTGTTTATAAATGAAGGATTAAATAGTCTTGTGGATACTGCGGTGTATGCAATATCAATAGCGAACAGTCAAAACCAGGTGTCGTGGACCAACTCATATATCAGTGTAAACGGCGTAGCAAGCAGGGCACAGTCTTTCTCAAGCCTTTACAATATTACCTCTGTAAACACTACTTCACTGGTGCTTACCTCAAATATACAAACGATACAAGGGCCGCGTTATGAGCAGATAACATTTAAAAAATAGCTGTTATCGCAAATCCACCACTTCCACTCCCGGGTGATCCTTTTTATCAAATGTGAACAGGGTTTCAGGTACTTTAGGGTTAGGAGTAAAGCTGCGAATGGTGTACGTATAACGGTTGCCGTTTTTATCGAATATCAGCGCGCTGTAAATCTGTTTTTTTGCTTTATCAATGGTCAGGCGCACTTTAAAGAAGGGTTTTTTGGCATCTTCAGGTGTCAGATCTACAATTTGGCAAACCTTGCCGTCTATCTTCTGGTCACCGGTGTAGAGGTATTTATACCCATGCTCATATATGGTAAATAACTGGGCCGGGTTCAGGTTATCTTCGCTATGGTCAACGTCACTCAATTCAACTTCCTTGTCTTTGACGATATAGGTCCACTGGCTTTTGCCGTCGCTGATAATTTCCTGCGTAACGGTTGCTTTATCAGTCGCGTTATAAATGCTCACCTTAAATTTATTTGCTTTGGGACGTGATATCAAAGTGCCGGTTTGGGTTTGTTTAATACCCGCCTGCTGATCCTCAAGCGTAAAGGTAAAATCAGCCTTGATCAAATCGTAGGATCTGTATTTTTTACTTAATCCATTGAGTATCTTTTGGGCGTCAGCATCTTTTTGAGCGAAGGCGTTATAAGCTGTTGCTATTAGAATTACAGATATGATTATTGATTTTTTCATTTATAATATATTGTTTTGTCAATGGTGAGTAGTCAATGGTGAATCAGATTAATTGACTACTCACTATTGACCATTCACCATTCAAATTGTTTTTTGCAGATTTTCTAAATGCTTTTCAAGGCTGTATTCATCGCTGTATAGTACTTCGCGGGCTTTGCTGCCTTCAAACGGGCCAACTATACCGGCATCCTGTAATTGGTCAATAATACGCCCTGCACGGTTATAACCCAATTTTAGCTTGCGCTGAATGAGCGAAGTGGAGCCTTGCTGGTGCATTACAACCAGGCGGGCGGCTTCCTCAAACATGGGGTCCCTGTCTTCGGGGTTAAATTCCTTACCGCTGCTGGTTTCACCTTCACCAACATATTCCGGCAACTCGAACGCAGTGGCATAGCCGCGTTGATTGCCGATAAAATCAGATATTTTTTCAACCTCGGGAGTGTCCACGAAGGCGCATTGGAGACGTATCAAATCACTGCCGGTAGATAGCAACATATCACCACGACCAATCAGCTGGTCGGCGCCGCCGGCATCCAGTATGGTACGTGAGTCAATTTTTGATAGTACCCTGAAGGCCAGCCTTGACGGGAAATTGGCTTTAATGGTACCCGTAATGATGTTGACGGAAGGCCTTTGTGTGGCTATAACCAGGTGGATCCCCACCGCACGTGCCAATTGTGCAATACGTGCTATTGGCACTTCCACTTCCTTGCCGGCGGTCATCATCAGGTCGGCAAACTCGTCTATCACTAAAACGATAAATGGCAGATAGCGGTGTTTTTCGGGGTCGCTTATTTTTCGATTGATAAATTTCTGGTTATACTCCTTCAGGTTGCGTACCTGCGCGTCTTTCAGCAGATCATAACGCTGGTCCATTTCGATACAAAGTGAATTGAGGGTATTTACCACCTTTTTGGTATCGGTAATTATAGCATCTTCTTCACCGGGCAGTTTGGCTAAGAAGTGTCTTTCTATCTTGCGAAAAAGGGTTAGCTCCACCTTCTTCGGGTCAACCAGCACAAACTTCAACTCGGACGGGTGCTTCTTGTAAAGCAGCGAGATCAGTATCGCATTAATACCAACCGATTTACCCTGGCCCGTAGCGCCCGCTACTAATAAGTGCGGCATCTTGGCCAGATCGGCTATAAATACCTCGTTGGATATGGTTTTGCCTAAGGCGATAGGCAGGTCCATCGTGGTATTCTGGAATTTTTCTGTTGCCAGGATAGAGCGCATGGATACCATTTCAGGATTTTGGTTTGGAACCTCGATGCCGATTGTGCCCTTACCTGGCATTGGTGCAATGATACGAATACCCAATGCAGCCAGCGAAAGGGCGATATCGTCCTCCAAATTCTTGATTTTGGAGATACGCACACCCGGCGCCGGGATAATCTCATACAAGGTAACCGTTGGCCCGATAGTGGCCTTTATCTTATCGATCTCGATGTTGTAATGATTCAGCGTCTCAACAATTTTGTTTTTGTTGGCTTCGAGCTCTTCGGAGTTCACAGTTATTTTGTTTGAGCCATAATTCTCCAGTAAATCAAGCGTAGGGTACTTGTAAGATGCCAACTCCAGTTTGTGGTCGTATGTCCCAAATTGCTCCACCAAACTTTTGGCCTTATCGGCATCTTCCTGCTCAATATTAAGCTCTTTGGTAGGACGGTTGGTATCGATAGTAAGCGGTATCTCATCCTCAAACTCTGGTTCATGGGCTGATGGATCAGGTGTTAATACCATTGGCTCATGAAAAACAGCATTCTGATGAACAGTTTCAACGTCACCATCTTTTACCTTGTTACCGTTTTTGGGCCATTCCACCGGTTTTGAAAGGTAGTCTTCTTCCCGTTCAAAAGCTTCCGGGACTACGGCGCCGACGACATCAGGATTAAGCTCTTTTTTACGGCGAGGCACCTTAAAATCTATATTATAAGCGATTATTAATACAGTAAGGGCTGCAAATGCAAGCAATCCTGCCGTTCCCGCTTCTCCTATTTGTGCATATAGTAAAGGAATCGTGAAGTATCCGAATCCTCCTTCTAAATAATGCGGAAAATCATTAGTAAAGGAGTGGAAAAAGCCAATGGTAAGAGAGATGAAAATGATCAGAAAAAACGAATATCCAAGTGTTTTATTTATTGAGTAAAGGCGAACCTTAAATAATAATCGATACCCAATTATAAAAAATACAAATACAAAAATAAAAGATGCTATACCAAACCACTCGAATATAAACTTGTTCGATAGCAACGCGCCAAATTTACCCAGCCAGTTTTGTACTTGAGGAGTCTTATCCGGATTATCAGTAATTTCCTTTACTGTTTTGCTTATAGCAAGATTATGCCAACCACCATTGGCAGACGATATATAGCTTTGGTCATCCTGCCAGGTAAAAAGATAGGAGGTGAACGCAACCAGGAAAAACATCGACATGATGAGCAAAAACAGGCCTGTAATCTTCACCAAACGGCCATCGCCAACATTAAATGCGGGGCGCGTTTCCTGTTTTTGTTTAGACGGTTTTTCCTTTTCGCTTTTTGACGATGACTTATCGGGTTTATTATCGTCCCTTAAAGTATTTGTTTTAAACTGGTTCCCTTTAGTCGGCATCCTTTACATGAGCGCTTTTAAACGCTTTGTAAAGTTAACAGATTAAACAAATATTAAGGACGATTTTTATTTTTTTGACGCCATCCGGTACCGAATGGCAGTCAACTTTATTCACATTTGCCAAGTTATTAACCTCTCAACTATTTAAATTTTATTTTTTAGTAATATTGGAGTATGAGTGTAGAACTGCTGGAGGAATATATTGCATCAGCCGACCTGAAAGGGCTAAATGATCTGCTGATTCAAAACCCTGCATTGGCTAAAACCAAAACCTCGCAGCAGGTTTCGCCACTTATGCTATCCTGCTATTATAAAAAGCCAGATGTTACCGCGCTGCTGCTCAAGTATGTAGATGAGATAAGCCTGTTTGAGGCATCAGCCGTCGGTAAATTTGACGTAGTTGCCCATTTGCTTTATACCCACCCGGATGCAGTAAACGATTATGCCGATGACGGCTTTACGCCGCTTGGGCTGGCCTGCTATTTCGGGCAGTTTGAGGTGGCGCGTTATTTGGTTTTGAAAGGCGCTGACGTCAATTTACCATCTGATAACGGTTTCCGTGTGTTCCCCATTCATTCCGCTGCGGCAGGAAATTATAATGAGATTGCCCGTATGCTGATAGATGCAGGCGCCAACGTGAATGTAAAACAGCAGGCTGGAGCCACACCATTGCACTCTGCCGCGCAAAACGGTAACCTCGAATTGCTCATCATGCTGCTCGAAAACGGCGCCGATACCGAAGTGCGCATGGAAGGCGGCAAACTCCCCGCCGACCTGGCAAGGGAAAAAGGGTTTACTGAGATATCGGAGATTTTGAGTTAATTGAAATCCTTAAAAAAGTAGACCTATAAAAGATTGTTTATATCGTTTCTCTTTTTTTCTTTGTAATACGAATTGTCTACTAAGTCGCTAATTAATTTCTTGAAGTCTTCAACTTTGGAGGTAACATAACTTCTATTTTCGTGAAGTACTTTATCGATACGGTCGAGTATTTTATCTCTCTTTGAACGTATTTCTAAAGCAATTTCTTCTGTTATTTCCTTGTTTGTGTATAGATATACCTCCAGATTTGAACCAGAAGAACTTCCGGTAAATTCAAAGCCATTGCCTTTTGTGCTATAATGAAGTGCGTCTGACGCACCAGTATATGGCAAAGTATATATAGCGAGTGTGGCCTTGTGAAATGCGAACTCTATTTGGTTTTTGCCTGGGTATAAAACTTCCAATGCATCATCTGGGCTTAATAAAACATCCTTTGAGTCTCTTTTAATTTTGCTTCGATCTATTTGAATATCTGGCCATTTCCATAATCGTTCAAATACTGTATCTTTTATTCTCTCTAATCCCTCAGGGGTGAGATCATGTTTGATTTGTTGACTATTAACAAATCCATTAATTAATTTTGTCTTTTCATTAAATAATATCTCAATATCTTTTTCGAATAGACGGGCGACACTAATCTTTTCTGCATTCATTTTTCTTTTACTTATTACTCAAATATAATTATAAATATTTTGCATGGTAGCTAAAATAATTAGTATTTTTCAACATTTTTTGACATGTTAACATATAGCAATAAATATTCTCATATATGTCCATCAATTTAGATTCACTCATTATCCCCAAAATTGTAATTTCGCCGTTCGAAATAAAAATATTTATCTTTATTAAGTAAACCCATTCCCCTATGACCGGCGATGACATTGTTTTCTTAGGCGATAAGCACGTTGGCGAACCCTATATTTTAGGCACGCTGGTACCCAAAGACGATGCAAATTATAAAGGCCCCTGGGATTGCGCCGAATTTGTGTCCTGGCTTTATTATCAAGCTTTTGGTATCCTTTATGGCTGCGAAAACAATCATGGCAACCCGCATACGGCCGATGCTTACAGCGGTTACTGGGCACGCGATGCCCACGCCCTGGGCCACATCATTACTATTGAAGAAGCTAAAGCCACTCCTGGTGCAGTTATTTTGCGCCTTGCAGGCAACGGCGAAGTTGGGCACGTAGCCGTATCTGACGGTAATGGCGGAACAGTGGAGGCACACGGCAAAGCCGATGGTATCACCAATTCGGTGGTCGACGGCAGGCGCTGGGATATGGGCGTGCTGGTTCCGGGAGTTACTTATAAGCCAAATCCAATTATGCCATTCAGGCCGCCGTCCATTATCATTTACCGGCTCACAACGCCTAACATGGTATCGCCCGAAATAGGGAAGATACAAGCCTCGTTAAAGCAGCGTGGTTTTGACACGGATGGCATCGATAATATTTATGGCGAAAAGACCTTTAATGCCGTAAAACTCTTCCAGGATTCGGTAGGCATTAACCCCGATGGCGAGGTCAGTGCGCTTACGGCCGCTGCGTTGAATGTTAGTTTGAAATAATTCCAATTTGTATCATTTGATGTCATTTCGAGCGACAGCGAGAAATCTTAAACGCCCTGCATAGTCCGCCGTGCATAATCCACCTTGCATAGCGTTTAAGATTTCTCCTCGCTGCGCTCGTTCGAAATGACATTTAGTATAAATCCTTCTCAATCAAATCCACCGTGCCTGTTCGCCTTCACCGGCTCGGGCCACTTGGTTGGTTCGCCGGTTCTGCGGTCAGGAGGTAATACTGCCTTTTCGCGCGAAGTTGTTTGCGGGTCCTCACTTGCTTCGTATGCCATGATGGCTGTCAATATAGCATTCTTGCGCACTTCGTCGAAAACAATCTTATCATAAGTATCCCGGTTAGTATGCCAGGTGTAAACGCCATAATCCCAGCTGATGGAACCCAGCGAAAATCCGGGCGCACCTGCGGCTACGAATGATGCAAAATCTGATCCGCCACGGCCGGGCGCTCCGGGGAAGGTTGTTTTCACCGAGTCGCGGATATAAGATGGTGCATGGGATAACCAGCGCGTAAGGTACTCGTAAGAGTTTAAAAAGCCCGAACCGGATAAGTTAACCACGCGGCCGGTACCGTTGTCCTGGTTAAACACAGCCTGTATATGCTGCACTATTTCGGGATGATCTTCAACAAAAGCTCGTGAGCCGTTAAGGCCCTCTTCTTCACTGCTCCAATCACCTACCAGGATGGTACGTTTTGGATTAGGATATACCTTTTTCAGTATACGCAACGCTTCCATCATGGTGCCGGTACCATTATCGGTAGCGCCCGTACCGCCGTCCCAGGAGTCGAAGTGTGCCGAAAGGATCACATATTCATCAGGCTTTTCGGTGCCTTTGATCTCGCCGATGACGTTGAAGGTAGGCATAGGACCCAATTCCTTCGATTCGGCACGTACTGCTATCTGTGGTTTCTCGCCTGACTCGATCAAACGGAAAAGCAGGGTGTAATCCTCCATCCCAATATCAATCGTAGGTACTTTTTTGGTATTCGCGCTAAATATCTTATCCACTCCAAAACCCGCCGACCAGGTACAGGTTACTACCCCAACCGCTCCCGCTTCTTCCAATGCATGGGGCAGTGTACCGGTAACCACACCCATCGTATAGCCGGTTTTCTTGATGCGTTCGCGCCAGGCATCGGTTGCTTTGGTGC
>Ga0207080_1067_pt1 | contig 22783 bp, 18 predicted proteins | sample Alteio_BWMinHeat_58_FD_153532 | JGI IMG/M metagenome (GOLD analysis project Ga0207080, IMG submission 153532) | Enriched cells from forest soil in Barre Woods Harvard Forest LTER site, Petersham, Massachusetts, United States -... | ecosystem: Environmental > Terrestrial > Soil > Temperate forest >...
AGATTTAAAACTGGCCTGGCAGGCAGATGAACTTCACAAAAACTCGCTTACTTTCGGCTTCGGATATGATCATCATACGTCGGCGTCTGCATCCTATGTAGCTTTGCTGGGCGGATCAAATACCGGTGGTACCAGGATATACCCGTCTTTAGATTGGACCAGGGAAAATACAAAAACGGGCGAAACATTTGGAATAGGAGCGTATTATTCGGGCGAATATAATTATAAGTCCAAAGGGCTGGATGTGCATTGGTCTGCAAAAACGCCCGATAAGAATGGTGAATTTTCCGTTAAACTGCAAGCCTATCTTGACCAGGTTACACTCATTTACCCGTCGGATGTACATGTGCTTCCGACACCAACTGTTGTTGCTACCGGCCCCACCTACATTACTACAGCAAGCGGAAATGTCGTGTTGAGCAGTGGGGGATCTATTTCAAAACCAAGTCTTCCAACCAGTCCCAGAAATACTTACACAGCGTCGTTCGGTTATTCGCAAATCATAAATTCGAGGCTGCAGGTTATGTTTCTTGCCGATGCGGTAACCCAGAATGGTTATTTGGGGTTACCATTTCATAGGGTATATTTTAATACCGGGAAGGATACCGTCGAGAAGCTCCCTTCATCCAGGTTTAAGATACCAGTTGGGTTTAGAGCCAATTATTTTTTGGGTGACAACATAATTCTAAGATCTTATTACCGGTATTATTGGGATAATTGGGGAACAAACGCAAATACTGCAAGCCTGGAGATCGCATATAAGGTTAACCCATTCTTTTCAATTTCCCCTTATTACCGGTATTATTCCCAATCGGCAGCCAAATACTTTGCGCCTTATGGCGTCCATTCCCCTGATGAAGAGTATTATACCAGCAATTATGAGTACGCCCAGTTCCAGTCGGGTTTTTACGGGGTAGGTTTTAGGTTTGCACCACCAAAGGGTGTTTTCGGGTGGCAAAGCTTGCATGAACTGGAAATAAGGTATGGGCATTATACTCAAACTACCGGCCTTGCAGCGGATGTATTGTCGCTGAGTTTGGGTTTTAAATGATCCTTAAATATTATATCTTCTATTAAAGAAAAGGGCCCGCATTGCGGGCCTTTTTCTTTAAGTATAAAAACAAGATCAGTTAACGGTTTAATAACCAGGATTTTGTTTGATATTACCGTGAGTGATATCGATTTGAGTTTGTGGAACAGGATACAGTTCGTTTTTACCCTGAACAAATTTTGCGCTCTTGAGCAGCAAAGCAGGGAAGTTAGGAACCCCGTTTTCGTGTGCCAAATAAGCATTCAGCGTGGTAGCCATAAAGCCTGTTGCCATCGGGCCGCCATAAAGGCCATCCCAGCGCTGTAAGTCGAAGAAACGGTGTCCTTCCATACCCAGCTCTATGCGACGCTCAAACTGTACTGCCTTGCGGGCATAAGCCTGGCCGCCCAATACAAAACCTGCTGCTACGTTACCTGCACTGGTGCCTGCACCTGCTGCACCGTACAAGCCTACAAAGTAGTTGGCTGCAGGGGTGTTGGTATAACCACCGGTTGGGTTGCTGGGATCCTTGTAAGTATGTACCCAGCCCGTAGGGTCAGCTGCACGGGCACGTACCTGGTTCACCAGGTTCTCGGCGTTTTGCAAACTGCCTATTTCTACTTCTACTTCGGCATCCCACAACAACACGTCAGCAAAACGGATAGCGTTATAGCTGTTGGCGGTTGACTGGTTAGCTGCCCATCCTTCGTAAGTGTCCGAGGTGGTAGCCTGTGCTGCCTGGAAGTACACGTTTTTGATCGGCGCATAAGGGCCGCCGTCTGCCTGGTCACGGCACCATGCCTGCCCGGGCATCAAACCCCAGTCCAGGTAAGGGATACCACGACGGCCAACGGTCCAGTCAAGGCGGGAATCAACCGGCGCTGCTGTCGGGGTGAAAGGAGCATCAGAGGTGATGTTCTGGTCATTATGCAGGTCCGCGTTGTTATAAGTATCCAGTAATGGCAAACCTGTGGTTGGGTCGACCTGGAAAGCATTGGCTAAACTGAATGAAGGCTGGAAGAAACCGCAGCAGTTGGCAGGGCCGCCTGATGCAAAGTTTAAGGTTTCACCGGCATTACCATTCACACCGTTTGATCCGTCATGTACCGAAGTCTGGATCACAAATACACCTTCAGGACCATTCTTGGTTAAGGGGTTGAAGTTGTTTTCATAAGGCTCAAGGGCATATTTAACACCCTGTGAATTTACACCGTTTGCGATCAGGTCCTCCAGCAAGGGTTTTGCCAAAGGATATTTGTGCTCGAACATATAAGCCTTGGCCAAAAATGCTTCTGCAGCATATTTGTTGGCACGGCCCAGCTGAGGCTGAACGGCCGGCAGGTTGGCCTGGGCAAATTGCAGGTCGCCTTCGATCTTGTCCCATACCGGGCCGGGGTTACCGATGTTGAAGTTACCGTTACTGTAAGTGACGGTCTCATCGGCATAAGGTACGTTCCTCCACAGTTTGGAAAGCTCGCTTTCATAGAAACCACGCAGGAAACGGGCCTCGGCGGTTACTTCTGTGGCATAAGCGGCACTTACCGAACCATCTTTAACCAAGGGCAGCTCGCGCAGTACGTCATTGGCACGCTGTACGGCGCCAAAGTTCATTACCCATTTCGGGTCAAGGTAACCGTTACTGCCTGAAGCGGTATAGCTTTCGATAGCGGCGGCATCTGGCTGGTCACCCGGGGTCGAACCCTTGTGGGCATCATCTGCGGCAACACTGCCGTAAATCCAGTTATCAGTACCTGTTGACCAGGTAGCCCCTTCCTGTCCTGCCCATACACCGTCAAGCAGTGAGTAGGCCCCGATGAGCAAACCGTCAACACCGGCTTTGTTCGCCAAAATCACCGTATTCAATGACCCTGGCGGCGTCTTATCCAGGTAATTCTTGCAGGAAAACGATAATGCAAGCATTATCACGGCTGCGGGGATAAGGAGTTTATTGTTTAATCTTTTCATAACATTTATTGAGTTTAAATATGACTTGTTTAATATTTTATATAAATAGTTCTTTAATTTTTTTGTGAAAGTTTGTTTCTTAACATACTATATACGAATTGTTTACCTCTTACGTAACAGCGCATGTTAAATATTTTTAATTTTTTTAAAATGTCAAATTAACGCCTAATACCACCCTGCGCTCGTTGCTTGGGTAGTTACCAACATCGGTGCCTATACCGTTATTGGCAACAGCCTGCAGTTCCGGGTCAAGGCCTGTGTACTTGGTAATAGTGAACAGGTTATTGCCCTGTACATATACGTGTAATTTAGATATTCCGGTTGCCTTGAGTTGCGTTCCGCTGAAAGTATAACCTATCTGTGCCACACGGCATTTCAGGAACGAACCGCTTTCAACATACCAGGAGTTAACCGTCTGGTCAGAACTGAATGTACTTACAGCCTCAGCAATTGGTGTTTTCGGGTTCAGGTTGCTTGGCGACCATGAGTTGAACAACAGGTCATTGCTCTTATTACCGGTCAGCGTGCTATAGAAATCGGTCCAGTACTTAATATAGTTATAGTCTTTATTTCCGTAAGACCCATACAATATCACGCTCACATCAAAGCTCTTATACGTTGCACCCAGGTTAAGGCCATAAGTTGCCGTCGGGTTGGGATTACCAATATTAACACGGTCGGCATCAGTGATCTTACCATCGCCATTGATATCGGCATATTTGAAACGGCCCGGTGCTGCGTCAGCCTGGGTTGGCGAGTTGGTTACATCGGCAGCGCTGCTGAAGTAGCCTATCACTTTATAACCGTAGAATTCGCCGATCGGTGAGCCTACCTGGTTATAAGCTATACCTCCGTTTCGCTGGAAATTAGAGAAGAAATTGCCACCACCGGCGCCATCCAACTGGTCAATATTATTTTTATAGGTGGTTACATTTATGCCGGCATTGAACCTGACATCAGGGCCAATTGAACCATGATAGGTGACAGACACATCAAGCCCTTTATTGGAAACTTGTCCAACATTGACTGAAGGAGCCTGGCCACTTCCTACAGTAGCCGGAAGAGTTACCGCATATAATAAATGGCTGCTGGTCTTTTTATACCATTCAGCGGTCACATCCAAATGATTGAACAGGGTGGCATCAAAACCAATGTTTAATGTTTTATCATTTTCCCAGGTAGTTTTGGTATTACCGTAATTCACACCATAGAAACCTGCGGTAGCGGTGCTTATCGAGCCCGTAATAGGGTAGGTAGAGTTACCGGGGTTTGTTGAAAACGAAGAATATGCGTTTGCCGGATTCACGTTACCTTCGAAGCCTGATTCACCGTAACTCCCACGCAATTTCATGTCGTTCAACCAGGAAATGCTCTTCATGAAGTCTTCCCCTGAAATGCGCCATGCCAGAGAAACAGATGGGAAGGTACCGTATTGGCGGCCCGGGTAGAACAGGGATGAACCGTCACGGCGGATAGTAGCTGCGATATAATATTTGCTGTCATAATTATAATCAAAACGGCCAAATTCAGACAAACCGGTTTCCTGGAAGGCTATACCACTACTTGCCAATATAGCGCCGGTACCATTGTTGATGCCAACAAATGCAGGGTCGAGCGAGAAGAAGGTAGTTTGGCTATCGCTGATAAAGCGCGAATAATTATTCCTTGCTTCCCAGCCGCCAAAAACGGTTACGGTATGTTTTCCAAAGGATTGCTTATAGTTAATCGTGTTGGTCCAGTTGTACTGGCTGCCAAAACCCGAGCCTTCGGCAAACCCGTTTTGGTTAGCATGGCCTTCACCGCTCCAGTAGGGATTTACTGCAATATCAGCAAAGGTACTGTTGTAAATAGTGCCACCAATACTGGTGCGAATAGTAAAATGTTTCAGGAAATCCAATTCGGCATAACCGTTGCCTTCTATGTTCCAGCTTTTACCCTCATCATTTGCGGTTGCATTTTGATCGGCAACCGGGTTGGTAGCATTACCCAATTGGGTAGGGCCATCCCAGGTACCGCCATAATTACCTTTGATGTCATAAATAGGTATCTGGGGCTCCATGCGGTAACTCATCGATATGGCGTTACCTTCGTTTTGGTTATTTAATGCGGTTGGATTATGAATATAATACACCTGCGCGCTTTCACCTACGCGGAAATGGTCGTTGATAGCAAAATTAGTGTTAAAGCGGGCCTGGTACCTTTTATTATAGGTATCAATTAATGTACCTTCCTGGTCGGTATAAGCAAGGGAGAATAAATAGTTGTTTTTGCCGTTCGCGCCGCTGAAAGTGAAGCTGTGCTGCTGGGTTGGGGCAGCTTTAAAAATTGCATGGAACCAATCGGTACCTGCGCCATTGTTAAATTGCTGGATCAGATAGTCATTGGCCGGGTTGTTCGGGTCAAGGAAATAATTTGATGCAGCCGCACGGGGGTCGCTCGGACCGCCAACACCTTTAACACCGGGGCCCTGGAAACCATAAGTGGGTATACCGGGGATTGAGGTGATCAGCGTATTCTGGGGGTCAACCTTTTGTAATAACGAATAGTAATTGGCGCCGCTCAATACATTCCATACGTTGCCGCCTTTGGGACTGGTAGAGCCGTAATAAGCATCATAGCTAAACTGTGATTTGCCAGCTTTACCTTTTTTGGTGGTGATGATGATTACACCGTTACCACCTCTAACACCGTAAATGGCAGTTGAACCGGCATCCTTTAGCACGGTTATAGATTCAATGTCATTCGGGTTAAGGTTTGTCATACCCGTACCATTACTGCCGGATGATGACATTGGCCCCATAGTGCCGACAGCCCCGCCGCCTTGCTGGGCGCCATCTATAATGATCAATGGGCCTGAATTACCCAGGTTGCCAATACCGCGTATGGTTATCTGGCCTGCCTGGCCCGGGCCACCGTTGGTTACCACGTTAACACCCGCCGCTTGCCCCTGTAACAGGTTTTCGGCACTGGTTACGTTTAATGTTTTGGCCGCCGCAATATCCACGGTAGCTACCGAACCTGATATATCCTTTTTGAGCTGGGTTTGGTAACCTGTAACAACCACTTCATTTAAAGTGCTGTTGGTAACATCCAGCACGATAGTGCCCAGCGAGGGACCCGTTACCGGAACAGATTTGGTTTGGTAGCCAATGAAGGAAATAACTAATACGTCGCCAACTTTCGCGCTAAGCGAAAAGTCACCGTTAACGTCAGTTACGATACCAACATTTGTACCTTTAATTTTTACTGTGGCGCCAATTATTGGTTGTTTATCGTCGCTGCCGATAACTTTACCTGTGATTTTGGTTTGCGCCGTGGCTGCCATCGAGGAGAGGATGCATAACATCAATATGCAAATGCTTCTCCCTTTAAAGAGTAAACTTTTAAACATGAGATCTGGATTTAGTTTATTAGGTTAATGAAATTGATAATTAGCTGAAATTAACGCAGAGGCACGTTCATTATCAATATTCTTCTATAAGCAGGGTTTTGCGCAGTACATACATCAAAATATCCGCTATTAAAGCTATTGGCTATCCTGTTTAGTGTAAAACTTACACCAGTAGCGGTCGTTCGTAGTTTTAAATTACTGGAGGTAATTAATTTTAGATGAGGATGCAGCCGTAATTCGCAGATCACCACGCGCCTGCGTATAAGCGATAACATGCAGCGCCCCGGTCTTCAAATCATCGGGTATGTTTAAAGTCAGGTTACCCATTGCTTTTTTTAGCCTTTCAGACCTAAACTCACGCACCACATTCACATGTTGAATTTCCTGCCCTTTATTTTCACCTGCTGTAACCTGGTCCGACACATTATCCTGAACTAAGGCAACATTGATGGTGTCGCCTATTTGAGCCTGTTCAGTTTGATAAGCAACAAGCAGTTTGCCCTTTTTAACAGAGAGGTCGCATTGTAAAGTTTTATCTTTGACATTGACTTGAAGCATGCTGTGAATAAATTGCATCAGCAACTTTTCATCCGATCCTACCGCTTCCTTTTCACCATTAACTACAGCCTGTGGAGTATAGGTGTCGGTTCGTAGCGTACTATCGTACATTTTTTGCCGGCTCGTAAACTGCGGCTTGCTGAACCTATCCTTCCATCCCAATTTATCCCAATAATCTACATGGAAGCTTAATACGTAAACACCCTGGCCATTAAGATCCGCGTTTATCCTGGCCAGGAGCTTGTCGGCAGGAGGACAGCTTGAACAGCCTTCCGAGGTAAATAATTCTACTACTGCAAACCCGTTGTTATCGGCGCGCCTTTTTATGTATTTATAGGCAAAAAGCATATATACGATGCAAACAGACGCGGCAAATAATAAGATCTTTTTCATAAATTGATTATTAGAAGAGATTAATCACTTGCTAAAGCGACAAGGTTTATTATATCAATCAGGATGGAGCTTAAATATGGTGGTATAAAAGAAAGGTCTCCCGGAGACCTTTCTTATCCAACTAAATTTCAACTTCTTCTCAATCTCAAATCAAAAAAGTCGTGGAACAAATGTTTGCAATCAAAATCTTATTTAAAACTTATTCGATATACAACCTTCTAAACCGGATAAACAACAAAACTTCTTTAATTACAACCATTCGTAGATAAATTACCTGCATTGGTATTTAGAAATGGCATTAATACCTTCGGCCCGTTGTTTTGCCCGGGGCTGCGATAAATGTCATTCGTAAACAAATACGTGCTTTTCGTACATTGTTTATTGCTGTTTATAGTATAACAAGCATCTTTTATGATTATTGCCGATATTGGCCCCGTGAAAGTTAAGATTTACAGGCATTTACTGTTTTGGCTCATCTGTAGTGCCCAGGGAACTTTACTTGAATATGCCTGGATATTTTCGCTATATGCCAAAAGCAACCCGTGGCATGTGGTTCTTCTTGCCATTTATTTTAACACGGTCCTTTTGCCGGCCAAAATGTTATTTACCTATTACGCGTTGGAAGTTGGCGTAAATCAACCGCTCCGGGCGCCTTATAATGTGATGGTTATAGTATCCAAACTAACTATAGCCATGTTACTGTCTATTATCCTTTATCGTATAGGGTGTGTTTATTTTATTAATCCCGTCGAATACCCACACACTAGATATACAATCGCGAATGTGTTTGATATTGGCTGGGCTTTTGTAGGGCTTTTGGATATAGGATATGTTGCCGGTATTGCGGCGGCCCTAAAGCTTTTCAGGATGCAGATACTTAACCTGAAGCATGAGAAGTCGCTGGTTAAAGAAAAACTGGAAACTGAACTTAAGTTTTTGAAGAACCAGATCAACCCCCACTTTTTATTCAACACGCTAAACAATATTTATGCGTTAGCACGTAAAAAATCAGATAAAACACCCGAAGTAGTTATACGGCTATCAAAATTGCTCCGGTTTATGCTGTATGAATCTGCAAAGGAGGTTGTGCCTATAGAGGAAGAGATCCGGATACTGGAAGATTATGTACAACTGGAAGAAATAAGGCATACCAAAAAACTGGATATCATCTTTGAAAAGGAGATTGATAATTACAACCAGCTTATAGCGCCTTTGATATTATTGCCGTTTATTGAGAACGCATTTAAACACGGTATCAATGAAACCATTGAAGAAACCACTATCATAATTAAAATAAAACTGGTTGGCGGGCAGTTAAGCTTTTATGTGATGAACAGTCACGAGAACGAACCCGGTGCGCCCGTTAATGAAAATATTGGCTTAAGAAATGTGCGGCGCCAGTTAGAATTGATGTATAGCGAATTTACATTAAATGCCTGTAATTTAGAGCGAACCTTTATTGTTGATCTGACCATTAATCTGAATAGCAATGGAAAAATATAATTGTATTATAATTGAAGATGAGCCCCTGGCAGCCGAAATACTGCAGGAGTATGTATCAGATATCCCTTTCCTCAATTTAAAAAATACTTATACCGATGCGCTGCATGCCCTGGAGGACCTTCGTTCAAATGATATTGACCTGATATTTTTAGATATCAACCTGCCTAAACTTAAGGGCTTTGATTTTATCCAAACCCTTAAAAACCCGCCGCACATTATTATCACCACGGCCTACCACGAGTACGCTTTGCAGGGGTATGAATTAAATGTGGTGGATTATTTGTTGAAACCGATAGAGTTTAGTCGTTTTTTGAAGGCGGTAAATAAGCTGAAAATGCTCAATTCCCTCAAAAGTTATTCGCTGCCCGTATTTATACCTTCCGGAAGCAGCTATATGTTTGTGAATACCAGCAAAAAGAAGGTAAAACTTTATTTTAATGACATCTTGTATATCGAAAGTCTAAAGGAATACATCAAAATTTACACTGCTGATAAAATCATCGTAACCAAGTACCAGCTGGGGCAGATAGAGGAGCATTTACCTAAAGAAGATTTCTTAAGAATACACCGGTCGTTTATTGTGGCGAAAGAGAAAATAGACGCCTTTACCAGTACAGAGATCGAGATCAATGATAAACAACTGCCAATTGGCCGTAGTTACAAGGAGTTGGTGAATAACCTTTTGGAAGGGATGACGCGGACAACCCCGGCAATTAAGTAAGTATGTTCGCCTGTTCCGGGCGAATAATTTAAGTTTTCTCCCGTTCATGGGATGCATTTCGGGGCGAAATCATAATAATTAATTAATTAAAACATTACTGCATTTCAGTTGTGTACTATCCATTACACATTCAATTTTTCATTTTTTTACATTCATCCAAAAGTTTTCCAATTTTAGTCATTGCCTAATTATAAGATCCGATACCAGTTTCAAGCCAAACCCCGCTAATGTCTAAAATCAGAAAATCAGAAAAAGATTCTCTATCCGTAATTAAAATTCCTGTAACCGGGGACCTGCCTTCAGAAACCCTGGATGTTGTCCTCAAAGTAGCATCTTTAGAAGCCGTGTATAGCCAGGCCAGTATGGACAAGGTAACCATTGCTAACAGCCTCTTGGTCGAGAAACTGGAGGACGAGCTTATTTTGGCCCACCTGGAGAATAAGCGTATGGCAACGGAGCAAGCTGTTTTAATAAATAAACTTGAAACGGCAAACCAGGAATTAAATGACCTGTCGTATACCGAACGAATTATCAACACTTTGCGCGACCCGCTGATCGTGATGGATAAGGATTTAAAGGTGATGATGTGTACCAGCGGGTTTTACAATAAATTTAATGTAACCGAAAACGATACGGAGGGTCATTATTTTTTTGACCTCGGTAACCAACAGTGGAATATCCCCGAACTTCGTTATTTACTGGAAAGTATCCTGCCCGAGAAAAAGGTAGTGGACGATTTTGAGGTAACCCATATCTTTCCTTCAATTGGACGTCGTGTGATGAGCTTAAATGCCCGCCAGTTGGATAAGGCAAATGGGGGCCAGTTGATATTACTGGATATTGAAGATATTACTGATAAACAAAAAATAGAAGAAGGACTTGCCGAAATTGAACTCCTCTTCCAGGAAAGTAAAGACCGGTTGCAACTGGCTGTTGACGCGGCGGGATTGGGAACATGGGATTACAACCCTTTGACAGGCGAACTGATTTCTGATTCGAGGTGCCGGGAGATGTTTGGTCTTAAACCTCTAATTACCCTTGATTACCCCGCATTTATAAAGAGAATTCACCGCGATGACAGTAGTGACGTAGACGCAGTATTACAAAAGGCCTTAAAAGGGGCAAATAATGGTGAATTTGAAATGGAATTCCGTACCGCCGAAATCGTCAATGAAAAAATAAAATACATAAAATTTAAAGGCAAAGCATATTTCAACAGCGATGGCATAGCCTATCGGTTAGTTGGAACTTCCGTTGACATTTCTGTTCAAAAAATACTGGATCATTCAACAAATGAGTTATTGAAAAAGAAGGATGATTTTATGAGTATCGCCAGTCACGAACTTAAAACACCAATTACCACCCTGAAAGCTACCCTGCAGCTATTGGACCGGATGAAGGATAAGCCGAACAAATTGCTGGTAACCCTTATCGTGCAGGCGAACAAAAGTATGGAAAGAGTGACCACCCTTATCGAAAATTTATTGAACACTAATAAATTGAACGAAGGCCAGCTTCATTTGAATAAAACATCATTTATTATCTCTCAAATGATTGCCGATTGCTGCCAGCATGTGCGGATTGCGGGGGTTTATAGTATAATTACCGAAGGCGATAAGGAGTTGATGGTTTATGCTGATGCCGACCGCATAGACCAGGTAGTTGTTAATTTTGTAAACAATGCTATCAAGTATGCTCCGGTTTCAAAAGAAATTCATGTTAAAATCGAAAAAGTAAATGATATGGCCAGGGTATCGATCAGGGATAATGGACCCGGTATCCCTCCGGAAAAACTGCCTTATTTGTTTGATCGTTACTATCGTGTGGATAGTAGTGGCATGCAGTACTCGGGTTTAGGGTTAGGACTATATATTAATGCCGAAATTATTAAACGGCACGATGGAAAAATTGGAGTTGATAGCGAAATGGGAAATGGCAGTACCTTTTGGTTTACCCTGCCCCTGGTTTAAATCCCCGCGAAGAATTGAATTTTTTATAAAAAAGCAAGGCCTCCCAAAAGGAGGCCTTATGCATAAAAAAAAACTATTAATTTTTATTGTTTAATGCCATATTGTAAGCGTCTGCAGGTTCATGTGATAAACCGTGGGATTGCCGTCGATGGTCATATCAGCCAAATAATTTCCAAGGAAGGTTACCGTACCGGTAATGGCCCAGTGGTAGCCATAAGCTTTGAAAGTTGCGGTACCACTCAGGATATCCTGTTTGCAAACGTCAATTTTCAGGTTGTTTAAAACATAGTTGCTGTTTTCAACGTCGGCATAAGTGGTCCCGGTGCATGCACAGTCGATATTTACCAATTGATAGAAATAGTTATCGCCGTTAACACCAACAAACAGGTGTTTATCGTCAAGACATTGAATAGTGTAAGCTTGTTTCACATAATAATTCTGGAATAAGCCTTTAGGTATGTTCCTTGTTGTGCCCAGCGAATCATAAGCAATATAGCCCGAGTTTTTGCCGTTTGTGCAATTAAAGAAAAACGAAAGGTTACCGCCTGTATGTGATACGGTATCACCTTCTGTGGCATCTAAATTTACCAGCGAATCGGTAAAGAAGCCGCAAAGCGGTAAGTTGTAGCTATGGTGGCCCGCCAGTGATAATGAATCGATGTTATGCATCAGGTTTACACCGCCAAAACTGCCGCGCAGTGATTTTGTAAGATTTAATGCAACATGGAAGCCAAGGGTATCCTGCGGAATAACTTTATCAGTTGTTTTAGTAACCGAAGGTGCCGGGTTATTTTCGGCCTTACGGCACGATGTGTAAACCATCATTAAACAAACCATGATCGCGAGAAGAGGTTTGATGTAGGATTTTACACTGTTCTGTGTTTTATTAGGTAATAGTTTCATTTCAGGGTGTTATTAAATAAATTTTTTCAAATAAGATAGACTTCAATTAATCAACAGATAAATGGTAGCCAATTACTATACCATTAAATAAGCGCGAGGGGTAATGTACGGGTTTTTAGTAAAACGGTGTAACAGAGCGGGTTTATAAAATATTGATAATGATGCAATAGCCAGCACTTTATGACCTTTATATGCAGAATAACAGGCCTTTAAGGCTTTATATAGAATAGTTTTTTCAAACCACAAAAAGGCGTCCCGGCAACATTTGATTTCCCGATTTTGGTGGGAAAATAGGGGAAATGTTTCCACACAGTGATGTCTTTTTTAGGGCGACGTTTTTTATTTAAAACCGAAACTCACCGATACCACATCCGATACCAGGTCGGTTGTTTGAGAGTAGTGCCCGTACCTTATTTCCATGTCATGCAGGTTTTTCCATCCAAAAACACCTGTTGGCGGCGCAAATCTGAAACCTACACCAAAAAACTGGCTGGTGAACTTCGAGAACTCATAATTGCTGGTGTAATATTGGTCGGTTATGAGATGTACCCCATAAGGCGCAAAATATTTGGAAGCGGTTTGGTCATACCACCGGTAAAATGGCGAGATGGAGAAAAAAGGTGTCACCTTGTAGGGCACTTCGATGCCTATCGTGTTTGATTTTATGCCCCAGTTATCCATGTAATACCGGTAATAAGAGCGGATGATTATATTGTCGCCCATAAAATAATTGAACCTTACACCCAATGGAAGCTTATATCGCGATGACGGCAACTTTTCGATCGAATCCTTACCGGTAGTAAAATATACGCGGTGGAATGGCAAACCTAAATAACCGTTCTGCGCTACCAGATCGGTCAGGAACATGATCTGCATCCTGTCGTTTATAATTTGCGACCAGGAGAATGAAGCGTTATAAGTTTCTCTCGGGCTGCTGCCAAAATTTCGTCGCCGATGCTTGCCGTTACCAAAACTTGTTGTGTCGATGGCCAGGCTTTGCGGGTCTAATTCAGACGGGATGATCAATTTAACCTGGTCAAAATAGCCTTGCAGTTTTGCGCTGAACTCGCCCATTTTATTATCAGTTTTTACTGAAAAATGGACATCGGCGCCAAGTGAGTGATAATTGAATTCGCCGGAATAGTATGCGCCTATTCCAAAGGTGTTCCCGCTTTTTGCATTCTCTACGGTCCAGTCCAGTGATGGATAAAGCCTTGTTCCACTGGGGCTTGACGCGCCGGTTGCCGAAACATAAGCTTGTGATGCTGCCGTATGATAATCAAAGCCAAGCCCTACAGCAAGCGTGTTTTTATTCAGGTTGTGGTTTAGCCATACCAGGTTCAAATCAAGCCCGTTTGCAATGTCAGTTACCCGTTCGGTGCCAATTCCGCCTGTAACAGCGGAATGGTCGCCATTTTGATGGTAATAGCTGGATACAAAGTTAATCTCATCCAACCGCAGGCGTCGGGGACTATAATGAGTGGTATCCGTTTTACCCGCAGTTGATATGATATGGGCAGGTTTCTTGCTGATGCTATCCTGCGTTATTTGCGCGTTGGCGCTCAGCCGGCATATGATTGAAAATCCGATTACGGATAAATATATTTTTTTCATTTATGAATTAGCCCAAATTAATAAGCCTTATCTCAACTGCTTTCAATGAACAATTGAAGCAATGCCCAGATGATAAGGAATAAGAACGCCGACTTGTTTAAAATATTTGTTTTACAATGATATGAGGCAATTCTGTAGTTAAGATGAAAACCGGATGTATTAACTTAGAGTTGTTAAACTTTGTCCCCAAAAGGGAATCCAATAGCTGTTTATTGCAGATGAAGGACTTCTACTATATCCTGGGAACTACTTACGATGCTACTCTGCCGGAGATTGAGGCGGCGTACCAAAAACTCGCGCGCAAATTCCGCCTGGCAGCAGATGAGCAGGACGAATTTATGGATGCTCATTTTCGCGAAATCAGCGAGGCCTATGATACCCTGCGTGATGCCGGTCGCCGCCGTAAATACGATCTTGCTTTCAAAAAGAACCAAAAAAGGCAGTTGGCTGTCTTCAAATTAAAATATCTTAACATCGCGGTTGCGCTCACATTCCTTGTGGTTACAGCCTTGTTTACCGATTACGTCATAAAAACAATCAATGGCCATGCACCAAAGAAAGCCATTCAAAAACCGGTGATAGTTAAGCCATCCGTTGCTTTGATCCACCCCAAAAAACATCATAAAGTTGTTATAATTGCTACTAAAAAGCCTGTAACGCATCCCGATACTGCCCGGAAACAGCCCATAAAAGCGGCGCCCGCTGTTGTTCCACCACCAATCGCCGACTCTACCTACACCGTTACCCTGCACGCCAATGTCACAGGCATCATTTACCTGCACCAGGCACCGGACTATAACTCTGCTGTTCTGGCCAAAATGCCGGATGCGTCAACAGTCCGGGTGCTGCAAAAGGGCAAGGCTTATTATAAGGTGAGGTTTAACGGGCAAACGGGGTATGTGCTTAAAAGCGCATTGGCCGGGAATTGAGTGGGCTACGATATGTTGGCCATCCATTCATCATCAATCACTGATTAAACGTACTGCATCAAAGGGTAATTTCGCTGTTGTAAAACGAAAAAGCCAAATGATGAAAGATACTCTATTGAAAATGAAAACCCTGTTTGCCGGCAAATGGGCGGGTGAGGGTTTCGCCAAATTCCCTACGATTGACGATACCGCTTATGCAGAACAATTGGAGCTGATACCGGATGAGTATAAGGACGCCATATTTTATCGCCAAAAAACGTGGTATAAGAACAATACAGGGCAAAACGGACATACGGTATTTTGGGATGCCGGATTTATCCTGTTAAAAGAGGATAAGATTCTGCTAAACAGTGTGCAGGTAGGTGGCCGTATAGAAACTTACGAGTTGGTGCAGTACACTAATGACACTTTCACCTTTAATAGTTTATCCATATTAAATGATCCCAGGTCTATCCGGTCGCAAAGGATATTTATGGTGGATGCCGGGAGTTTCCATTATGAAATGAATATGGCTACCCATGCAGCTGATTTCCAGAACCATTTAAAGGCAGATTTAAAACGGTCGAATTTTTAAGAAGAAAATCGGACAAGATGAAAACGAAAGTAAATACATCCAATGCGCCGGTACCCCTGGCACGCTACAGCCAGGCTATTATAGCGGGCAACCTGGTATTTGTATCGGCCATGCTGGGCCAGGATATGGCAACAGGTGAATTAATCCTCGGTAACATTGAAGCAGAAACCCGGCGGGTGATGGAGAATATAAAAGCCATATTGGCCGAGGCAGGTACCGGGTTTGGTAATGTGGTAAAAGCCAGCATTTTTTTAAAAGATATGCAGGATTATGCCCGGGTGAATGCTGTGTACGGCAGCTATGTAACAGAGCCTTTTCCCGCCCGTGAGACGATACAAGTTGGCGCTTTACCAATGAATGTAAATATCGAAATATCGGTGATTGCGGTAAAGGTGTAATAGAGCCGCTAAATAAAGATCAGGCGGCCAGGCTCGCCTGATCCGTTAACTTAATTTAAATCTGTTATCCATTCATCGGTGGTCAGCACTTCACCAGAAAAAGGGAACACTTTTTTAATTAAAAAATCATGCACCTCCGGTTCCGGATCGGCACAAGCGTCGGAGAGGACAGTCATGTGGTAATCCCGGTCAGCTGCCTCCCGTAAGGTGCTGAGTACAACCCCGGTAGTTGAAAATCCGGACAATACCAATGACTCGGCTTTATGGGCGCGGAGAATGATCTCCAGGTCACTACCGGCAAAGGCGCTTACCCGTTTCTTGTGAACAATAATATCAGCCGGCAGCGGTTCGACAGCCTGGTGTACGGATGTGCCTTCATGGGAGTGGGTGAACATCACCTTGCTTTCTTTAATAGCTCCAAAGCGCACATGTGCCGGATGAATTTCGGGATGACCCTCGCGAAAAGCCAACGTTACATAAACTACAGTTACGCCTGCTTTTCGGGCAGAAACAATTGCTTTTTCAATTTTCATTAGTAACGGTTTAGGATCGGGCAGGTAGCCCATCATCGCTTTTTGGATATCCATCACCAGGAGGACTGTTTTACTGTTTTTTGAATTGTTCATCTTGATTATAAATTATATGGTTACTTCTAAATCGATCTCTATTTTCCGTCGTTTGAAAAACAGGGGCAGCAGAAACATGACGATCAGTACGCAGGCGGCCAGCGAAAAGGCCGCCAGCGAATGCAGGCCTGCATCGGTAGCCCCGGCTTTAAACTGGTGCTTCAGGCTGGAACCGGCCAGGATGGCGCCGATATAGCTCACCGTACGAAACAAGCCAAAACAAACGCCTACCTGGTCGTCCGGGGCTTCGGCATATAAGGTTGCCTGGTTTGATACAGTAAGAATCCCTAAAGCTGCCCCGATGACTATCGTGATACTCACGATAAAATACACCGGCGAGACGGTATTTAACAGGAAGATGCCAATGGTTGCTACAATAATGCAAAGCACACCTGTGCTCAGCAGGAGCTTGTAATTTTTATTTTTGGCGATTATCAAACTCAGCGCCATTGCGGTCAGCGAGAAGGGCAACATGATCAGCCCGACGCTTGAAGGGTTGATATGTTTGGACTGCTCCATCCATTGCGGCAGGCCGTAGAGCACCAGGTAAATGATAAAGCTGATGCCGATCTGACGCAGGAAGGTTGTATTTAAAAGCAAATTCAGGCTAAGTATTTTGATATCGATAAAGGGTTTAGGATGCCGGAGCTCAACAACTACTAATAAGAGCAAAAGGATAACAGCAGCCGGGATTTTTAGGTACAAATAGGTTGGATAAAGGAGTGTCATTAAAAAAGCGAACAGGAAGGCGCAAAAGATCAGCATGCCCAAAGGATCCAGGTCTTTAAAGACTTGCGTGGCAGTTTTGTTTCGTTGAGCTTTTACCACCTTACCTTCATTTTTATTTTTGACCGACAGCAACAGGCCGATTAGCACCAACGGTATATTGATAAAAAAGATGCCCTTCCAGCCAAAGCTTTCCAGCAGGATACCCCCGAGGAACGGCCCGAACACCAGCGAAACCTGGCTCGCGATAGCGATAATACTTAATGTAAGGCCTGGTACATCCATGTTCAATGCTTTATAGCGTTGCCTGACCAGTGTCATGGAGGACGGATAAGCTGCCGAACTGCCCAAGCCTAATAGCATGCGCGATACAATCAGCCAGCCAAAGCTTTGCGCACATACACCCACAATACCGGATAACAGGATCAGCAGGAAACCAAACAGGTTTATCTTACCAGGATTGAATACATCGCAAAGGCGGCCCATTAAAGGCTGGCCGATGGCCGAAGTAAAGTAAAGCGGGATGATGAGGAGCGCACCTGCGCCGGGCTCCTGTTTAAAAGCCATGACGATTGTTAGCACCGCCGTAGCCAGCATGGTCGAGTTCAGTGGGTTAAGCATATTGCCCAATACCAGTGGTGCCAGAAACCGGGCCAGTCCTTTATCTTTTTTGTTCTTCATAGTACCAAACTCATTTTACAAAGTTACTTTGATATTTTTAATTATCAAAGTAACTTTGATAATTATTCTTATCTTTATATCTCACTAAATAAAACGATGGTTACTGAACAAGATAGAGAAGTAGCGCACAGCATCCGCGACCTGGTTACCCGGATGAACCGGAGGCTCAGGAAGCAGATTAGCAACCCCGAACAGCTATCGGTTGCAGAGCTCAATGTCATCCAATTGCTTACCAACAACGAGCAATTACTGCCGTCGGAGCTTTGCACACAGCTGAACCTATCATCGCAATATGTATCACAGGTACTTAACAGGCTCACGGAGCTGGGATATATCTCCCGGCAAGCCGTGTCGTCGGATAAAAGAAAGTCCTACGCAGTCATTACAACAAAAGGCAGTGGGTGGCTGGCAGACAGCCGTAAAGAAAGGGAGGAATGGCTGGCTATGGCAATCTCAAAACAATATTCGGCTGCAGATAAATCTCTTATTCAAAAGGTGGTAGCGCTACTGGCGGTATTACCTGAACTATAAGCGGATAGTTAGATTTACACTGAAATAAAATATAATCGTAGTCTGACTATCATGCTCAAAAATGATCAGTCAGTCCCTTCTGTCTCCGCAGGGTCTCCCGATAGAGGACCCTGCATATTTTAACATGGCGAGCGAAGCCTTCCTTCGCGAACTACTGGCGGATTTCATCCGCCGTAGCCCGCTTCGGCGGGCGAAGGCGGAGAGGGAGGGATTCGAACCCTCGATACCCTTTTGAAGTATACACACTTTCCAGGCGTGCTCTTTCGACCACTCAGACACCTCTCCGGTTAAATTATTTTTTGCTCTTTCAGATAAATATACCCATCAACAGATTTATAAAACAACTCTCTTCGATAGGCCAAACTACGATTTTGGTGCTCTTCTGCAAAATGTATTACAAAAGGAATTCTTCCTTTTGTCGATTTCACTTGCCCACTATTATGCTTCAATAAACGTTTTTCTAAATCCTCCGTACTTCCATAATAATAGCGTCCGTCTTTTAAGCTTTTCAAAATGTAGCTATGGTACATCCTTTTAATAATACTTAGTTTCGAACCCTCGATACCCTTTTGAAGTATACACACTTTCTCAATAGGAGTCCTATGGATCAGGCGTGCTCTTTCGACCACCTCCGAAGGAGTGCCTATGGCATCAGACACCTCTCCGGATTAAGGATTGCAAAGGTAAAATAATTGCCTGAATATCGAATAATGAATTCCGAACTCCGAATATCGAAGCAAAATCCTTCATCATTCGATACTCAACATTCGGTGTTCGATATTATAACCAACAAAAAAGCGCCCCGGCCAATCGCCCGGAACGCTTACATCAAATCAACACTCACTTATCAATTTGCACTGATATATAATAGAGTGCTCCGGTACCAATAGGTTTAATCAGCACTGAAAAATTTGTGCCTGCAATGCAGATAAATAATTTTAGCTTATGTTTGTGCGAATGGTCAACAAGGTATTTAAACCCCATAAAAAGCCTCTGTAATTTCAATGCTGAGCATCAACGAGATCAAAAAACCCATTGAAGCTGATATTGATGCTTTTGAGGAACGGTTTAAAACCTCCATGCAAAGCTCAGTACCCCTGCTCGACCGTATTACCCATTACATTGTAAAACGCAAAGGCAAGCAGATAAGGCCTATGTTTGTTTTTTTTTCGGCCAGTATTTGCGGAGGTATTAACGACTCAACACACCGTGGCGCCGCATTGGTTGAACTGTTGCATACGGCAACCCTTGTACATGATGACGTGGTCGACAATTCGTACCAGCGCAGGGGCTTTTTCTCCATCAACGCCTTATGGAAAAATAAAATAGCCGTTTTGGTGGGCGACTTTTTGCTGTCGAAAGGGCTGTTACTATCGATTAACAACGGCGACTTTAACCTGCTCAAAATAGTATCGGAAGCGGTAAAGCAAATGAGTGAAGGCGAACTGCTCCAGGTAGAAAAGGTGCGCCGTATGGATGTGGACGAACCGGTTTATTACGAGGTTATCCGGCAAAAAACGGCTTCACTAATTGCTTCTTGTTGCGCCTGTGGTGCGGCATCTGCCGGGGCAGATGATGAAACCGTTGAACGGATGAGGTTATTCGGCGAAAAAATCGGTATCGCATTCCAGATAAAAGATGATATGTTTGATTTTGGTACCGACGATGTGGGTAAGCCTTTGGGCATAGATATCAAGGAGAAAAAGGTAACGCTTCCGCTGATCTATTCATTGAACCATGCAAAATCTTCCGAAAGGAAAAGGATCATCAACCTGGTAAAAAATCATAATGATGACCCTAAAAAAATAGCCGAAATTATCCGTTTTGTCAACGAAACAGGCGGCCTGCTGTATGCCGAAACCCAAATGAAAAAATACCAGGAAGAAGCATTTGCCATATTAAACACTTTCCCCGAAAGCGATTCGCGCTTTAGTTTGGAACAATTAGTGAGGTTTACCACCGAAAGGAATAAATAATGTCCAGCGAGTTGCTATTTATAACGGGCTTTATTCTGTTCATATTTATGATGATGGCCCTTGACCTGGGCCTGTTTGGTAAATCGGACAAACCCATCAGCATGAAACAGGCTGCGCTGATGAGCGGGGTTTGGGTATCGCTGGCGCTTGTTTTTTATGCCTTCATTTATAATTACGGGCACATGCTGCATCATGTCGATAGCTTTGCCGCCCTGCAGGAAATCAACCTTAAAAATTTTCATCATCTCAAATTAAACCCGAATGATTTTGCAGGCAGTTTGCAGCTATATCAAAAAAATCTCTCGCTCGAATTTATCACCGGCTACGTCGTTGAATACGCCCTGTCGGTAGATAATATATTTGTGATGGTGCTGATTTTTACCGCTTTTGCAGTTAACCCGAAGTACTATCACAAGGTATTGTTATGGGGGATAATAGGTGCAATCGTGATGCGGTTCCTGTTTATATTCCTGGGTGCAACCCTCATCGGAAGGTTCCACTGGATATTATATGTGTTTGGCGCGTTCCTGGTTTACACGGGCATCATGATGTTCATCAACCGCAACCAGGAGAACGAGATCGACACCGAAAACCATAGCGTGGTCAAGTTTGCGTCCAAATATTTTGCCGTTCACCCTCACTTTGAAGGCGGTAAGTTTTTTATAAAAATTGATGCCAAGAAACTCATAACGCCACTTTTCCTGGTGCTGATGATCATCGAAGTTACCGACCTTGTTTTTGCTGTCGATTCTATCCCGGCTATATTTTCTGTTACCAAGGACCCTTATATCGTTTTCTTTTCAAATATATTCGCCATCCTCGGCCTTCGGTCGATGTTCTTTCTGCTGGTGAATATCATCGAAAAGTTTCATTATCTCAAAATTGGCCTGTCGGTATTGCTGGCATTTATCGGCCTTAAAATGCTCGCCGGCGATTATGCCCAGCAGGTAGGGCTTACTACGGGCATATCGCTGCTCGTTATCCTGGGGATATTAGCTGTGAGTATTATTGCTTCCTTACTATTCCCCAAAAAAGCTAAGAATAAAACAGCATAAATTCTTCCGGACTTCCCGACTTGTGCGGACTTTCGGACTCAAAACATTAACTTCGCTACATGCAATCCTTTGATTTTAGCCACTTAAAGATCACGCCATTTGCCATATTGGATATTCTGCTGCTTGCTATCATCATTTACCAGTTGTATAACCTCATCAGGGGCACCATTGCGGCCAATATATTTATAGGGCTGGCCATTATATATGTGCTCTATTACATCGTGCCCGAAACTAAAATGCCCCTGCTTGCCGGGATACTCAAAAAAGTAGCCGATGTAGGTATCATAGCGGTCATTATACTGTTTCAACAGGAAATACGAAGATTCCTGTTATTGGTGGGAAAAAATGCCTCGCTTCAGCGGAACAAAGCCTGGTGGAGGTATTTTTTCGGCAAATCTGAAGACGAGAAAAACAACTACGCCCGTATTAAGCCCATTGTTGACGCTTGCAAAAGCCTGAAACAAAGCCGCACAGGTGCACTCATTGTATTTGCTAAATTTTATGATGAGCAGATCTACCAAAATAGCTGCGAATTTCTCGACTCCAAGATATCTAAACGCCTGCTCGAAAGTATATTTCAGAAAAATAGCCCTCTGCATGATGGCGCTGTGGTGATATCCGAAAACAAAATAAAAGCCGCAAGCTGCATACTACCCCTTACCGATAAAACCGACCTGCCATTACAATTTGGTTTGCGCCACAGGGCAGGGATTGGCGTGACCGAGAATAACGAGGCTACCGCCATCATCGTGTCCGAAGAAACCGGCGAAATATCCTATGCCAAACAGGGCCGCGTTAAAATGAATATCGGCTTTGCGGAATTGGAAAAATTGCTGAATAAGGATTTTTGATGATTATATTGAAAAAATCCTAAACCATGCGATCGATCTTATTTCTTTTTCTATTACTTACCGGGTTAAACAGCTTTGCCCAAAAGGTTAACAAACACCAGGTAAAACCTAAGGGAGTTTACGCTGAAATAAACCTCTCAAATGATATAAGAGTTATCAACGTATTACTGGATACAAATCTTTCCCATCCCAGGGCGGCCCTGATAGATTCTGTAGAAAAGGATGCAAATCATTATACACCGCCTGTTTTGTATGCTTTATCCAACATACTTTTCGTGCAAAAGAAATATAATGAAGGTTGTTTTTGGTTTTATGTCGCGCAGTTAAGGGCAAGGTATGATGTAAACCGTTGTGCTGATAAAACCGCTAATGCCAGCGCCTATAATCA
>Ga0207080_1068_pt1 | contig 22629 bp, 21 predicted proteins | sample Alteio_BWMinHeat_58_FD_153532 | JGI IMG/M metagenome (GOLD analysis project Ga0207080, IMG submission 153532) | Enriched cells from forest soil in Barre Woods Harvard Forest LTER site, Petersham, Massachusetts, United States -... | ecosystem: Environmental > Terrestrial > Soil > Temperate forest >...
ATATTCTTGCGGTGCAGCATTTCAAAAATATCGCGCGCCGAATGGCCCGTTGCCAATATAACGGCATCGGCTTTATGGGTTTCGCCGTTTGAAGTTTTTACGCCTTTTATCTTACCCAAATCAACAATAAGACTGGTTACTTTAGTATCAAAATGCAGCTCGCCACCTGCGTTTTGTAAGGTTTCGCGGATGGCGGTGATAATGCCCGGCAATTTGTTGGTACCGATATGCGGACGAGCATCTATCAATATATCCTCATCAGCACCGTGCGCCACGAAGGTTTTTAATACCTCCGTTACATCGCCGCGCTTGGTGGAACGGGTGTAGAGCTTACCGTCCGAATAGGTCCCTGCCCCGCCTTCGCCGAAACAATAGTTGGATTCGGGGTTAACCAAACCCTGTTTATTGATATTGGCTAAATCGCGGCGGCGCTGTTTCACATCTTTGCCGCGTTCCAAAATAACAGGCTTTAAACCTGATTCAATACATTGTAAAGCGGCAAATAATCCAGCCGGGCCCGCGCCGATGATGATTACCGGTTTGGCATTTTTGACATTGGGGTATTTAATACTATAAGTTTCCGGAATATAAGGTTCGCCCATAAAAACCTGCACCTGCATGCGGTAAAGCACCCTGCGGCCACGGGCATCAATGGAACGTTTGAGAATTTTTAAACCTGTAATTTGATTGGGTGATATTTTCAAGGAAGCGGCTGCCAGTCGTGCTAAAACGGCTTCGTCTTCATGCTGTTCGGGCGAACAAACAATTTCTGTTTCTTTAGTCATGGTGCTGCCCGGTTTTTATCCGGGATGGGGCAAAGGTAGTGAATTAGAGATTAGTGATTGGAAACTGATAATTAGGGAAGTTGTATTTAAGCTTAATTCTTCCAGTTAATAACCAATCTGTGCTAATCCATCATCCTTTAAAAGCCTTATCAATTTTGCGTCCGAATTATTGTTCGTCAAATTTCTTATCAATAGTTCTAAATAAGCCCGGTTTAACACTTTATTGTAGAGTATATAATCCTTAATCAAATGGTTTGACTTATATATCGAAATTTCAAGCGAATACCACCCAGCTACTTTTTTTGAATCATTTTCAGAAGGCTGATGATCTTCTGCGAACGATACTACATTTCGCAATGAATTCTCATCTGTCAAAATTTCTATGACAAAAGGGTTTTCTTTCTTAAAGTTTGTTTTCTTTAAGGCTATATAAAATGTAGTTTGGGTGACATCACTCGGACCTACTGGCTTTATCACGACTACGTAATCCTTAACGGCTTTATGCTGACACCCAAAAAGCGCAACTAAGACGATTAATAAAATATGAGTGTATCTCTTCATAAGAAGTGTTACCATTAAGGTATAAAAATTTTGGCGGTTAAGAATTTAAACAGCTTTCGCTTTGAGGCTTACCCACTTTAACACCTGACCTGATTGCAGCTAAAACCAATTACGCATCCTGGAAAGCATCATCCGATTCCAGCCTGATCGCTTTAACACCGGATTTAAGCGCATTTAAAATACGGCTCCTGCTGGTGGTGTCCAGCCCGGGATTTGCTTTCAAAAAATCGCGCCTCAGGGAAAGGGCGGTGTTGGCTACGGATACCGGCGTCCAACCGGGTGGCATGACGATGTATAAGAGCTTGTTTTTGATGCCTTCGGCATGTTGCACGTCGCGCCACAGGAGGATGAGTTCGCCAAAATACAGATCCGAAAAATTGGTTACGTCCAAATCCCGTGTAACGCCATATTCAACCTTAACTTCTTCTTTATAGGGCTGCAGGGTACCGAAGAGCCAGTCCCAAAAGGGTAGCACAAACGCAAAATTAGTATCCGCATACAGCGGGTTTTTGGCATGGTGCACCCGGTGATGCGCCGGCGTAATTAAAAAATGCTGCAATATGCCCATCCGCCCGTTTTTTAAGGTCCGCTCGCTCACATGGGTAAATACACCCCATGCAGCGTCGATAGACATGATCACCAGGAACATAACCGGGTTGACGCCCATCAGGGTTAAAACAATCAGGTGAATTAAGGTGGAATAATAACTTTCGGCAAAAAAATGCACCCAGTTTACCGTCATGTTGATTTCGGTTGGGGCATGATGCGGGGCATGAAGGCACCATAAAAATCGCACCCGATGCGAAGTGAAATGAAAAATCCAGGTGGAAAGCTCCCAGCACAGGTAGCCATAGATCCAGCTGTACCAGCTTAAATTAGCCGTGAACAGCGAAAATTTTTGAATATAAGGCAGCCAGACCCAAAACGTATTCACCAACAACAGTTTGGGTAAAAGCTGGTGGATCAGCAACGACAAAAACGATGTTTTATAGTTTACCGAGAATTTTTTAAAGACAAGCTTATACTTCGGCGAACCCGGTGTATTGCCTTTTTCCTGTTTAATAACCTGGAAAAGGAAGGACAATATTTCCCACAGGATAAAAGTGGTGTTTAAGATGATGAGCACGGTTACCACGCTCATGTAATAGTCGTGCTTTTCAAACGGGCTGGTGATGGCGCCGATATAGCCTTTGCCTTTTATCGAATCGAAAAAGGCCAGTCCGTAGCTGGAAAGCAGCTTATACATGATAAAACCAAATGCAAATACGAAAATTGCGTTTTCGGCAATTCGTAAATTTCGATTTAGTTTCTCTGCGGAACTCATTTATTAGCTGTTTGTTACCCGTCCCGATAGCTATCGGGATTATCCGGGGTATACAAAGGTACTAAAGTAGCGAAGCTATTGGAAAGTTATTTTTGGGTTATGCCTCTCTTTTTAAATATATGTCATTTCGATAGAGCCAGGGTCGAAATGAGACAGGGGCGCGAAAGAGAAATCTTCTACATTATGCATAGTCCGCGATGCCGGGCGTATAAGATTTCTCCTCGCCTTGCTCGTTCGAAATGACACATGGTTCTTTGTATGATTTTAGCACCTAAGGCGCTATTTCATTCCGCCTGCATACGAATCATAAATCGAAGCGCCATTCGGTTGGAGCGGTTCGATCTTGAAGCCCGATTTAATGGCGGTCAGCACTTTCGTCCTGCTTGTAGTGCCCAGTTCAGGGTTTTTTTCTAAAAATTCCTGCCTCAAAACCGAAGCGGTATCGGCTACAGAAACAGGCGTCCATCCCGGTGGCATGAAGATATAGCGGAGCTTATTTTTGAGTCCGTCGGCATTTTTTACGTCGTTATAAAGCAGGAATATTTCGCCAAAATATAGGTCGGAAAAATTGGTAACGTCCAATTCCCGGGTAATGCCGTACTCAATTTTAACTTCTTCCTTATAGGGTTGCAGGGTGCCAAACAGCCAATCCCAAATGGGCATAAACGAACAAAAGTTGGTATCCACATACAGTGGGTTTTTTGCGTGGTGCACCCGGTGATGCGACGGCGTAATAATCAAATGCTGTAAAAAGCCCATCCGGCCGGTTTTTAAAGAATCTTCACTGATGTGGGTAAACACTCCCCATGCGCTATCCACCGACATAATGGCCAGGAACATCAGCGGGTTAACACCCATCAACGTTAAACCAAGCAAATGAATCAGGGTTGAATAATAACTCTCCGCAAAAAAAGTGGACCCAGTTTACGGCCATATTTATTTCGGTAGGGGCATGGTGCGGGGCGTGAAGACACCACAAGAGTCGTACGCGGTGCGAAGTGAAATGGAACACCCATGTAGAAAGTTCCCAGCAGATATAGGCATAGATCCAGCTGTACCATTGTAAGTTGGTGGTAAATGGCGCCAATTTTTGAATAGTTGGCAGCCAGATCCAAAACATATTTACCAAAAGCAATTTTGGCAAAAGCTGGTGGATAAGCAGCGACAAAAATGATGGCTTATAGTTTGTCGAAACGTTTTTAAAGATGAGTCTATATTTCTGAAGGCCAGTGGTATTGCCACCGTCCTGTTTTAAGACCCTGATAATAAAAGTAATGATCTCCCACAAGATAAAAGTGCTGTTTACGATGACGAGAATTGATGCTACGCTGGTGTAATATTCGTGCTTCTTGAAGGGCTCAATGACTGCGCCGATGTAGCCTTTACCTTTGATAGAATCGTAAACATAATGCCCGTAGCTGGACACTAATTTGTACATGATAAAACCAAACGCGAAGATGAAAATTACGTTTTCGGTAACCCTTAAATTTCTGTTTAGTTTGGCTGAAGAGCTCATTTATCGATTTGATTTCCCTTTTATACGATAATGATTTACAGCTTGTTACATTTTTTTTGATACGATTTTTGGTTAAAATGAAAGTTTTAAGACGCAAAAAATCAACCCTTTATGGGAAGGTTGTGAAGGGGGGAAATCTGCCGCGAAAGGCGCTATATTTTTACTTCTTCAGATATATATACCGCAGATAGAAACCGTCCGGGGTGGCAAGAAATTGCGTTTGTATGGTAGCGTCATGATCAGTAAGCACCGGTACGATGTTCGGCTCATAGCTGCCATTCACGTTGATGCCAAACTTTGATAATACTACTAAATGACCTGGGGTTATGCTGTAGTTAAGGGTGTCGTAAACATTGCCTTCTTTAGTATAGCATTTACCATCGGCCCTGAAATCATAATAATCGCCGGCTATGCCGTTATAGGTACTTGTACGCGCTGCGGGGAAGTTACCCATGCTGTCGTAAATTGAATCCCTTACCAGGCTCCATTTGGCTACCAATACCTGTATGTTGGCCGGGCCGACAGGTGGTTGAACCGGAGTGCCTGTTACACCCGTGTTAGTTGTAGTTGAGTCTGACTTTACAGAGGTAACAGCCGCGCCTTGCGGTTTTACGATTTCGCTTTTGCAGCCATATAGCGTTGAAAATGCTAAAGTTGCGATTATAATTAGGGTGTGAAGTTTCATATTGATTTTGATAAAGTTTGATTTATTTAGCAAGATAAATTGCATTATAAGAAAACCCTCCCGACGGCAAACCCCCACCACCAAAGACAATTTTAGCGCTATGCGCTGTAAGCGGATCAATAAGCGTTGGGCTGTGCTCCTGGTAGATCGTTTTTCCTGTGCCTGCATCTATCACTGCCACTGGATCGCCAAATATCACGCTGTTAGCTGTAACTACTTTATAAGCAATTGTATCATAAACACCATTTTCGTGTTTATAGCACTTGCCATCGGCCCTGAAATCGTAATAATCATCTGAGGTGCCAACATATACTTCAGTATGTACCGGACCAATAAATTGACTGGCCGTTGAATCTTTAACAATGCGCCATTTTGCTACTAATGTCTGCGTGCCTTCGGGACCCGGAGGCGGCTGTACAGGGTTGGACGGCGCGCTATTAATTGTAGCTGTTGTTGAATCCGATTTTTTAGAAATCGCCGCAACGTTCTGCGGAGCTATTACTTCATTTTTGCAGCTGTACAGCATCGTAAATGCTAAAAGTGCGATTATAATTAGGGTGTAAGTTTTCATATTGATTTTGATAAGGTCCACTTTTTTATTTACTAAGGAAGATGGTGTTACAATAAGGGCCACCAGGGCTTGCATAAGAAAATATAATTTTAGCGGTATGGGCCGTTAACGAATTGATAATATTGGGGCCGGGCTCCTGGTACATCGTTTTTCCTGTACTCCCGTCGATGTATGCCACCGGGCTACCAAATATTACGCTGGTATCCGAAGCTACTTTATACGCAATGGTATCATAAAAACCATTTTCCTGTTTATAGCACTTGCCGTCGGCCCTGAAATCATAATAATCATTGGCAGTACCTAAATAAACGGAGATTGACGGCGGACCAATAAATTGGGCCCAGGTTGAATCTTTAGCAATGCTCCATTTCCCCAAAAGGAATGATGTGGTTAATTTGGGTGCAACAGGCTGCACATTTTGCTTTTTACAGCTGCTTGCCAGCATTACGATGGCTAACAATACAAATAAATAATTCGCTTTCATACCGGTTTGATTTTGGCCTGTTTACGAAGATGATTTACAGTTAGTTACGGGGATTATGTGAACCTGCTGATATTCAGCCAGATAATTTTAGCCCGCCTAAACGGCGCAGCCTCATGAACACCGTTGAGAACAAACACTGGTGAATAATCTCCCCCTGTAGGGGAGACTTTTTAATTGCTCCAAAAAAAAGCCTCTTCGATTCACAGAAAAAGGTTTTTAAAAGTCCTAATCTTATAGGAGTTGCCGGGGTGAAAACTGTCCGGCTTTGTATCACCCACTGTTCGAAAACGAACAGTTTCGTAGATGGGTAAAAAATTATTTATTTGATAATCAATAAATTATGCATTGGCACCAGTATTGGCATAGACTCATCAAATATCAATCTCATGAATACCAACGACAACTTGAGCCAACTGTGGGCCGGATGCCTGCAAAATGACCGCAAACAACAAGAAGCGCTATATAAAGCGCTGGCCCCAAAAATGATGGCCGTTTGCATGCGCTATGCCAATGATAAAGACGAGGCACAGGATATTTTGCAGGAGGGTTTTATCAAGATGTTTAACAACGTACATAAATACCGCGGCGACGGCAATTTGGAGGGTTGGATCCGCCGGATTATGGTACATACCGCTATTTCGCGCTACCGCAAGCTGAAACCAATGGTTTTGGTGGAAGATATGGCCGAAAGTCATGAGTCGGGCACCACTTCTGATAACGCCAATAACCTTGAGGTAAACGACCTGATGAAACTGATACAGCAGCTTCCGCAGATTTATCGTTCGGTGTTTAATTTATATGCGATCGAGGGTTATTCGCACCAGGAGATTGGTACTAAGTTGGGCATTACCGAATTATTATCACGCACTACGCTTTACCGGGCACGCAATATTTTGAAAGAGAAATTAATGCAGTTGACGAATATTGAACGGTATAGTTTGGCAGGATAAGGTAGTGAATAGTCAATGGTGAATAGTGAATGTTTCGTTTTGTGTACTACCCGCTCCGCCTTGCTATTGACCATTCACCATTGACTATTCACTACCGGTGCTTCGCCGACATATAAAACACCATCTCCCCCCCATTCATAATATCAGCATGACTAATAAAATTACCTTTCAGCTCCTTACCGTTTAAAGTTATTTTTTGGATATAAACATTCTTCGCCCCCTGGTTTTTGGTGCTGATGGTGAAGATTTTGCCGTTGTCTAAATTGATCACCGCCTTATCCACCGCCGGACTACCAATGGCATACTGATCCGATCCCGGCGCGACGGGGTAAAAGCCCATGGCGCTGAAGATGTACCAGGCGCTCATCTGGCCGGTGTCGTCGTTGCCGCCGAGGCCGTCGGGGGTGGGTTTGTACATGCGGGGTAATATCATACGGATGCGTTCCTGTGTTTTCCAGGGTTTTGAGGTCCAGTCGTACAGGTAGGCGTCGTGGTGGGAAGGTTCGTTGCCGTGGTCGTAGTTGCCGATGAGGCCGTCCTTGGTAATGTCCTCGGTTTCGGCGAAATATTTATCAGGCAGTTCTAAAGTAAACAGCGAATCGAGGTAGCGCAGGAAGCGTTTCTCGCCGCCCATTACTTTGATGAGCCCGGCCGGGTCATGCGGAACATACAGCGTAAACGTCCAGGCGTTGCCCTCGATAAAGCCCATGTTGATGGTGGTAAACGGGTCGAACGTCTTGCGGAAAGTACCGTCGGCCAGTTTGGGGTGCATAAAGCCGGTTGCCGGGTCGTACAGGTTTTTCCAGTTCTGCGAGCGTTTGATAAACTCGTTGTAAATATCCTGCTTGCCAAGTTTTTGCGCCATTTGAGCAATGCACCAGTCGTCGTAGGAGTACTCCTCGGTGGACGATACCGAATTGCCGTTCTTTTCATCCGGGATATAACCCATGTCGATGTAATAGTTGAGCCCGGCATAATCGCGGTTGCGGGCGGTGGTTACGCAGGCCTCCAGCGCCTTATCGGTATTAAAGGGCGCGTTGCCTTTTACCACTGCGTCGGCAATCACCGACACGGCATGGTAACCGCTCATGCACCAGTTCTCGTTGGCCGAATTGCTCCATACCGGCAACATGTGCTCCGGACTTTGCTCAAAGTGCGCCATCATGCTTTGCACCATATCCGAGCCGCGTTTGGGGTCGATGATGTTGAAAAGCGGGTGCAGCGCGCGGTGCGTGTCCCACAGCGAAAAGGTGGTATAATTGGTAAAGCCGTCGGCTTTGTGCACGTTTTTGTCCAGGCCCATATACTCGCCATTGGCATCCATGTAAATGGTGGGGTTTATCATGGCGTGGTACATCGAGGTGTAAAAGTTCTCCTTATCGGTTTCGCTGCCGTCAATCACGATCTTGTGCAGCTCGTGCTCCCATTGGGCCTGGCCGTCGGCTTTTACTTTTTCAAAGTCCCAGCCCGGCGCTTCGGCCTGCATGTTGGCCATGGCGTTATCCATGCTTACGGGCGAGAGCGCCATTTTAATTTTGATCTTCTCGCCCTCATTGGTCCTGAAATCAAAATACGCCCTGATCTGCCGTCCGGCTGTTTCGGGGAAGTTGGGCGTGCGGTTAAATTGTCCCCAGAAACCGCCGTACACTTCGCGCTTGTCGTATTTTTTATAGCCATGCGAAATAAACGCCTTCGAAAACTTCATCGCGAAAAACAGTTTGCGCGTACGTGCCCAGCCGTTGGTTTCACGGTAGCCTACTACGGTCGAGTCGTTGATGACTTTCATGTAGGTCCACACGTTTTTATCGGGATAGTTGTAAATACCCGCCATCAGGTCGAGCACGATGTGCGCGTTATCTGATTTTGGGAAGGTATATTGATGAAAGCCAACACGTGTGGTGGTGGTCATTTCGGCTAAAATATTGTAGTCGTCCAGCTTTACTTTGTAGTAGTTGGCTTCGCTCAGCTCGTTGGTGTGCGAAAAGCCAGAGCGGTAGCCGCTGCCAGGTTTGTCGGCAGTGCCGGGGTTCAATTTCAGGGCGCCTACGGTTGGCATAATTAAAAAGTCGCCCAAATCCGAGTGGCCGGTGCCGCTGAAATGGGTATGACTAAAGCCCGCAATGGTTTTATCATCATACTGGTAACCGGCGCAGTATTTATACACGTCGGGGTTGTATTTGCCGTTCAGCTCGTAGCCCACGGTATCCGTTTCGGGGCTCAACTGTACCATTCCGAAGGGCACCGTAGCACCGGGATACACATGCCCCATACGCTGCGTACCAATGATAGGATGCACATACTGAACCAAATTACCCGATTTTGTTTGCGCCGATGCGAGGATAGGCAGGGCGGTTAGTATTGAGAGGAGTAGCTTTTTCATCAAGTCAATTGTTTTTCAACGGCGATGAAGCTATCATGAGCATTGTTTATTTTTTGTAGCTCATGATGGTTTCACGGGTTCAAATATAGTTGTATTGCTGAATTGTTGGATTGTTTTATTGTTGTTGTGAAGGGATTGTTACGGGGGATGCAGTAATCCCCCAGACCGTCATGGCGAGGAACGAAGCCATCTCTGCATGCGCTAATCAATCACCGGGAATTTGTTTAATGGGCGTTGCCTGCGGCCCGGGTTTTCCGCTTATACTGCACGGGCCTTAACCGCGAAGGCCGGTATCCGCTACACCCCCTAACGCGGGCCGGCGCTTTTGTCTGAACCAGGATTTGTAGGATTAAATGATGGCCATGATTTTCTTTTCACCCTGGTTTAAGTCTTCCGAAGGGCGACTTAAATCTAACCAATTAGATTAAGGACTCTGTCCGGCACTTGATGATTGGGTTACTTAACCGAACGGAGTTCTGCATTTTATATGCGATTTAAGAGCGCCGCGCTGAACTCTTAAACCAGGGAATTGTTATCAGTAATTTCATTCATGCCACCTACCTATATAAGCATACTCAAGCTCCTTGGAAAGATGATCTAAAGTTCCAAATATGAAATATGAATTTATGCCAATTAATCTTAAAGTCTTTTTAATGCTAGCTTTATATTTAAGTGGTATTCGAAAACGTCTTAGTGTTGGATTGTTCTTCTCAGAAAGTGTTGTATCATTAGGAACGTGAAATGTAAAGAAGCTTTGCTGATGAGTAATTCTCTGATTTTTATGGTCAGGGCGTATTGGGAAAATAGCAGATGGGACCTCGCCTTCTGACCCAAACGAATAGATATTCTTTATAGCAGAAACAAACATCCCATGAGACGGCAGTGCAATTCCAAAATTTTTATGTAAATTTTTCATCTGATAAACATCCATCATATGCAAAACCCCATCTAAACCAGGCTCTTCGTTAACCGCGAACCAAAGTGCTACTAATGGATTATTCGTCCAATCTAAAAGACCAGTCATTAACCCATAATGCTGTTGTAAAAAATAAAGCTCCTCATTTGATTCCGACCCTGTTAAATGAGCACCTGACATTGACTTGAATTCTCGGCTCAAGTGAGAGCCTATATCACGCCTATCCTTTTCGTTTAACGGCTTAAATTGTTGTCGATATAATTTTGGTTGAAGCGGCCATTCTATATTCCCTTGCCCTCTGTACCAAATCCTTATATGGGAGTGAAATTCTGCCTGAAGTTTATCTGCATCCAATATATCGATTAAAGTTTTCACTGAATCGATTTCAATCTCGCTGATAATTTGTTCTGCTATCATATACAAGTATAACCATTGATACGTAAATGTTATGGGTATCTTGACATATACCTTATTAAAATTTTCTATCCCCGCAAGGCTCCCCAAAGTGGACGTGAATCATGCTAATCATTAAATCCTACGAATCATAGTTCAGACAAAATAACGGGCACGATAAGCATCCCGGAATAGATACTTCGCTTCGCTCAGTATGACAAAAGGAAGAATTTGCGTTAGGGATTGGAGCGTATACCGGCCTTCGCGCCTAAGGCCTGCGGGCGTATGAGTGTAAAGCCCGGGCCCCGCTGGTAAGCGGGGCAACGCCCATTAAAATGAAATCGCGGTGTTTGATTAGCGCATGCAGAGATGGCTTCGTTCCTCGCCATGACGGTTTGGGGGTTTACATATAAAACACATTAAACCTATGCCCGTCCGGGTCGGCGAAAACGAAGCCGTAGTAGCCTTGGCCGAAAGTTTCGGGCTGGGAGACAAGTTTGCCGCCGGCTTTTTCAATTTCTGTGGCCCAGCTGTCGGCCTCGGCTTTGCTTTCGGCGGAGAGGGTAAATATGATCTCGTTGGCGGCATGGGTGTCGGCAAGCTCGCCTTTGATAGCTGTTTTCAGGATATCTTTTTTAAAGAAGTGTATAATGAGGTCTTTTTCGCCAAAAAAGAAACTGACCAGGTCGTCGGCCCTGCCATTGAGCTTAAAGCCGAGTTGAGTGTAAAATCGGGCTGTGCTGTCCAGGTCGGCTACGGCCAGGTTGCACCATATTTTTTTTGGTTTCATAATTACCCAACAGGCAGCAATAAAATTTTGTTTCTTTGTTTTAACAGGCAATGAAACACATCATCATAGGTGATCTTCACGGAAAGGACTGCTGGCAGGACATCAATATCAACGCTTACGACAAAGTAATTTTCCTAGGCGACTACGTCGACCACTGGTCGTTACCGGATGCTGTGATCTATCAAAATCTAAACAACATCATCGCATTGAAAACAGCAAACCCCGAAAAGGTGGAGCTGCTGCTCGGCAATCACGACGTTCAATATCTTTATTTCCCCGATTTTCTCTGCTCCGGCTTCCGGCCGCGCATGCAACCATTACTGACCGCATTGTTCGATGCCCATAAACATCTTTTCAAAATAGCTTATCAGAGGGGGAAACACTTGTTTTCTCATGCCGGTGTAACCAATAAATGGTACCGGCAATTATTGCAGCTCCCTTTGATCCGGCAAATAAAAGACGAAAATGATACCCTGGCCGACCTGCTCAATAAAGCGGATCAGACATCAGAAAGATGGCTATTACATCATGCAGGTAAAAGTCGCGGCGGCGAAGGGGCCGGCGGCGTAACCTGGGCCGACCGGTCGGAATTAATTGAGGATATGTTAGACGGGTTCCACCAGGTGGTTGGGCACACAGTAACACATGAAGTTGAAGTGGTTAGCCGTGCCGGTAAATCGGTAACTTTTGTTGATGTGTTGGACTACATTACTTATTTCCATGAAATTGATTTGTAGAGACGCATAATTATGCGTCTCCAGGTTGAGATTGCTGGGGTTGCGGCAGCTGACGGCCAGAAAAATGTTCTGCGGAGACGCATAATTATGCGTCTCTACGTATTTTTATTTGTTTCCGAAAGGAACTCCACGTTGACCAACATTATTTTGATTATCAATAATTTATATTCGATATTTATATTGAATATAACCTGTTCGATCTTTCATTTTCTTTAACCAAATGCATTATGAAAAAGCTCATCACTTTGGTAATATGCCTTTGTGCATATTCCGCATTCGCCCAGCTAAAACCTCCTGCAACAAAAACTGTGGACAGTACCGATACCTATTTCGGCAAAACTTACAAGGACCCTTACCGCTGGCTGGAACACATGAAGGACCCGGACGTCGTGTCGTGGTTCAGGCAACAAGCCGATTACAGCAAATCGATACTGAACAACCTGACCGGCCGCGACGAGCTGATAGCCGAATGGAAGCAATTGGATAAGCTGCAGCCGGCCCGCATCAGGGAGCAGGTGTACATGAACGGGCGTATATTTTACCGCAAAACGCTGCCGGGGCAGTCGGTAGGGAAACTGTACTATCGCAAAGAGCTGCAGGGCAAGGAAATATTGCTTTTTGACCCGCTTGCTTTCGAAAAAGGGAAAACACTCAGCATCCAAAACTTTTTGCCAAGCTTTGACGGCAAATATGTAGCCATTGCCTATTCGGAAGGCGGCGCCGAGATATCTACCATCAGGGTATTGGATGTCGCCACGAGAAAACTCTTAAAGGATAAAATGGATCAAACGTTCGGCGCGGAGGGATGGAGTTTCGATAACAAATCGGTTTTGTATATATGGATCAAAAGCACCGACAATAGCGACCCCTCATCCCGCCTGAATCCGAAAACCAGGCTGCATAAGCTGGGAACATCGAATGCAAACGATATAGATTTCTTTAGCGCCGCAAGTTCCCCCGAGCTTAACATCGAGCCGAAAGTTTACCCTTTTGTACAAACAACCAATGACAACCCGAAATATGTGTTTTCGAGTGAAGGTACCGTACAGCCGGAGTTTAAAATGTATTATTCACCCGTTTCTGAATTTTATTCGGCCAGGAGACATTGGAAGGTGTTGTGTACCCCGGAAGACAAGCTGGTGCGCGGTATGGAATTTGTTGGCGACCGCGTTTTCGCCATCACTTACGATGGAGCAAAAAACTACAGGCTGCTGGAAACCAACCTGAAAAACCCCGACTGGAAAAATGCTAAGGTGGTAGCTGACGAGAAACCCGACCAAACGCTTGAAGCGATCACGCATTGCAAGGATTATTTGCTGTTGACCTACAGCGACGGGATCAATTGTCACCTGTCAAAATATGATCTTACCACGGGCAAAACATCCGCTATTAAAATGCCTTTTAGCGGATCGGCAGATGTGTCGTGCCTGAACAACAAAACTGACAACTGCACCATGCGCATCACCTCATGGATCAAACCGCTTACCGAATTTGACTTTAACGCCAGGACCGGAGCGACTGTACTAAGTACATTTAATAAACAACCGGTTTATCCGAAGGCTTACCAGGACCTGCAGGTTAAAGAGGTGGAAGTTAAGGGCCACGATGGTGCGATGATCCCTTTATCCATCATTTATAAAAAAGGCATTAAGCTGGATGGCAGCAATGTGTGCCTGATGGACGGCTATGGCGCATACGGCATCAGCATGAGCCCGTATTTTAACGTTCGTGAAAACGCGCTGGCAGTGCGGGGCGCGGTTGTAGCGATACCCCACGTACGGGGCGGCAGCGAGAAAGGCGAGGCCTGGTATCGCGCAGGTTATAAAACCACCAAACCCAATACCTGGAAGGATTTTAACAGCTGTGCCGAATATTTGATAGCGCAGGGCTATACCAGCCCATCGAGGCTGGCTGGAACGGGTACCAGCGCCGGGGGCATACTGATAAGCCGTGCGATAACCGAACGGCCCGACCTGTATGCGGCCGCGATATGCAATGTTGGCGACGCCAATGCGATGCGGGCGGAGTTTACAATGAACGGCCCGGCTAATATCCCCGAATTCGGCACCGTAAAGGATAGTACCCTATGCCGCGCGCTTTACGAGATGGATGGTATGCAGCACGTTGTCCAGGGAACCAAATATCCGGCATTGATCTGCATTGGCGGATGGAACGACCCGCGGGTGATTGCCTGGGAACCCGGGAAATTTGCCGCCGCGATGCAAAACGCCTCTGCATCGGGCAAGCCGGTACTGCTCAAGATCAACTATGACGACGGGCATTTTACCGAAGACAAAAACGTAACCAACGCCAACTTTGCCGACCAGTTTGCCTTTGTGATGTGGCAATGCGGGCACCCTGATTTTCAGCTGAAGAAGCAATAATTTATAGACCCTATCTGTTAAAAAGCCCCTTGGGATTAATTTCCAAAGGGGCTTTTATTTAAATGATGGGCGCCGATCGCCACGGTAAATGGACACCCTGTTTCAATCAGCTCATTTATCCCGTAATGTAAATAGATAACAGGTAGCTGCTATATTTACATTCAAATCTTATCCCATGAAATATCTCTTACGGGGCGGTATTTTGATACTGGTGTGCATGATTAGCGGATGCCTCAAGGACCGCCACTTCACCATCGATATCTGGCCCAGACCGCACCCCAACGCCGACAAATTTGAATGTTATATCAATGGGCTGGACTATATACCTGATGAAGGTTCTGAGAAAGTGATCGGAATCTCCAATGTAACCGCTACTGTTTATCATATTAACGGCTTCCACAGTATTCTTATAGCAACAGTGCTTAATGTTCCGGGCCAGCTTCCAAGGTATGTAAACATGCGTCTTAAAAATGTTACAGACACAGGATTCTACGAATTCAACAACCTGCCGTACCAAAATGGCTTATATCGATACAATCCAAATGAATATGATGCTTATAAGCCCGGGCAAGGCGGTATAACTATCACAAAGTTTGATAGCGTGCAAAATGTTCTGCAGGGAACATTTTGGTTCAATGCTGTTAACTATAATAATCCGGCTGATTCGGTAAAGGTAACAGGCGGGCATTTTAATATTAATTACACAAATCAATAGATTTCATATTTTCAGGTAGCAGGGTGCTGTATTTATATTTAAATCTTATGCAATGAGATACCTTTTACGGGCAGGCATATTGATACTGATTGGCATGATGAGCGGATGCATCAAGGACCCTTTTCATATCGACCTGTTCCCCATCAGGGCCAACCCGGGTAAATTTGAATGTTATATTAACGGCCAGGATTTTGTGCCCGACTCGAACAAGATCCGTTTAGCTCCCGGCGGGCCGGTCATGGCTTACGTTCGGCCCTGGAATAACGGCAATTACCAAATCATTATTTACGCAAGTACAAGCGGGCTTAGCCCTGATGGCCGCCAGGAAGTAGGGCTGCAGATACAAAATGTGCCGGGTGTGGGTATCTATGAATTTGATGACCCCAACTACCAATACGCCGTTTATACAAAGTACCCGGTACTGGATTCCCTCACTGCAGCACAGCAAATACAACCTGCATTTTACAATGCCCCCAAAGCCGGGCATGGCATTTTAACGCTCACCCGTTTTGATCCTCAAAATAGTGTTATTGCGGGTACATTCGCGTTTAGTGCCGCCAGTAAAACCAATCCCGCCGATTCGGTAAAAGTTACAGGCGGCCATTTTAATATCAATTACGCAAATCAATAGATTTAGCCCTTTCAAATCCCGCCAAAATTTTGTATATTTAGATAAGACTGCCTGCTCCAAAAAAAAGAAAAAAAACTTTTCCAAAAATTTGAATTTTCACCAAAATATGCGAAACAAGAGCGTGGAGGCAGTTTTCACCAAAAACAACCGGGCTAAACCGGGGTTAAACACGGCGCAATCGGGGTTGAACACGGCGCAACCGGGTCGGAACAGGGCGCAACCGGGGTTGAACACGGCGCAAGTGGGCTTAATCTGAGTAAGGTACCGTTCGTTTTTCCCGGTTACTTTGAAAAGCCAGCTCAATAATACGGATGGTCGTTCGGGCCTGTTCGGGTTTGACGATAAGTTCTTTGCCTTCGGCTATGGCTTCATAGAGATTTTGGAACAGGTCCTGGTAGCGGCCGGGTTCGCTTGGAATGGTTTGAGTGATGGTTTTGCCGTTATCATCCAGGGTCACGTGGCCCCAAATGGATTCGGGTTCTACACCCCAATTGGGTTCGGTAGGTTTATGGCCGGCTTTTAAGGCTTCTTCCTGTACATCCATGCCATATTTGATAAAGGTGCCCTTATAACCATAGATCGTATAAACCGGGCCTGCTTCCTTAACCAGCATACCACCTTTGAGGGTCACTTTCAGGCCGGGGTACCACATAATAAGTTCGAAATTGTCTTCGACTTCCAACCCTCCGGGGCGCTGGGTGGTCAGCATACAGGTGAGTTCTTTAGGTTTGCCGAACAGGTTAAGCGTGGCATCAATGAGATGCGCGCCGAGGTCGTAAAATATGCCGGAACCGGGCAAGGGTTTTTCGCGCCAGGCTGCGGGACGCAGGCTCAGGCGGTAGCGGTCGTAGTGGACTTCCATTTCAGCTAATGTCCCTAATACGCCACTGGCAAGCACCTTTTTCACAGTATTATGGCCGCTATCAAAACGGCGGTTGTGGTGGACCGATAATACCAGGTTCTGTTGTTTGGCTAAGGCGATCAGCTCGTCCGCCTCAGCAGAAGTTATAGTAAACGGTTTTTCAACCAGCACATGCTTACCGGCGAGCAGAGCCTGTTTGGTCAAATCGAAATGCGAAGTGTTTGGTGAGCCGACAAGGACAAGTTCGATATTGGGGTCGTTGATGATGTTACCGGCGTGATTTACGACTTCGGCACCGGGATATATCAATTTTGCTTTCGCGACTTTTTCGGGGTCCGAGGTACTTATTTTTTTGAGATTGAAACCGGGATTAGCAGCAATAAACGGCGCAAAAAATGTTTGCCCCGAATTGCCGAAACCAATAAGGCCGGTATTGATGGTTTTTTTCATAAAAAGCTAGTAATCGGAAACATCAAACTTTTTGTTTTTATAGTAATAATCCCGGTCCTGTTCCGTGATTACTCGTAAAACCCGGCATGGATTGCCAACAGCAACCACATTGGCAGGGACGTCTTTAGTGACCACACTGCCCGAACCGATCACTGCATTATCTCCGATACTTACACCAGGGTTTACCACCGTATTGCCGCCTATCCATACATTGTTTCCAATGGTGATGCCGATACCGTACTCATATCCCGAGTTCCTTGAATCGGGATGGATAGGGTGCCCGGCGGTCAGCAAGGAAACATTAGGTCCGAACATCACATTATCTCCGATGACGACCTTTGCAACATCGAGTATGACGCAGTTATAGTTCGCGACGAAATTATTGCCTACTTCAATGTGCCTGCCATAATCGCAATGAAACGGCGCTAGTATGTTTACGTTTGTTCCGGCCTTTCCAAGTATGTTCCGGATACATTTTTCAATCTTTCCTGTGTCGTCAGGCGCGCAAAGATTGTATTCGTAAATCCTCTGCTTATTTTCAATTTGTTCTTCTGCCAGCCCATCCAGCCATGCTTTATAGGGAAGTCCGGCCAGCATTCTATCCTTTTGATTCATTGAATATTTCTTTTAAGTTTTGATTTTTAGCAAATTTTACAAACCGATTAAACCGCGTAGCATTATTAATAGGATATTGCCTTTAATTCCTGATAAAAATAACATTACCGATATGAAATACAGAACTTTTGCAAAAAACGAAAAACTATCTGCCATCGGCCTGGGCTGCATGAGCATGAGCCATGCTTACGGCGTTCCTGATGACCCCGAATCTATCCGCACCCTGCACCTGGCTTTGGATTTGGGCATTAACTTTTGGGATACCGCCGATGTGTACGGCAACGGCAAAAACGAGGAACTGGTTTCCAAAGTTTTGACTCAGAACCGGGATAAAATATTCATCGCCACCAAGTTTGGCTTCCGCACCGATGCCAGTGCCCGGTTAACCAGCTTTGATGCGCGCCCGGCTTATATCAAACAGGCTGTGGAAGCAAGTTTACAACGATTGAAAATTGACACCATCGACCTGTACTACGCCCACCGCATCGATCCGAATGTACCTGTTGAGGAAATGGTCGGCGCTATGGCGGACCTGGTGATACAGGGGAAAGTACGTTATCTCGGGTTATCCGAAGCATCAGCTAATTCTATCCGCAGGGCTAACGCGGTGCATCCTATCGCCGCATTGCAAAGCGAATATTCATTGCTTACCCGTGATGTGGAAGCGGAGATATTACCGGTTTGTAAGGAGTTGGGGATCACTTTTGTGCCCTTTAGTCCGCTTGCGCGGGGACTTATGACCAATACCTTAAAACTAAACGAACTGGCTGATAACGATTTCCGCAAGGGGCTGCCACGTTACCAGCAGGAACATATCGATAATAACGAAAAGTTAGCCGGTGGCTTTGCTGAAATAGCCAAAGAAAAAGGTTGTTCGCCCGCACAATTAGCTTTGGCCTGGGTATTGGCCCAGGGTGATAATATTATTCCTATTCCGGGCACCAAAAAGCAGGACAAATTAAGAGACAATGCCGGAAGCGTCGATGTGGTCGTCACGGATGGCGACAAGCAAAATATTGAAGCACTTTTAGCCAGATACCCTAATATTGGCGACCGGTATAGTGAAAATAATAAGCGGTTTGTGGATCAGAGCTAAATATTCCACCAGTACGTCCACTTAATGATAAGCTGCCTGTTTTTTGGCTGGTAAGGTGTCGGGATCGAGTTTTCGCCATAAACAATAAACAGGTCGGATGCCGGGCGGTAGCGCCATTGGAAACGGGTGTTGATGTTCATGTTTTTTTGCTGATCGTCGTACTGTATATACGTGGTAAAATACAGCGTATTGGTAAAGGTAACATCGACCTTGGGACCGATGAGCGTAAAACGCGTATCGCCGTAAGGTAATGGCAATCGCAGGTCGGTATAGTTGCCATTGATGGCGATGTTAACGTAGGGCTGAAAGCGGTAACCCACCGTCCCACTGAAAGTAAGGCGGTGCCCGTTATCATAATACCCACCACCGGTGGCCTCCAATGAATAGGTAAACACACTTTGCGGCTTTGAATTGATGAGGATATCCAGTGTATTATAGCGGTGTTGTGAGCCGATGGCCAGGCTATCCTTCCCGGTATTGGTTGGGTCAAAAGGCTGCTGTAGTTTCACATAATCATTGATACCCGAAACGGTAATGGTACTGCGATTACGGAAAGTCATTATATAAGACAGTACACTTTCGTTATCAGTGCGCTGCATATTCTCATTAAAAAAATAGTTGGAAGTTATTTGAATCCCGTGACTCAATATCTCACCCTTTTTCGGAAAGAAATTGCGTAAAACCAGCGGACTTATCTTATCATAGCCCACCCTCGGCACATAACCAACAGCAGCGTTATAATTTTTACCTACATACTCGTTCTGCAAGTAAAGCTGCCAAAACTTGGTAAGATATTGTACGTTACCTGCCAGTACAAGGTCGTGCCCGTCCTTGCCCGGCGTAAAGGATTTTAGCCCAAGCAACTTGCCCGTCCAGGTGTTACTGCGCGATGCCAGGTTAAATTCCATGCCCACATTGCTGTTATTGAGGTCGGTAACGCCTGGAATTGTACCGGTTACATCTTTATTTACAAATATGAAACCGATGTTGGAGCGGTCGAGCACGCGGCGCTGTAAGGTCAGGATACCGTAGTTAGTGCCCGGGAGGCTGTTCTGATCCGAGTTTTGGGTTTGAATATCCATCGCGCCAATGCGCCAGTCTTTATCCAATTTGCCGGTAAGCCTTGCGCCGAAATCTATAGGTTGAAGTAAGCCTATCTGTCTCGAAAAGAACGGCCGTATATCCGAATAGCCGAAGTTGGAAAACAAGTCGCCGTTCTCTAAAAAGAACTGACGCTTTTCAGGAAAGAAAAGCTGGTAACGGCTCAGGTTAATCACCTGCTGGTCAACATCAACCTGCGAAAAATCGGGGTTCACCGTAAGGTCGAGGTTGAGCGATGGGGTTAAAGATACTTTAGCATCGCCACCGATCTCATTTTTAAAAGTAGGCGGGGTTCCTGCCTGGTAGTCTTTGGTAACTCCTGCAAGAGCATAAGGAATAATAGAAACATTACTGGATGACGTCGGCGGGTCCTCGTCCCAAACCAAAGTACCGGTATAAGCCAGTGATGCCGTTGGGAACTGCCGCGGCACCGGCGCCCAGGCTGATTTTTCGGCGGATTTCAGGTCGTTGCGGCTGAAATTGATACCCCATTCCTTGATGCCTTTTTTGTAGCGGATACTTTTGAATGGTATTGCCGCTTCGAATACCCATTTATCCGGGTAGTTTTTTACTACTGATGTCCATTTGTTATCCCAGTTCAGGTCAACACTGCCGCCCGCATACATACTACCGTCCCACTGCGCCCCGGCTGCATTCGCACCAAAAGTAAAACCATCGGTACGGGCATCAAACGGGTCGATAAAAAAGATGAAGTTGTCGTTCTTCAAAAAACTGAAATCCCGCTTCATCGATTCAACCATATACGGCCCGGGGATAAGATTATAGCAAATGACCAGGATATACAGGTTCTTATCATCATAGGTCATGCGTACTACGGTATGCACTTTGGCCAGGCTGGTATCCATAGGCAGCACCATGTGGAAGTTGGCGGCAGAGTCAGCTTGTTGCCAGGCGGGTTCATTCATCAAACCATCGATGATGATATCCGAAGTGGCCCTTTTAATATGATAGCGATAATTGGCATTTGCTTTTTGTGCGATAGCATAATTCCATGCAAGGCAGCATATAATGAATACTATAAGTCGGATGGCCTGGCGCCGGTAAAGGTGCTTCAATAGTTTACGGTTTTATTGTGTCGTTATGACGCCGTAATATACTTTCAAAAAGCTATTTTCTCAATAAAAACAGTTTATGCTACAATATATTTACATTTAATGGCTGATGGCCTGACAAAACGGCAACCGGTATGGCTCTAAAACAGAATTTGTAACAACGGTATAGGTTTTGCAATCAAAGTTGTAAATTCAACCTTTAAATAAAAAATACAAACATGAAAACTTCGTATATAGTAATAGGAGTCATTTTATTTATTCTTTTGATTGGCGGCTGCGGCGGTTGCAGCTATAACTCGATGGTAGCTTTAAAACAGAATACCAAAGCAAAATGGGGAACCGTCCAAGCTGATTACCAGCGCCGTGCCGACCTGATACCAAACTTGGTTGCTACGGTAAAAGGTGTAGCAAATTTCGAGAAGAGCACTTTGGAAGATGTAACCAATGCCCGTGCAAGAGCTACTTCGATACAGGTTGACCCCACCAAGCTTGACCCAGCAACCATACAAAAATACCAGGCTGCACAGGGGCAATTATCCACTGCATTAGGTAGGTTGCTTGTTGCATCAGAAAATTACCCTACATTACGGGCCAACGATAACTTTACAGCCTTACAGGCACAAATTGAAGGCACCGAAAACCGGATAAAGGTTTCGCGTATGGATTTCAACGATGCTGTACAGAAATATAACACCCAAATACTCAAGTTCCCAGCAAGCATAGTGGCTAACTTAGGCGGCTTTAAGGAAATGGGGTATTTCCAGGCCGATGCGGCTTCAGCTACGGCGCCTAAAGTTCAATTCTAATTAGTGATTGAGTGAATTATTGAATGAGTGAATAAATTACTCTACCTTCAATAATTCACTCATTCGGTAATTCATTAATTCAATCCTTAACAAATGGCCATATTTAACGAAGACGAACAGCAGCGCATCCGCAAAGCGATCGAAGATGCAGAGAAAAATACTTCGGGGCAGATACGTGTCTGTATCGAAAAAACCTGCAGCGAGAATACCCTCGACCGTGCTGCCAAATATTTCCACCAGTTGGATATGCATAAAACCAAGCTGCGCAATGGCGTGCTGATTTACCTGGCTACAGTTGACCGTAAATTTGCCATTATTGGCGACAGGGGTCTGAATAAAATGGTGCCTAAAGATTTTTGGGACGATGTAAAAGAAGATATGCTGAACCACTTTAAATACGGTGATTTAGTAGAAGGTATTGTAACCGGGCTTAAAATAGCCGGTGAGCACTTACAGAAATACTTCCCGCACCAGGCCGATGGCCAGAACGAGCTGCCTGATGATATTGCCTTTATGGATGGTAATTAAAAACCAAAACGATGTTTAAAAAACTCATAATACTATGCAGTTTGGTGCTATGCGCCTTTACGGCCTTTTCGCAGGACCTGCCTGCCAAACCAAGCACGCTGGTTACCGATTATACCAATACACTGACCGCCGACGAGAGGCAACAGCTTGAAACCAAGCTGGATGCTTTTGACGATTCGACCTCGACACAGATAGCTGTGCTAATTATTAAATCAGTTGGCCAATATGATATTAACGAATATGCCCAAAAGGTGGGCCGCAGCTGGGGCATCGGGC
>Ga0207080_1069_pt1 | contig 22588 bp, 20 predicted proteins | sample Alteio_BWMinHeat_58_FD_153532 | JGI IMG/M metagenome (GOLD analysis project Ga0207080, IMG submission 153532) | Enriched cells from forest soil in Barre Woods Harvard Forest LTER site, Petersham, Massachusetts, United States -... | ecosystem: Environmental > Terrestrial > Soil > Temperate forest >...
AAGAATGCTGCGTCGCCAAGATAATTACGCAGCATATTCAGGATACGGCCACCTTTTTGATAGGTCACCACATCAAACACATCTTCCTTATCCGCATAGTGGAAACGCACAAGGTTCTTGGTAGCGGCGTCGGGGTCCGAAAGGTATTGTATCTGGGCCTCCAGGTTATGCTCATCGCCGGCATCCTTACCGTATTTATGCTCGGCCCAAAGCGTTTCGCTGAAATCAGCAAAAGACTCATTCACTGTAAGGTTACTCCAGCTTTCGCAGGTTACCAGATCGCCAAACCATTGGTGGAATAATTCGTGTGCGATGGTGCTTCTTCCGGCATCATAATAACGGTCAAGCAGTTCGCGGTGGGTTCCCTGAACATATTCGCCGTGTAATGTGGCAGTGGTGTTTTCCATAGCGCCGCTCACATAATCGCGCACTACAATTTGCGCATATTTGTTCCATGGGTAATCCACTCCCAGAGTCTTGGAATAAAACTCGATCAATTCAGGCGTCATGCCGAATATTTCCTTAGCATAAGGGGCATATTTTGGCTCCAGGTAATAGTTAACTTCTTTATTGCGCCAGTGGTCGTGATAGATTTTAAAATCGCCCACAGCCATCATAAACAGGTAGGTAGAGTGCGGCAGATCCATTATCCAGGTATCCGTACGGGTGCCGTCAGCATTCTTTTTTTGCGAAGCCAGGCGACCATTTGATAATGTAACGTATTTTGACGGTACCGTCATAATGATCTCGTCGGTGGTTTTTTGTTCCGATTTGTCGATGGTAGGGAACCAGGCTGATGAGCTTTCTGTTTCACCCTGTGTCCAGATCTGTACCGGTTTGCCTTTTTCGGTACTGTCCGGGTTAATAAAATAAAGGCCCTTGGCATCATTAATAGCGGCGCTGCCTTTTACTTTAAGTTCGTTGGGCTTCGCTGTGTAATCGATATATAATGTATATTTTTCATTATTATGATATACCTTATCCAGTTGAATGGCAAGTGTCAGGCTATCCTGGTATTTGTATTTCAGGGGGATATTTTTGCCATTTTTTACTACCGAAATGTTTTTGATATCCATTCCTTTGGCATCCAGCCTTAGGGTATCTGTAGGGTAAAAATGGGGCTTTAAAGTAACCCATTCCTTACCATACATGTAGCGTTTTTTGTAGTCAAAATGCACATCCAGCTTGGTATGTATAAGGTCGTTGATTTTTGGAGGCGTTGCCCGGTAGATTTTTAGAAGCGCCGAATCCGGCGCTTTCTCCGGGCCCTGTGCATGTGTCGTGTTTAAGCTTACTGCAAAAATGCCGGTGAGAGCTATTGCAGCGATCGTTTTAAAATTGGTCATGTTTTAATTATTGATTTGTATATATTTTCCCTTCCTTCATTACGAAGGCCATTTTTTGCAAAATTGTAATATCAGTAAGCGGGTCGCCATCCACGGCAACAATATCCGCAAATTTGCCTTTGCTGATGCTGCCGATCTTATCACTCATACCCAGCAGGTCGGCTGCACTTGTGGTGGCAGCTTTAATAGCTTCCATCGGCGGCATCCCGGCTTCAACCATATATTGAAATTCGATAGCATTTTTGCCATGCGGATATACGCCTGCATCTGTACCAAAAGCTATTTTTACACCCGCTTTGTAGGCTCGCCCAAACGTGGCCTGTATTTTCGGGCCCACTTCCAGCGCCTTACGTGCTATTACCGGCGGAAAGTAACCGGGTATTTTAGCTGAGTCAGCAGTGGACCTGCCGGCAATGATCGTAGGTACTAAATAGGTTCCATATTTTTTGGCCAGTTCCATATCCTCATCATTCATAAAAGTGCCATGCTCTATAGAAGTAACGCCGCCCAAAATAGCCCTTTTTATACCTTCGGCGCCGTGCGCATGACAGGCCACACGTAAGCCATAATCCTTAGCCGTTTCAACTACGGCTTTGATCTCATCAATGCTGAACTCAGCGCCTGAACTGTTCTCGGTCAGATCGAGCACGCCGCCTGTCGAAGCAATTTTGATGACATCCGATCCGCGTTTGATCTGAAGGCGAACAGCCTTGATCAATTCGTCCCGTCCGTCTGCGACGCCGTCATCCGGTCCCATTTTATGATTGAAGGCATCGTCCCTGAACCCATCAGATTCGTCCATGTGCCCGCCGCTGGCTGATATGGCCCGGCCTGCTGTGATAATGCGGGGCCCGTCAACCTGCCCCAGGTTTACGGCCTTACGCAAACTGATATTTACCCCGGTTCCGCCGAGATCGCGGACGGTAGTGAAGCCTGCCATCAATGTTCTTTTCGCATATACTGCAGCGATATAGGCAATATCGGCGTCATTCTGCGTAAAGCGTTCAGTTGTTCTGTTCTTGCCATACTGATGTTCGAGGTGCACATGGCAATCGATCAAACCCGGCATTACGGTTTTGTTCTTAAGATCGATGACTTTATCTGATGCGCTGCCGCTGGTATAGCCTTTTTGTATATCGGTTATGAGTTTGCCTTCCACTACAATGGTCATTTCGGTTTGAGCGGTGTTCGAAATACCATCTATCAATTTTCCGCACTGGATATATGTTTTTTGGGCAAATGCCGATGCCGAAATTAATATGGCGGCAATGCAGAATAGTTTCTTCATCAATGTTCAGTTATATTCAGCTAAAGTAGAAAGATTTTCATTTAAAAGGATAAGATGTGCCAAAACCAAAATGTGTTACAATCACCTTTATGAAAAAATGGAGAAGTGCTTATGCTTTGTAACTTATCTTGAAAATAAATCGTCATATTTATATTCAACAAAACCGCCGCAATGTATAGCAAATCACGTGTTCTTTTTATCGGGTTAATAATTATGCTCTGTAATTTCTTTGGTAGCGCGTCGGCGCAGGATCAGCCGGGGAAAAGGGATTCTATCGTTTCGGCGATACTAAATCAGAAAAGATTCATACAGGTTGTATTACCGTCAAACTATAAGCCCGGCTCAACTGATAAATATGACGTTATTTATGTAACTGACGGCGATGACAATACAAAGACCGTTGCAGACATTCAGCAGTTCATCGCCCGTGAGGGTTTTATGCCGCAGGTAATTATTGTCGGTGTTTTAAATATCGACCGTAATAAAGACCTCACACCTACCCACGAGGAGGGGTTCGGCACATCCGGCGGGGCAGACAAGTTCCTTGCCTTCCTAAAAAATGAGCTCATTCCGTATATCAATAAAACTTACCCTTCGGATGGCGACAATATACTTTTTGGCCACTCCTTTGGCGGGTTATTTGTGACTTATGCACTGCTAAACGACCCGCAGATTTTCACATCTTATATCGCTGCCGACCCGAGCTATTGGTGGGCGAACGGCTACATGATAAGGCAGGCGGCAATAAAACTGCCCATGCTGACTAACCAGGGTAAGACGCTTTTTATAAGCGGGCGCGAAGGACAGGGTATGAAAGAAATGGCGATTAACCCTATGGACACCCTGCTTAAACAATATGGGCTGAAAGGCTTCACCTGGAAAGTTTCAGCTTACCCCAACGAAACGCATGGCACTGTAAGGTTGAAAAGTATTTATGACGGGCTGAAGTTTGTTTACGAGGGTTACAGCCTTAAAGGGCCGGAGTTTCACCCCATGGCTGGCATCCTGCTAAAGGATAAGCCTGTTAAAATATGGGATATGGATGATGTGGCCAAGACGCATTATACTACCGATGGGACTGCACCTACCCTCACTTCGCCAGGGATGCAGCCGGTAGTTATAATGCCCGGCCCCGGGACATTTAATGCCAAAGTATTCGCTGCTAACGACAAGTATTCGAAGACAACGACAGGGATCTTTAAGGAGGGCAGCGGCCCGGCGCCCGTTAAGCCAGGAAAAAACTTTAAACCGGGCGGCTTCCACTATGATTACTACGAAGGGCAATGGGATAAACTGCCAGACTTTAGCACCTTAAAACCCGTAAAGGAAGGGATAACTGATAAGGATTTTGATGTAAGCAAAATGCCGCGTCAAATCAATTTTGGTTTGGTGATCAGCGGGCAAATAGAAATAAAAGAAGATGGTTATTACATTTTTGGTATTTCATCAGACGACGGCTCAAAGTTTTACCTGGGTGGGCAATTATTATTGGATGACGACGGGCTGCATGATAACAGTGCAAACAAATCGTACGTATTGCCGCTCAAAAAAGGCTTTTATCCTATACGCGTAGAATATTTTCAGAAGGACGGCGGCAGCAGCCTGCGGCTGATCTACCTAACACCAACTATGCTGGATACTGCTCATCCGGGGCCGGTCGGGATACCACAGGAACTGCAGTACAGCGGTAATTAAAACAAATGATTTTGAAAAGTAGTTAACCAGGTATGAACACCAATAAAAAGAGAATAATCAAACCCGCAAGTGAAGACCCAATAGAGGAAGCGATGAGCCACCCCAATGGCCCCGGCTTAGAAGAAATGCTTGCCGGGCAAGAGGAAAAAAAGCTGGAGTCAGGCAAAAATTCCAGGAAGAAGCCGGAAGAACCTAATATTCCGATCATTTAGCTGAAAGGTCAAAGCAAAAAGCAAACTAAAAAGCCGAAAGAGAAAATCTTTCGGCTTTATGCTTTCAGCTTTGCGCTTGATTATACTTTTTGTTTCGCTTCGCAATATTGGTCAAATGCGCCAATTAAATTATCAGCAATCATTTGTGCCGGGCGGCCCTCGATCTGGTGACGCTCTATCATGTGCACCAGTTTGCCGTCCTTAAACAGCGCCATAGCAGGTGATGATGGCGGGTAAGGCAACATGTATGCACGCGCTTTATTCACCGCTTCGGCCTCCATGCCTGCAAAAACCGTTACCATTTTATCAGGATGCTTCTCATTTTGTACAGCAAGCCTTGCAGCAGGGCGCGCCATAGCCGCGGCACATCCGCAAACCGAATTCACCACAACAAATACGGTACCTTCACTCTCGATAGCTTTCGTTACTGCATCCGCATCTTTTAACTCTTCAAAACCAACTCTGGTCAATTCTTCCCGCATGGGGGTTACTAAATATTCCGGGTACATCATGTTTGTTCAAATTATTTAATCAACAAAAGTAAGAAATGATTTTTTATAAAAATTTTATTAGTGTAATAATAACATTTAGCTGACTAAAAACGTAGAAGCGAGTCGTGACTCGCTTAGCTGCCAGGGAATTAGGGTTTATTACAGAATTATCGAAATATTTTGGTTTTTTATGCGTCTATTGTTTTATATTGCATACCCGTTTTCAACGTAAACTAAAGATATGAACCTAAAACTGACCAATTTTAGCACCATCATTATCGTCAATAAGAACCAGGAGCAAACCAAGTCTATCCGGGTAAAAACAAAGCACTTAAAAAGGATGAAACATTATGTTGTTTCCATCGTGTGCGTTATCCTGGCGCTTGCAGGTACTGTTATTTATTTAACATCCAAAAACAGCAGCCACGAGCAGGAAAAACAACAATTGCTTACGCAGATCGCCCAGTTGAAGAGCAAAGTGCCGGCCGGCACAACTATCCCGGTTATTGCGCCACCCGCTGCAAACAGCACCGCTTCAACTTACATACAATCGATACAGGGCAAACTGCAAAAGATAAATGATTACTTAAGGAAAAGAGGATTAAAAGGCTTTTCGACAAAGGACGTTGGCGGGGATAATAGTTCTTCAAACACTGTGAGCGATAACGAAAAATATTCGCTGTATGACGAATACCTTACCCGCCTGGTGAACAGCGTTGCGTTTACGCCTATGGGTTACCCCCGTTTAAGTTCTATTACATCGGGATTTGGCTACCGTGCTAACCCATTTGATTCGGAAAGCGCCGAATTACACCCGGGGGTTGATTTCAAGGGGGCCACAGGCGATCCGGTGCGCGTAACAGCAGACGGGAAAGTGGTATTTACAGGGAGAAAAAGCGGCTATGGCAATTGTATCATTGTACAACATAAGAATGACTTTCAAACACTTTATGGTCACTTGTCGCGTATTAATGTAGACGACGGGCAGCAAGTGAAAACAGGTGATGTGATAGGAAAAGTAGGCTCAACGGGGCGCACCACTGGTCCGCATTTGCACTACGAAGTAAGAAAAAATGGAAAACCGATAAACCCGGTTAAGTTCCTTACGTTAAATAATTGATTTGTGGAGTTGAATAAGTTGATTGAGAGAGTAGTTGATTAAGTTAAAATTTAACCTGATCAACTTAGTCTAACTCAATCAACCACTAAACTAAAAAAACATGTTTTCAAAGAAAAATAAAGTGGAGCTGGATCAGCAGGTAATATCAACCATGATAAGTGCGGGTTGCGTGTTTGACGGGAATTTGAAGGCGCCTGCATATGTGCGGATAGAAGGCCAGATAAACGGGGATGTGATCATTGATGAGGGATTGATATTGGGAGAAAAAGGAATAATTACCGGTAACATCACGACCAAAGAAATAATAGTTTATGGAACAGTACATGGTAACATCAGCGCGCACTCACTCGAGATACGCAGTACCGGCCGCATAACTGGCGATGTAAAAACGCAGGTGTTACAAGTTGAAACGGGCGGCGCGCATAACGGCAAACTTTCCATGTCATCCAATAGCCCGGCAACTACACATAAGCAGCCAAACCCCGAATTAGTAAACGCCTGATTTGATTAAGACAATCCTGTTTCTTATTTTTGCATCACAAAAATCTGAAAATTATGTCGTTATCAACGGATACTACCTACGTAAAACACAAAGTAAAAGACATGTCGCTGGCCGAATGGGGCCGCAAAGAAATCGGCCTTGCTGAAGCTGAAATGCCGGGCTTAATGGCGCTTCGTGCTGAATTCGGCGCATCGCAGCCGTTAAAAGGCGCACGCATTGCAGGCTGCCTGCACATGACCATCCAAACCGCTGTTTTGATAGAAACTTTACAGGCTTTGGGTGCCGAAGTTACCTGGTCATCATGTAATATATTCTCGACCCAGGATCATGCCGCTGCTGCTATCGCTGCTGCCGGAACTTCAGTTTACGCCTGGAAAGGTTTGAATGAAGAAGAATTTGACTGGTGTATTGAACAAACCCTGTTTTTCGGTGAAGACCGCAAGCCTTTGAACATGATTTTGGATGATGGCGGTGACTTGACTAACATGGTGCTTGACAGGTTCCCTGAATTAGTACCAAACATCAAAGGTTTATCAGAAGAAACTACTACCGGTGTACACCGTTTGTACGACAGGGTTAAGGCCGGTACTTTGCCGATGCCTGCTATCAACGTGAACGATTCGGTTACCAAATCGAAATTTGATAATAAATACGGCTGCCGCGAATCGTTAGTGGATGCTATACGCCGCGCTACCGATGTAATGATGGCCGGTAAAGTGGCTGTTGTTTGCGGTTATGGCGATGTGGGCAAAGGTTCTGCCGATTCGTTACGCAATGCAGGTGTACGTGTTATCGTAACCGAAATTGACCCGATCTGCGCTTTACAAGCCGCAATGGAAGGTTTTGAAGTTAAGAAATTAACTACCGCTATCCCTGAAGCCGACATCGTGGTAACCGCAACCGGTAACTGCGATATTTTACGCGAAAAACATTTCCGTGCGTTAAAAGATAAAGCCATCGTTTGTAACATAGGCCACTTTGATAACGAAATTGATATGGCCTGGCTGAACGAAAATTACGGCGCCACCAAAATCGAGATCAAACCACAGGTAGATAAATATACCATCAACGGCAAGGACCTGATCGTATTGGCTGAGGGCCGGTTGGTAAACTTAGGTTGTGCAACCGGTCACCCAAGCTTTGTGATGAGTAATTCGTTCACCAACCAAACTCTGGCACAGTTAGAGCTTTGGGCAAACAGTGCGCATTACGAAAACAAGGTTTATACCTTACCAAAACATTTGGACGAAAAAGTTGCCCGTTTACACTTAGCCAAAATTGGTGTTGAACTGGAAGAACTTGACCAGCACCAGGCTGATTATATCGGCGTACCTGTTGCCGGGCCGTATAAACCGGAGTATTACAGATATTAATGAGGTGAAAGGATAAAGGCGAAAGCTGAAAGGTTTTCCCCGGAAAATATAAAGGCATGGTTGAGAGCCGTGCCTTTTTTGTTTTGAGAATAGTTAACTTAGTGAAAATATTTTTCGTTATAACGCAATAGATATGGATACCTTGCTTATACAACTCACTAATCAAAAAGCACTCGGGCTTTTGCACGAGATGGAGGAATTACATTTGATTAAAGTGCTGAAAGAAAATACTGCTGAAAAACCCAAACTGTCTGATAAATACAAAGGAATTATCAGTAAAGAGGAGGGGCAAAAGCTGAATGAGCACATCAAACAAATGCGCAGCGAGTGGAACAGTATTTAATTGACACTAATGTAGTGTCTGATTATTTTTCCGCCTCATTTTCCGCCGCCGGTATAGCTTTTATGGATATCGCTATTGACGCTACCCCTAACCTATCTGTTATTACCCAAATAGAACTACTTTGTTGGGAAACGGATACAACTACCACACAAAAAGTGAAAGATTTTATTGTCGATAGTGTTGTGCTGGATATTAATTCTGACGTTATTGCACGATGTGTGCTCCTGCGAAAAGGAAAGAAAATAAAAACGCCTGATGCTATTATAGCTGCCACGGCACTGGTCTATGGCTACACAATTATCACCGCTAATGAAAAAGATTTTGCTAATATCGACGGACTAAAAATCGTTAATCCGATGAAATTGTGAAAGGCATGGTTTTAGGACCGTGCTTTTTTGTTGTTACATTCTACGATGCAAAGGGAAATTCATTTTTAATATTACCTGCCATTTCATAGCTTTATAATAATATATTGTTTTTCAGTATATTGGATTCTTAAAACCTGCTAAATGCAGGGCCTAATTCTATTGAGCAATTAAACCCTATTGCAATGAACCAGGCTACTTCCCCTAAATGGCTGCTTTGGCAAATATTTGCCTTTCGCGCATTATCTCTTTTGAAGCCCATCCGTTATAGCATTTTAGTCACCTCGTTTTTGTTTTACGGCGGCAACACGGCGTTTGCGCAAGCAATAGATAGTGCAACCGCAAAAAAGATCGATGGTCAGTTTTTGCAAATTAAAAAGACAAGTCCGGGTTGCGCCATCGGCATCGTACGCAATGATACGCTGATCTACGCCAAAGGTTACGGCCTCGCCAACCTGGAGTATGGTGTTCCCATTAACACCCGAACCATCTTCGAGATGGGCTCTATTTCCAAACAGTTTACAGCCTACGCGATTTTGTTATTGGCACGCCAGGGAAAACTGAGCATTGATGATGATATTCATAAATATTTGTCGTGGCTGCCCGATTTTGGAAAGAAGATATGTATCAGCAATTTGCTGTACCACACCAGTGGAATAAGGGACTACGACCAATTATTAGCTATGGTCGGCACGACGCAGGAAGACGTCATCACCCGTGAACACCTGATCAAAATATTAAGCAGACAGCAAACATTGAATTTTGTTCCGGGTGAGCAGTATATGTACTCCAACAGCGGTTATTTCCTGCTTGGCGAGATCGTGCGTGCAGTAACGGGCGAAAGCCTGAGACAGTTTACCGACTCGGCCATTTTTAAACCGCTGGGGATGAACAGTACCAACTTTCATGACGACTATACTGAAATGGTGCCCAACCGGGCTTACCCATACGTGCAAGCTAACACGATGGGTATTATCAATTCGTCGGTCGTAGGGGCCAAAGGGCTGTTTACCAGTATTGATGATATGAGCAAATGGGCAATTAATTTTTTTAACAGTAAGTCAGAGAGCTATCAGATTATAGCGCAAATGATGCAATCGGGCAAACTCAATAGTGGCAAAGAAACAGGAGTTGGTGCAGGCTTACAAACAGATGACTACCGCGGATTGAAAATGTATTTACACGGCGGCATAAACGGAGGTTACAATAATTTTATCATGTTTCTTCCTGAGGTAAAAATGGCCTTTTTTATTTTCAGCAATGCGGGTAATTCTAATTATGCAGGGAAAACCACTCATGTGGCTGATTTATTTATTAAAGACACGCGACCTGAAAAAGAAAAACCTGGTTTTAAAACCCCATTTGATCCGATCGTAAAAGATACAACAAGTGTTCAACCGCTGCTGGGATCTTATGTTGTCGACGACGGCGACCACACGGCTTTCAAATTAAAAGACCGGAAGTTTTACTATGTTCTTAACGGAAGACAAACCTTCATATTATATAGAACAGAGAGGGATACCTTTTGGTTTCGGGGTTTCTACCCCGGCATAAAATTCGTATTCACGGTAAAAAATGCACACAATGTTACCGTAACTCAAACCTGGCCAGATGGTAGAAGTCGCACGATGAGAAAACGGGACCCTTTTAACACGCCCGCTGATAAACAACTGATGGCCTATGCCGGCAAGTATTACTGCTCCGAATTGGAATGCAGTTATGGCATTATTCTAAAGGACCATCAACTGGTACTCACCAATGCCAAATACCCTGATTCGCCCTTAGTATTTTACAGCCCAACCCGCATGATTAATACGCTGGACTGGATGAAGAGCTTAGATTTTACAAAAGATAAAAAGGGAAAGATAACCGGCTTCGATGTTAATTACAACCTGGTACAGGATGTAAGGTTTGAAAAAATAGAGTGAAATGCAGGCACTTTCATACTATTTGCAACATAAATTCCCTGTTTAGTCCGTCGGCCTTATGGCCGGGCATCAATTCATATCACCGCAATGCACTCCACCGATATCAAAATATTACCGGGAAACGGCATTACCTGAGGGGCGCTGCGTGCCGGCGGGTTATCTGGGAAGAAATGACTGTAAACTTTATTGATAATCGAAAAATCAGGGTCAGCGCCAGATACCATAAATACTGTTGTTTTGACGATCTTATCGGCGCTGCTGCCTGCTTCTTCCACAATCGTTTTCAAATTGCGGAATGCCTGCCAGGCCTGTTCCTCGTAGCTGTCGCTGATGAGTTTGCCTGTTTCGGGGTTCATGCCGGCCATGCCCGATACAAATACCAGGTTGCCGCTGATAACAGCCTGCGGAATGTAAGTGTTTAGCCGCGGAACTTTTGGGGTGTTAAAACTTGTTTTTGAGGACATGATGGATAAATTCTAAATCCTAATTTCTAAACTCTAAAATACGAATACAATTTAACTTTCTTTTTTCCCAATTACTGCCCCTGCTTCTCCTCATCTTCAACCGTGCTGCTCAAATCATACAGCAACCATTGTTTTTGCGCTATCTGTTTGGTTTTGGATTGCAGCAGTTTGATGAAATCAGTAACGCCGACGGGTTCGTTGCCATTACCGTGAATGAGCACAATGCTGCCATCCTGCGCCTGCTGACCTTTTGCCAGCCAGGCATCGGAACCGATAGGGATAAGGCCATAATCGGTAACCTTATAAACCAATTGCTGATCGGACACTAAGCCCGGGAAACGGAAAAAGCAAGATGGCACCAACCCGTTTTTCAGCATTAGTTTTTCTGTCGATAATATCTCGACGTTCATATCCGTGCCGGGTTCCAATAAAAAATTTTCTTTCAGCGGTGCGGTTTTGCTTACGCGATGATTGTAACTATGATTGACCCAGGTAATGCGTATTTCGCCCTCATCGCGCAGTTTTTTCAGCCATTCCAAATCCGCCGAATGGGTCAACATCCATAGGCCGCTTACCGACAACGCAATCGGTGCAGGCTTCTCCACCTTTTTAAATTCGTTAAACATATCCGTAAATATGCGGCGGTCGAGCGGTTTGTGCGATGGGCAAAGGTCTGCCGTCAGGCTGATACCTGTTTCAGTAGGCATACCGCGCTCTATACCGGCATCCTGTATGTTCACCGATTGTTTTTCTGCGCTGCTGATAGCCTTTTCGTAGGGTGTACTCTTAAAAAAGGTGCGCGTTTCGTCTAAGGTCATCGGTTTTACCTGGTAAAAACTGCTTTCGTCTACCTTGCTTTGCAGGTTTTGAGGATTTACCATCAGCAGATAATCCCTGCCGTTATTTTCAAAGCGGCGCAATATGAGCCAGTCCTGCGGATAATTATGCGCCCAACCGTAATAAACCCGATAAAATGTAATATTCAGAAAATTTTGCTGTGCGCGACAAACCTGGGTAAATGCAAACACCAGCAGTACAACAAGTAAAGGCTTAAGTATTTTATTCATATCAATATCAAAAATAAGCTAATCCTAAAATTGTTTCAGATGTTTATTAAGGAATAATGATATTTACGCTGTTGGGAGGATTTGTTGAAATTTTAAATTCAAAATTAAATCCGAAATTAAACATCCGCAATTCGAAATCAATATGACCCGTTTATCCGTCAATATCAATAAAATAGCTACGCTGCGTAATTCGCGCGGCGGAAATAATCCCAACCTGGTACAGGTTGCCAAAGATTGCGAACGTTTTGGAGCGCAGGGCATTACTGTGCATCCGCGCCCTGACGAAAGGCATATCCGTTATAACGATGTTTTTGAGCTGAAGAAAATTGTAACCACCGAGTTCAATATCGAAGGCAATTGCCAGGAGCAAAAATTTATCGACCTGGTGCTGGCCAACAAACCCGAGCAGGTTACTTTGGTGCCTGATATACTGGGGCAGATCACATCCAACCACGGTTGGGATACTATTAAAAATCAACGGTATTTGAAGGATATGATAAAAGTGTTCAAAGATGCCGGTATACGCGTTTCTATTTTTGTCGACCCGGTTATTGAAATGGTGGAAGCGGCGGCCACTACAGGCACAGATCGCATAGAATTATATACCGAGGGTTACGCCAGCCACTATCACGGCGGAAAAGAAGCTGCTATCGCGCCTTATGTCAAAGCCGCCGAAACAGCGCAAAAAGTGGGCCTGGGTATCAACGCCGGGCACGACCTTGATTTGCATAATCTAAAATATTTTGCCCAAAACATACCCGGATTACTGGAAGTGAGCATCGGGCATGCCCTCATTTCCGACGCGCTGTATTATGGGCTCGAGAATACTATCCAGATGTATTTGCGCCAATTGGCTTAATGTCAGTAAGATGAGATTTATTTAATGTAAAACCATTGTCACTATCAGGTTACCCGATTGTTACTGAATTCTGAAAATTGTACCTTTGCTGCAAAATTTAAAGGGACATTGAATTCATGAAGCTGAACACAGATTACCAGGAGAAATTTCAAAACAGGCACATTGCGCCAAATGATGCCGATACAGCCGAAATGCTGAAAACAGTGGGGGTAAGTTCGCTTGATGAATTAATTGCGCAGACGATACCTGCGAACATCCGGCTAAAAAAGCCGCTCAATTTGCCGCCTGCAAAAAGTGAGTTTGATTACCTGAATACCTTAAAGCAAACTGCTTCAAAAAATAAAGTATTCAAATCTTACATAGGCCAGGGTTATTATGATGTGATCGTACCGGGTGTTATCCAGCGTAATATTCTGGAAAACCCGGGATGGTATACCCAATACACCCCATACCAGGCCGAGATAGCGCAGGGACGTTTGCAGGCGCTGCTTAATTTCCAAACGATGGTAATTGACCTTACCGGGATGGAAATTGCTAACGCTTCTTTATTGGATGAGGGCACGGCAGCGGCTGAAGCAATGTTTATGCAATACAGTCTGCGTAAAAACCAGGGCGCTAAAGTTTTCTTTGTGTCTGAAGATGTTTACCCTCAAACCATTGATATTTTAAAAACACGTTCGGAGCCTTATGGTATCGAACTGCAAATAGGCGATCACCGCAAGGTTGAACTGAACGAAAATATGTTCGGCGCCATCGTACAATACCCTGCCGGCGATGGAGAAGTTTATGATTACACCGCATTCGCAGCAAAAGGGCACGAAAAAGGCATTAAACTAACCGTTGTTGCCGATTTGATGAGCCTTATCCTGTTAACCCCTCCGGGTGAATGGGGAGCTGATATCGTGGTAGGTTCAAGCCAGCGATTTGGCGTACCGATGGGTTTCGGCGGGCCGCACGCTGCATTTTTTGCTACAAAAGAAGAATACAAACGCTCGATACCGGGCCGTATTATCGGTGTGACGATAGATAGCGCAGGTAATTACGCTTTGCGTATGGCTTTGCAAACCCGCGAGCAGCATATCCGCAGGGATAAAGCGACTTCCAATATTTGCACCGCCCAGGCATTGCTGGCTATTATGGCCGGGATGTATGGCGTTTATCATGGTCCTAAAGGATTGAAGCTGATCGCAGAACGCATTCATGGCTTAGCCATTTTACTTGCTAAATCCTTAGGAGGATTAGGCTACAAACAATTAAACTCCGCTTATTTCGATACGCTGAAATTTGATTTGGGAGAATTAGCCGGGCCAATTCACGCGGAAGCGTTGAACAATGAAATGAACTTCCACTATAAAGGTTCGGAAGTAACCATTTCAATTGACGAAACGACATCACCGGAAGATATCAAAACAATAGTTCGCTTTTTTGCCAAAGTAAAGGGCAAAACTTTGAGCGATGTCAATTTTGATGGCTTGAAAGCAAATCTGCAAACAGTTATCCCAGCCGGGTTACAGCGTAAATCGGCTTATCTTATACACAGTATATTCAACTCGCACCATTCGGAGCACGAGATGCTGCGCTATATCAAATCATTGGAAACAAAGGACCTTTCGCTTTGCCATTCCATGATCGCATTGGGTTCGTGTACCATGAAGCTGAATGCTACGACTGAAATGGTTCCGGTTACCTGGGCCGAATTCAGCAAGATGCACCCCTTCGCACCAGCCGACCAGGTTGGCGGTTACATGCAATTATTTGATGAACTGAATAACTGGCTATCAGAAATTACAGGCTTTGCAGCCATGAGCCTGCAGCCTAATGCCGGTGCACAGGGCGAATACGCCGGCCTGATGGTTATCCGCGCTTATCATCATGATCGTGGCGATATGCACCGTAATATTGTATTGATCCCGTCTTCGGCACACGGTACCAACCCGGCTTCTGCGGCAATGGCAGGAATGAAGATCGTAGTAGTAAAATGCGATGATAACGGCAATATTGATGTTGCTGACCTGAAAGAAAAAGCTGAGCAGCATAAAAACGACCTGTCGTGCCTGATGGTAACTTATCCATCAACACATGGTGTATTTGAGGAAGCCATCATCGAGATATGTGACATCATCCACCAAAATGGCGGCCAGGTTTATATGGACGGTGCTAACATGAATGCACAGGTTGGTTTAACCAGCCCGGCCAATATTGGCGCCGATGTTTGCCACCTTAACCTGCATAAAACATTTTGCATACCGCATGGTGGTGGAGGTCCTGGTATGGGGCCGATAGGGGTTGCCAAGCATTTAGTGCCTTACCTGCCCGGGCATGCTGTGGTTGATATTGATAAAGGTAAATCGATTCACGCCGTTTCTGCAGCGCCATGGGGTTCTGCTTCAATATTGATCATTTCTCATGCTTATATCGCGATGATGGGCAGCGACGGTTTAACCAACGCTACCAAATATGCCATCCTGAATGCCAACTATATCAACACCAGGCTAAAACATCATTACCCCGTATTGTACACCGGTTCAAAAGGCCGTTGTGCGCACGAAATGATTTTGGATTGCCGCGCGTTTAAAAACTTTGGTATCGAAGTAAGTGATATTGCTAAGCGTTTGATGGATTATGGTTTCCATGCGCCAACAGTTTCGTTCCCGGTTGCGGGTACGGTAATGGTTGAGCCAACAGAATCCGAGCCAAAACATGAGCTTGACCGTTTCTGCGATGCAATGATCTCCATCCGTTATGAAATTGATGATGTAGAAAAAGGCCAGTCTGACAAAATAAATAACCCATTGAAAAATGCACCGCATACGGTTGCCGTAGTTACAGGCAACCACTGGGATCACGCTTATACCCGTCAGAAGGCGGCTTTCCCGCTTCCTTATGTGGCAGCCTATAAGTTTTGGCCCTCTGTTGGAAGGGTTAATGATACTTATGGCGACAGAACTTTAATATGTTCATGCCCGCCATTGACAGATTACGAGTTTGAAGAAAGTGAAGTAACCACCCCGGAATTCGGAACATAAAAAATATATAAGCTCCCGTTAAGGGGGCTTTTTTAATAAAAAAATGTATCAGTTAAGTTAAGAAAAGAAGGTAAAAAAAATAACACCGAATAACGAATTTTGAATATCGAACGCCGAAGTTTAATTCATTATTCAACATTCGTTATTCGGTGTTCGATATTAAAACCCTTAACTTGAGACATTGATAAACACATTATGATAGCAAATACTCCCCAGGCTCCTTATTATGCAGTAATATTCACCTCGCTTCGCACCGAAGGCGATAACGGCTACGGCGACATGGCCGTTGAGATGAATAAACTGGCAAGTAAGCAGCCCGGTTACCTGGGTTTTGAATCTGCGCGGGAAGGATTGGGTATTACGGTTTCCTATTGGGATTCGTTGGAAGCTATTAAAAACTGGAAAGCCAATGCCAGGCATTTATTTGCCCAACAGCAGGGCCGCGAGCAATGGTACCAGGAATACAAAGTACGTATTTGTAAGGTAGAGCGCGACTACAGCTTTTAATAGTTACAACTACAAATTTTTAAAATATTTTTTTGCACACTTGCTAATTAAAAAAAGGGTATATTGTATAATATTAATATACCTGTGCTTTTTATAAAATAATAAGTGTAAATGGTACATAACCTTTTGAATTTTGACTGCGTATAAAGTGGTATATGATGACTAATAGCGGCACAGTAAGTATTTTGCTTGTAGATGATGACGAAATAAACAACTTTATTTCCATCAAGTTGATTAAGAAGGCCCTGATGAATACCGATATTATGGCGTGCCTTCATGGTAAATATGCGATAGACCTATTGCTGGATATCCAGCGCGAGGATCCTTCTAAATTACCGGATTATATCCTGTTGGATATTAATATGCCTATCATGAATGGCTGGGAGTTTTTGGATGAATATACACGTCTGAACATCGACCCGCTTGGAAAATGCAAGGTGTATATTATATCATCGTCTGTTTTTAGCAATGATATTAACAAAGCGCGTTCATACCCGATTGTGAAGGACTTCGTTTCTAAACCACTGAACGTGGATAAGATAAAAGAGTTATTCGCAGTTGCGAATCATGCTTGACTGAAACCGGTTAACGGCACTCAAATATTTTTCTTTCCCCAATAAATTAAACAGGTATTATACCGAATTGCTCATTGGCAAAAGTTACCCTGCTCACAGGGTTCGATTTAGCGTGATAAAACAAACACGTATACCCTTCTTCAGCCGCTTTTTTACCATATTCTTCCCGTAATTGCATCGATTTACGCCCGTCGAAATCATATTTGGCTATAAATTTTCGTATCAATTGTTCCGGTTCAGGAAGTTCATCACCACCATAAAAACATTTATTGCCTTTATCGTTTATCCAGAAAACCTGGTGACAGGGGGTGTGCCCGCCCGATAATTCATATTTTATGCCTGGTTTATATTCGCCCGAATCCTCCACGAAATCAATTTTTACAGCATCTTTAAGCGTTTCAAAAATCTCTTTATGGTACGAAGATGAACGCCCGCTGATTGCTGAATTCCATTCGCCTTTTTGGATAACATGCGTAGCGCCGGGAAAGCTGGGCTCAAGTTTGCCGTTCCTTTCCACTACTAAGCCACCCGAATGGTCATAATGCAGGTGCGACATCAGCACCAATGTAACTTCATCGGGGTCAAAACCGGCATTACGGATGTGCTGGTGCAGGTATAGTTCGTCGCGGGTATCTTTAAAACCCAGGCCGGTATCCAATACAATAAGATCGTCAGAAGTTTTTACTAAAAATGGGTTAACATGGATAAATAGCGAGCCGGGACGGTCCCTGAAATTATCAGTTTGAGGATCAAAGGGTATAAATTTCTTGGAAGAATCAACCGAATACGACCCTTCAGCCAGTGCAAAAATCTCCATAACTCTGTAACCGCAATTGCGGCTACGAAGTAAAACAAAAATTAATCCATTTCAGCTTTTTTGATCCTTATTCTGCTGTTGTTGGATCAATTATTTCAACTACTTCGCTTACCCGGTTAGCCGGAAAGCCGCCCAAACTGGCATGCTCCCTAACTATTGCCTCGTTGGGTGCGATGTAAACGCAATAGATCTTGTCGCCGGTTACATAGCTGTGAACCCATTGGATAGAGGGCCCAAGCTGATTCAAAACACCGCATGAAGTTTGTGAAATCCCTTTTAATTGGTCGGCGGTAAGGTCTCCCGCTCCGGGGATTTCCCTTTCAATAACATACTTTGGCATAACTCGTTGTTTTAGAGGTGAGTGGGGTAATACAAGGTAAAAATTATCGGCGAAAAAGCAAAATAAGTTTTCGACTGCCTATCTTTACCGTCTCAAGCAACAATATGGATAAACGGTGGTCGATCAAGGAAAAGCCAGATAGTAATGAAGTTATAAAATTAGCTGCCGAATTGAATATCGATACTGTTTTGACTGAATTGCTGATTCATCGCGGGATAAAAACTTACGACGAGGCCCGCTATTTTTTCAGGCCCGACCTGCGCCACCTGCACGATCCTTTCCTGATGGCCGACATGGAAAAAGCCATTGAACGGATTGAAAGCGCCATTGCATCCGGAGAAAAGATATTAATTTATGGTGATTACGACGTCGACGGTACTACGGCCGTATCGCTGGTTTATAGTTTTTTTAAAAATATATATAATTATATAGAATATTATATCCCCGACCGTTACCGGGAGGGTTACGGCATATCCACCGAAGGGATAGATTACGCTGCAGAGAATGGCTTTTCACTTATTATCGCGCTGGATTGCGGTATCAAATCGGTTGATAAAATTGCTTACGCGAATTTAAGATCGGTTGATTTTATTATCTGTGACCACCATTTGCCAGGCAAGGAATTACCGGCAGCAGTAGCTGTACTTGACCCCAAAAGGGCGGATTGCGATTATCCTTACAAAGAGTTTTCGGGCTGTGGGATTGGCTTTAAACTGGTACAGGCTTATGCCGAAAAGAATGATATTCCCTTTGAAGAAGTTACCTGCTACCTCGATCTTGTCGCGATAAGCATTGCCTGCGACATTGTGCACATCACCGGCGAGAACCGGGTGTTGGCATATTTCGGTTTGCAGAAAATAAATAACGACCCTTGCATCGGTGTAAAAACATTGATGGGTGTTGCCGGGAGAACGGGTAATTACGCCATATCGGATGTGGTTTTTGCGCTGGGCCCTCGCATTAACGCCGCCGGGCGAATTGATGACGCCAAACATGCCGTTGAACTGCTGATAGCCTGCAATGAGGAAACCGCAACAGAAAAAAGCCTGCTCATTAACGTGAAAAATACTGAACGCAAGGGGCATGACCTATCCATAACAGATGAAGCCTTAAGTATGATAGCCAATGATGTTATTATGCTGGGCCGAAAATCGACCGTGGTGTTTAATGAGAACTGGCACAAAGGGGTTATTGGCATCGTGGCATCGAGGCTGACAGAGAAATATTACCGGCCAACCATAGTGCTAACCCGGTCGAACGGGCACGTGGCAGGCTCGGCAAGGTCAGTTTTTGGGTACGACCTGTATGAGGCTTTGTACGAGTGCAAAGACTTGCTAATCCAGTTTGGCGGGCATAAATATGCGGCTGGTTTAACGCTCCATCCGGAGAACCTGGACGCTTTTATTGAACGTTTTGAAGAGGTGGTAAGCGCTACCATCACCGAAGAACAATTAATACAAGAAATACGAATTGATGCCGAATTGGAGCTCAAGCAGATAGAGCCAAAGTTTTTCAGGGTGTTGAATCAATTTGCACCCTTCGGGCCCGAGAATATGTCGCCGGTATTTATCAGCCGGAATGTGTATGTTAGCGGTTATGCCGGCCTTGTGGGCGAACAGCATCTGAAAATGACTGTTATGCAGGAGGGTTCGCCCGTATTTGAATGCATTGCCTTTAACCAGGGCGAGTTTTTGTTCGACGTAAGTGAAAAAAAACCCTTCGATATTTGCTATACCATCGAAGAAAATGTGTGGCGCGACAGGCGCTCAATACAATTGAATATAAAAGGGATACGATTTGAGAAACTCTAAACCCTAAACCCTAAATCCTAAACACTAAATTCTAAACTATAAACTCTAAAATAGATGAACAATAGACATTAGGATTTAGAGTTTAGGATTTAGAATTTGATTCTAATAGAGTTTAGGATTTAGAATTTAAACAATATGATTTTAAAAGCAGAGAACTTAGTTAAAAAATATAAGCAGCGCGCGGTTGTAAACCATGTATCGTTCAATGTTTCGCAGGGCGAGATAGTGGGTTTGCTTGGACCAAACGGTGCGGGTAAAACCACGTCCTTTTATATGATAGTGGGCCTTATAAAACCCAATGAAGGCACCATTTATTTGGATGACGAAAATATTACCGGCGACCCAATGTACCGCCGTGCTCAAAAGGGCATAGGCTATTTGGCGCAGGAAGCATCCGTGTTCCGGAAGCTGTCGGTTGAGGATAATATTAAAGCAGTGCTGGAGATGGGTGTGATGAGTAAGGAACGACAGCAGGAGAAACTGGAACAACTGATAGACGAATTCAGCCTGCACAAGGTTCGCCGTAACCGGGGCGATCTGCTATCGGGTGGCGAACGCAGACGTACCGAAATTGCCCGGGCCTTAGCCGCCGAGCCTAATTTTATCTTGCTGGATGAGCCTTTTGCCGGGGTCGACCCCATTGCCGTAGAAGAAATACAGGCGATGGTAGCCAAACTGAAGCACCGCAATATCGGCATACTGATAACTGACCATAATGTACAGGAAACCCTATCGATAACCGACCGGGCGTACCTGCTTTTTGAAGGAAAAATACTGGAATCGGGCGAACCCGAGGTTTTGGCTGAGAATGAAATGGTTAGAAAAGTGTATCTTGGTGCTAACTTTGTTTTGAAACGAAAGACTTTCGTTTAGTCATTAGGGCATTGAGTCATTAAGTCATTTTGGCTGGTCCATTAATAATGACCCAATGACAACGAAGTGAAATGACTAATGACAGCGCAGCGTAATGACCAATGACGGCGAAGCCATAATGACCTAAGATATGCCAATCATTAACTCCGTATTCACCTGGTTTATTAAAAAGCGCATCCACCAGATCGAGCTTTTTAAGAAATACCCTAATGAGGTGCAGAGGGAGTGGTTTGAGCAGCTGATATCAGAGGCTGAAAACACCGAGTGGGGTAAAAAATACGACTATAAAAGCATCGATAACCTGGCGCAGTTCAGGGAGCGTGTCCCTATCCAAAACTACGATACGCTAAAGCCTTATATTGAAAGGATGCTAAAGGGCGAGCAAAATGTACTGTGGCCGACCGAGATCAGGTGGTTTGCCAAATCATCAGGCACCACAAGCGACCGCAGCAAGTTTATACCCGTTAGCGAGGAATCACTGGAAGAATGCCATTTAAAAGGGGGCAAGGATATGCTTACCCTTTATTTTAATAATCGCCCTAACGCCAGGATATTTACAGGAAAGGCGTTAACACTCGGCGGCAGCCACCAGGTGAGTAGTTTGAATACAGATACTTCTTTTGGCGACCTATCGGCCGTAATTATGAAAAACCTGCCGCTTTGGGCTGAGTTTTACCGTACCCCGCACCTCGATATCGCCCTGCTTGAAAATTTCGAAGAAAAGATAGAGAAGATGGCCCATGCCACCAAGGATGTGAACGTGACCTGCATCAGCGGTGTACCAACCTGGAATATATTATTATTTAAGCGCATACTGGAGATAACCGGCAAGAACAACCTGCTGGAAGTTTGGCCAAATTTGGAACTCTATTTTCACGGCGCAGTTAACTTTACCCCTTACCGCGAACAGTTCAGGAAACTGATCCCTTATGATGAGATGCATTACCTGGAAACCTATAACGCCTCTGAAGGATTTTTTGGCATACAGGATTTGGACGAGCCGGGCGATTTGTTGCTAATGCTGGACTATGGCATATTTTACGAGTTTTTACCGCTCGAAAACCTGCACGATGAGAACCCCAAAACGCTTTCGCTGGATGAAGTGGAACTCAATAAAAATTATGCGCTTATCATCAGCACCAACGCCGGGCTTTGGCGTTATTTGATAGGTGATACCGTTCGTTTTTCGTCTTTATCACCTTATCGCATACAAATTACGGGTCGCACCAAACATTTTATCAATGCCTTTGGTGAGGAACTGATCATTGATAACGCCGAGCGTGCATTGGACGAAGCCTGCCGCCAGACGGGCGCCATCATTAAGGATTATACCGCCGCCCCGGTTTACTTTAAAGGCGATGAAAGTGGCGCACATGAGTGGGTCATTGAGTTTGAGCAAAAGCCGGCTGAGTTTGACCGCTTTGTTGATCTGCTGGATGAAACCCTCCGTCGTATTAACTCTGACTACGATGCCAAACGCTTTAAGGATATGGCGCTTCGCCGGCCCATCGTACATAAAGCGCCGCAGGGTACTTTTTTTAACTGGATGAAGGAAAAAGGCAAACTGGGCGGGCAGCATAAAGTAC
>Ga0207080_1062_pt2 | contig 22572 bp, 19 predicted proteins | sample Alteio_BWMinHeat_58_FD_153532 | JGI IMG/M metagenome (GOLD analysis project Ga0207080, IMG submission 153532) | Enriched cells from forest soil in Barre Woods Harvard Forest LTER site, Petersham, Massachusetts, United States -... | ecosystem: Environmental > Terrestrial > Soil > Temperate forest >...
AAATTAAACCAGGTATTAATGAACCTGATTAATAACAGCATACAGGCCATTAAGGCGAAAGGAAGCAGCGAAGGCGATTCAATATTTATTACTACCTCCGACCATCCGGAAAATATAACGATTGAAATAACAGATACTGGTATCGGCATTACAGAAGAGGCAAGAAAGCGAATTTTCGAACCGTTTTTCACCACCAAAGAGGTTGGGGAAGGGACAGGCCTCGGCTTATCGATTGTATTTGGCATTATCGAGGACCATCACGGTACAATCGATGTTCAGTCGGAATTGGGTAAGGGTTCTACTTTTACCATAACACTCCCGAAGAACCTGGAATAATTAAAAGAATTTATCGGGATTAGGGACCAGGTTAAGAAACGATTCGAAATTTTCTTTGTAGTGGGATTGATCCAACTGGTAATAAAATGCGCCTTTTTTGGATGATAATTTGTCCTTCTCTGGCAATTTCACCAACAAGCCTGTTGACAAAAGTTTACGGCTGAAATTACGGTCGTCAAATTGGGTTTGATAAACACCTTCATACAATGCCTGTAATTGCGGAATAGTAAATTTCTCGGGCAGTAGCTGGAAAAGTATCGGATGCAAGGCTGCCTTATAACGTAGTTCTTTCAGAGCCAGTTTAACCATTTCAGTATGGTCAAATATCAGGTCGGGCTGTTCATCTAACAAAAACCACTCGGCGTGAAACTCGTCATTAATTTGCTTTTCGTACTGGTGTATGTCGATCAATGCATAATAAGCGATAGAAAGTGTACGCTCCACCGGATCGCGGCTGGGATTGCCAAATACATGAAACTGGTCCATGTATACATTTTTTAAACCGGTGCGGTATTCCAGTACCCGGTTAGCGGCATCTTCGGGGGATTCCGATGGCTGAATAAAGCCTCCCATGAGACTCCACTTATGTTTTTCGGGCTCTATTGCACGTTGTACCAATAGTAATTTGAGGTTCCAGCCATCAAAGCCAAATATGATACAGTCTACGGCTACTAAGATTCTTTTCTGGCCGGTATATCTTTGCATAATATTACTACTCTGTTACAAGTTTATAAATAAATTGGTAGCGATAAAAGATAATAGCGTATTTGTGAAACTATTATCCTTACGCGACGCCAAATTAAAACAATTTTTAAAATAAAGCGTGAATATCATAGCTTTATGATTTAAACCACTTATATGCCTTTTAAACCACTTACTGCCCAACAAATGGCAGATTATGATCGTGACGGATACCTGCTGGTGAAGAATTTTTGTACGCAGGATGAGATAAATAAATTGTATAAAACCGCAATTGAGGACGATGCCATGCGTAAAAATGCGCTCGACCTGAATGACCAGAGCGGAAAAAAAACACGCTTATCCTTATGGTTCACACCCGGCAATGATGTGTTTGGTTATTTAACACGAACGGAAAGAATGGTTAATTCGGTTGCCCAAATATTGGATAATGGTTCACCGGTTTGCCATTTTCATTCCAAGCTGATGCAAAAGGAACCTAAAGTTGGGGGCGCCTGGGAATGGCACCAGGATTATGGTTACTGGTACAAAAACCAGTTTATGTTTCCTGATCAGCTCATCAGCGTGATGGTGGCTTTAACTGCTGCTAATAAGGAAAACGGCTGCCTGCAGGTGATTAAAGGCTCGCACAAATTAGGTAGGGTAAACCACGGCTTTTCGGGCGAGCAGGTAGGCGCCGATATGGTGATGGTTGATAATGCCTTGAAGACCATGGAATTGGTTTACTGCGATCTACAGCCCGGCGATGCATTGTTTTTTCATAGCAATTTATTGCATCGTTCGGAAGCTAATTTATCTAATCATCCGCGATGGTCTATTATTTCCTGCTATTCATCACAATCCAACCTGGCCTATAATGAAACATCAACATCATGGCATACTCCGGTTGATGTAGTACCCGATGAAGCGATACTGGAATGGGAAGCGGGTTCGCTGTCAAACAATGATTTCCTGAAAAAGGAGAACGACCCTGCGCTTAAAGAAACAGGCTGGGAAAAATAAATAGAGTTGATTGAGTGAAGTGGTTGATTAAGTTAAGAACACTCCAAACCTCAACACTCATATCCAAAATATTAACCTAATCAACCATTCACTTAATAAACTTAATCCAACTCAACAAATGAAAATAGCCATGCTTGGTTCGGGTTTTATCGCCCGTTTTTATGCTGATTCACTGGCAGCGCAACGAAGGAAAGATACTTTGATCAGCGTTTATTCGCGCTCAGCGGAACGCGCTGAAAAATTTGCAAAAGATTACAGTCTGCCGCATTACAGTAATAACCTTGATGAAGTGGTTGGCAACCCTGAAGTGGATGTAGTAGTGATAGCATTATCTAACGACCTGCACCTGATGGCCGTTGAGGCCTGCGCCAAAGCCGGTAAAGATGTGCTTTGCACCAAACCTTTGGGCCGTACAGGCGAAGAAGCCAAAAAGATGCTGGATATGGTTGAAAAAGCCGGCATTATGGGCGGCTATCTTGAGGACCTTTGCTATACGCCAAAATTCTTAAAGTCATTAAAAAGCGTAAAATCAGGTAGCATCGGCCGCGTACTTTGGGCAAAATCTAGGGAAACACACCCCGGTCCGCATAGTGATTGGTTCTGGAATTTAGAGCAGTCAGGCGGCGGTGCTATTGTCGACCTGGGTTGTCATTGTATAGAGTTATCAAGAAATTTTATCGGCAAAGATATTAAGCCTGTGGAGGTAATGTGCTGGGCGGCAACGCAGGTTCACCCTATTGAGGCTGAGGACCATGCCATCGGTTTGGTGAAATATGCGAATGGTGTTATCGGGCAATTTGAAGTAAGCTGGTGTTTCCGTGGTGGCATGGACCTGCGCGACGAAGTAATGGGCAGCGAAGGCACCATCTGGCTTAATAACTTTCTACGGACCGGCTTTGAGATGTTCAGCACCGGCAAGGGCAATAACTATGTGGCCGAAAAAGCGGAATCATCGTCAGGCTGGCTATTCCCCGTGGGCGACGAGGTAAATGAACTGGGCTACAATCATATGTTTACCGATATGTTCGAGTCCATCGAACAAAAACGCGAACCATTGGAAAATTTCTACGATGGATATGTAGTGAATTGTATAATCGACGCAGCTTACAAATCGGCCAAATCGCGCAATTGGGAACCTGTACAATTAGATACCTGGCGCGGCCGCACTGATGTGACCGAAGGACATGAATTTGCTTCTTATGATGATGTATTCTATCTAATCAAAGAAGAAGTATTGCCTAACGGCGAGAAGAAGTTGATTTTAAAAAATAAGAAAAGCGGTGAGGTTGTTAGAAGAGATATTTAAAACTGCATAGCGATGGGTTTAAAACCCATCGCTATGAGATTTTGTCAATCAACTCACCCTCTTCCCATGCAACAACATATTAATAGCATCATCGAGCGAACCCGCAGGTATCACCTCTCCTGAATTAACGAAGTATATTTCATCAGCATTCTGGATGGTATTCAACCGGTGCGCAATGATGACACGGGTGGTGGTCTCCGGTAATTTTTCCAGGATATTACTTAATAGCTGCTCGGTGATAGTATCGATATTAGCAGTAGCTTCATCAAGGATCAGCACTTCCGGGTTGCGTAATACAGCCCGCATAAAGGCGATCAATTGCTTTTGACCCAAACTAATACTGTCGCCGGCGGATAATACTTTGGTTTCCAGCCCTTCATCAAAAATGGCTACTAATTCGCCCAGGTTGGATTCCTTTAATACGCCTTCCAGTTGTTCGTCAGTATAATCTTTGTATTGCTCATTGCCGTACAGGATATTTTCCCTCACTGTACCAGTGAATAGGAAGGGTTCCTGCAAAATAAAGCCGATCTTTTTGGTACGTTCCTCCGGCTCTAGCGAACGTATATCCTTTCCGTTCAATAAAACTGTTCCTTTAGTTGGATCATACAAACGTGCTATTAATGAAGCTGTTGTGGTTTTACCGCCTCCTGTCGGGCCAACGAGTGCGTAAGTTCTGCCGGTCTCCATTTTAAAGCTGATATTATGGAGTATTTCGTTACCTCCGGGATATGCAAAATGCACATTCCTGAATTCGAGCAGGGCATCAGACGTTTGTATTTTAGCATCTTTTATCGTTACCAAATTGGTATCCAGCGCAAGAATATTCGATACCCTGTCCCAGGCCGCCATAGCGGTTTGAAAGGTTGTCCATAAGGTAGCCAGTTGCCTTAGCGGGTTGTAAAAGCTATTAACATAGGTTAAATACGCTATAAGTGAGCCGATTGTAAAAGCGGTCTTTGAGTGAGGAACGCTAATGGATATCAAATAAATACCGTAGGCAAAAACAATTAATTGAGCAACGCCTCCCAGCAGCGAATAAACAGGCAAAAAGATGTTGTTGGCAATACCCGCCCTAATCGACGTTTTGTAATTGTCCTCATTCGCGCTGTCAAAGCGTTTTCGGAAATAATCGCGGCGGTTAAAAGCAATGATCACCTTAAAATTGTTCAGACTTTCCTGTATCTCAGCGCTCATCCCGCCGACACTTTTCAGGTTGGCGGCATTCTTGCGTTTCACCCATGGCGATAATACTTTAGTAATGACCCACGCAATTGCGCCGGGAGCTACAGTGGCCAGTCCAAGTTTAAAGTTGATGCATAACAGGAACACCCCCGCACCCACCATAGTAGATAAATTGCCGATAAACTGCATCAGCGATTGCGAGAAGAAGGTGTTGATCTTATCGGTATCATTATTCACCCTGGATATCAGGTCGCCGGTTTTGTTTTGATTAAAAAATGCTACTGGCAATAATTGTATTTTATTGAATATAGCGTTTCGCAGGGTGTACAGCATCCGCTGGCCCACGCCGCCCATCAGTATGGTTTGCAGGTAGCTGGCCACAAGGCCACAAATGTACATCCCAAGCAAAATAGCCGAATACACCAGTACACCATGGAAATCGCGGGGTATCACATATTTATCTATCGCGTGGCCTATCAGCAGCGGGCCGACAAGGTTAACACCCGAATTAATGAGTATAGCAATCAGCGCAAACCACAAGACCCGCTTTTCATGCCTGATCATTTCCAGCAGTTTTTTTAATCCTGCCAGGGTAGATACCTTCTCCTGCTGCGCCGAATTTTTATTTAGATCGTAATTCATAGTTGCTGGTACTTTGTTGCGAGTTAAAAATCTGTACGTATTCAGTGCTTGTGTGCATCAGATCATCATGTTTACCCGTGGCTACTATTTCGCCCTCCATCAATAGGATGATCTGGTCGTAATGCTCAACTGAAGCTATTTTTTGGGTGACCGAAATCAGTGTTAAGCCCGGATAATTCTTTTGCACGTTTTGCAGTATCTTCTTTTCGGTATTGCCATCCACACGCGCCGTAAAATCGTCCAGTAATAAAACTTTAGGATTAACGGCTAATGCCCTCGCCAGCATGATCCTTTGCTTCTGACCGCCCGAAAGGCTCGATCCGCGTTCCGAAACTATTGTGCTCAATTTTTCCGGCAGCGTATCGATAAACTCATGCAGCTCGGCTGTATCGATAGCTTTTTGCAATGATTCGTCCGTCACCGTATCACTGAAAGCAATATTCTCACGGATGCTCATATTGAAAATTATACTGTCCTGGAATACAAAACCCACCTGGCTGTGGAACGACTCGCTATTGTATTCATCAATGCCCCGGCCATCAAACAATACCTCGCCCGAATTGGGTTTGATCAAATTGGTCATCAGGTAAAGCAACTGCGTTTTCCCTGCGGCAGTCGGCCCTATTATCGCGATCTTCGAACCGGCTTTAACCTTAAACGATACATCTTTTAAAGCAGGCTTTTGTCCGTACATCAAGTTTACATCCTTCAGCTCAACATCGCCACGCAAAGGTTCGGTAATAGTTCCTGTTTCAGGCGGCTCGGGCGCTTCTATCACCGCGGTAATGCGCTCATACGAAGCAGTGGCTTGGGCAATGATATTGCTCATGAAACCGATAACAAGGATGGGGAATATCAACTGCATCAGGTAGCTGTTAAACGCGGCAAAATCGCCCAGCGACATAGTATTGTTAATAATAAAATGGCCGCCCAGCGCCAGGATAGTCAGCGTGGCAACATTGGCCGTGAACGTAATAACCGGGATAAGGCCCGAAAAAAGCCGGATTATCTTCAAACCCAGATCCCTTGCCTGGGTATTGGCTTTCAAAAATTTATCGAACTCCAATTGCTGCGAATTGATAACCCTGATCAAAGCTGACCCTAAAATACTTTCGTTGATTACCTTGTTCAGCCAATCATAAACCGCGAACCGCTGTTTGAATACTACCCTCACTTTTTTGAGCACCACGGCAAACGTAATACCGATGATTGGGATGATAGCGATAACACATAACGCCAACTTCCAGTTGATGGTAAGCAACAGCACGCTGGCGCCAACGATTATAAATATCGACGATACAATAGAAACCAGCGCCTGCGACACGAAAAGCTTGATGGAATCAACATCGGCCGTAAGGTTGGTGAGTAATTTTGAAGGATTTAAACTATCGATAGCGGTACCGCTTTGCTGCGATATCTTAAACGAGAGCCGCGTACGCAGGTCGCGTGCTACCCGTTCGGAAGCGTAAGTTTGAATGATGCTTTGCAGGTATGAAAATATGAAAACAAAGAATATGGCTGCAGAGAATTTAAAAATGTACGGGTTGATATTGAAACTCTTGGTTATATGATAAAAATACGCGCCATACGCATCTATGCCGTGCCCGATGATCTTGGGCAGCCACAAGTTGATAGAATTGCTGAACAGCGCAAAGATGATCAGCAGAAACAGCAACAATTTATACGGTTTTAGCAGGCTTGATATCCCGGGCTTTTTTTCACCTTTTTGATTTGTTTTCTCTGGCATGGGCGGTATTTAGTGTTGTTTTGATGTCAGTTTGTCAAAAATAAGAATGCATTTCTATGCTTGTACATAAAATAAATTATAATTTCACGGGCACACTAAGGCAGACGAACAACTCGTTAAAACATTTTAGACCATGTCAAAAAAATTCGACCGCGAAGCCGAATACATCCTCGAAGACGACCGCGTACTGTTACGCCCGCTGCTTGAAAACGACCTCGGAAACCTGCTCCCCTACGCGCTGAACGAACCCGATACCTGGAAATACTCCGGCATAAATGCAAAAGGCGAACAGGGTATGCGTAATTACATCGCCACAGCATTGAACAACAAGACCGCAGGTAAAGAATACCCCTTTATTGTATTTGATAAAAGAACGGACGAGTACGCAGGCAGCACACGTTTTTATGATATACAACCGGATAACAGTACATTGCAATTAGGCTATACCTGGTACGGCGAAAAATACCGCGGCAGCGGGTTAAACAAGCATTGCAAATTTTTACTCCTGCAATTTGCTTTTGAAACGCTGGGCATGATGCGCGTTGAGTTCAGGGCAGATGCCCGCAACGAGCGCAGCATTGCCGCGATGAAAAGCATAGGCTGTACGGTTGAAGGCATATTGAGAAGCAATATGCCGCTGGAAGCCGGCGGCAGGCGCGATTCTATTGTGTTAAGTATTTTGAAAGAGGAATGGGAGAATGGGATAAAAGAAAATTTGAGGAAACGGCTGTAATTGTCTGAACCGGAATTTATGGAATTTACGAATTACCTGAATTTTAGTTCGTCCTACTCAACATAATTCTGTAAATTCCATAAATTCCGGTTCAGACAACCTTTTACAACTTTATAAACACCTTATTCTTCAACAGCCAGTAACACAAGCTCCATTCCAAAAACCAGGTAACTAATGCCGATATAACCGCTGATATTTTGGGTGCTATCCCAATAATCTCTGCAAAGTCCTTTACAAAAATGCCCACTGCGCCGTTAAACCATTGGTAGCCTACTGTATTGAAAAAATAATAGATGAAAATCGCGTTCATACCTACTACCACAGCTATCCACGCATATTTATTAATTTTTTTAATATCGATGAGCCAATATAAAAAGGCCATTAGTAACAATACCCATCCTTCGGACGCAAAAGTAAACGCGCTTGTAGCGATACGTTTGATGATTGGTGTTACACCGGTCCAATCCAACCCAAACCCTATCGCTAAAGCTATAATCCCGGCCATGATTAGGTATTTCATCTTTTCATTAGCAGTTTTTTCTGATACCAGTAATTTGCCCGCAAGCGCGCCCCAAATAGTGTGCGCCGCTGTCGGAATGAAATTTATGGTTACCCAGCCATCATGGTTGATCTTGCCCATAAACACCGTATCCATATAAGCGCCGAAGTTATGGTCCTCAACAAATGGCTGATTAAAGCCCGGCATCAATATCGTACGATATAATACTTCGGTTAAGATCAGCAAAGCAACAGAAACTGCGATTTGGAATCGGTACGACTTATTGATAATGAGATAAGCTATCAGTGTAGTTACCGATAGCTGCGTCAGCACGTTCCACAATTCCCAAACCAGCTTGCCGGCGTAAAAGCATTGTACTGCCGTACCAAGAACAAAAAGTTCGAGCGACCGGAAAGCAATGTGCTTCCAGTTTTGCCCCCATGTGATCCCTTTTTTCAGCTTATTATGATAGGATATGTACATGGCCGTACCGGCGATAGTCATAAATGCGGGCTGAATCAGGTCCCATAAACGCAAACCGTGCCAGGGATGGTGATCGAACTGGACAAGTATCATATCAAAAAAGCCGCCGACATGTAAATCCCTTAACGATTCGTAAATAGAGCAAGCCTCACCTGCCAGAAATATCATGATGAGCCCACGCATCACATCGAGTGACAAAAGGCGTCCGGCTTTTTCAGGAATAATACTTTCCATTGCGAAGGGTTTATAATAAAGGTAAAGTTTTATAAATAACAATTTGTCATTCTGAGCATAGCGAAGAATCTAAGCACATATCACATTATTATGCACGATCATGAAAGTAACCCTCAATAGATTCTTCACAGCGTTCAGAATGATAATAAAATTTATGAGTTCTATATAAACTCCACTTTTCCAAAAAATTCAGGCAAATGGAAATTAGGCAGTTCAGATACAACATTGTTCCACACCAGGTAATGCGGGTGCGACAGATCATCGCCGCATTTATAAAAATTCATCCGGCATTTTTTATTCCGGATGGTTTTAAAATTATGGAAGCAGAACACATTGACAGGCACGGCTACAGTGAGTGTCCAGTTTGTCATCAGTTCGCCAAAGTCTTTTAATTGCTTTAATGCACACTCATATTTTATGGTTTTTAATAAACTTACTGGCAGCGCTGTACGGTTTTTCCTTTGTGTGCCATAACTACCCATACAGGTCCCCAGCCTGTTAAACTCGATATTATAGTAAGATTTCTCGTCATCAAAATTGATAAAAAACTCTACACAACTGTCTTTATAAACAGGGTCGTTGGTATGCCTGTATCGGGCCAGCACTTCGGTCTCGGTCACATCGTATTTTATAAACAGGTGCTCATCGTCGTGCGCGATGGAAAATAACACTGTGGGTTTTTCAGGGAATTCAGGCCAGGGCGCTATGTCGATATGATTTTTTTTCTGCCCGTCCAAAATGCGGGATACCTCAGCAATCGAAACATTTTTCTTCAACCCCTGTAGAAATGGAACTGACAGTACTCTTTCACTCATTTTTGTGATGAAATTATTTAGATTTGTTTAACAACGCACCGGTAAAAATACAAATGTGTGCGCACACATCATATATTTCTTATAATTTAGCATTATAAAACTAACCAATAAATTATGGATCGCAGAGATTTTATTAAACAGGGTGCGCTGGCAACTGCCGGTCTCACCTTACTTCCTACTCGTTCACTTTTCGCGGCAAGCGCCGGAAAGGTACGCCTGGGCTATATTGGCGTTGGTTTGCGCGGGCGCAGCCACATTGGAGAAGGACTGCTAAGAGATGACGTGGAAATAGTAGCGATCTGCGACACGCAGGAAAGCTCATTGCAATATTGCCGGAAACAGTTTACTAAAGCAGGTAAACCTTTACCAAAAGAATACACCGGCAGTATTGATGCCTATAAAGGTTTATTGGACCGGAAAGATATCGACGCGGTTATTATAGCTACCCCCTGGCAGTTTCATCATCCCCAGGCTATAGACGCCATGAAAGCGGGTAAATACGTTGGCTGCGAAGTAGTTGCGGGGCTATCATTGGAAGATCACTGGGATATTGTAAAAACCTCGGAGCAAACCGGCGTACCTTACATGACTTTAGAGAATGTTTGCTACCGTCGCGATGTGATGGCCGCACTGAATATGGTGAGAGAGGGTTTGTTTGGCGAGATCATTCACCTGGAAGGCGGTTATCAGCATAACTTAAGAGACGTTTTGTTTAACGACGGCAAGCCTGGAGGAGGCAAAGGTGTAGAATTTGGCCCGAAAGCGTTTAGCGAAGCACAATGGCGCACCCAATTTAATATCGATAGAAATGGCGATATCTACCCTACTCATGGCGCGGGACCTGTAATGCACTATGCCAATATCACGCGCGGGAACAGGTTTACCAACCTGGTATCCTTCGCGACCAAATCGCGCGGGTTGAACGCTTACATTGAAGAAATATCTCCTGGCAGTCCTAATGCGAAGATAAATTTTAAAAATGGCGATGTGGTAACCACAATGATCAACTGCGCCAATGGTGAAACTGTAATGCTGAGTCATGATACGCACCTGCCGAGGCCTTATTCCTTAGGGTTCAGGGTACAGGGCACAAAGGGTATCTGGATGGATGTTAATCAATCGGTATATATTGAAAATCAAAGCAAAAAAGAGGACGAATGGGACCCAGCGAAAGATTGGTTTGATAAATATGACCACCCGCTTTGGAAGAAATATGCCAATGACGCCGCAGGCGCCGGGCATGGCGGTATGGACTGGTTTGTATTTAATGCCTTTGTTGAAGCTGTGAAAAAAAAGGGGCCTACTCCTATTGACGTTTATGATTCGGTAACCATGAGTGTAATTACGCCGCTTTCTGAGAAATCATTGGCCGAAGGCAATATGCCGCAGCAATTCCCGGATTTTACTAAAGGCAAATGGAAGGAACGCAAGAATAATTTCGCTTTGGACGATAGCGGTTTTTGAGCGAAAAGCTGAAAGACCAAAGCTGAAAGTAGAAAAGTTGAAAAGCGATAAATTCTCCACAAATAAAGGTTTGGACTTTATGCTTTTTGCTATCTTCGCGGCATGGCAGCAACAAAATTGACAATAAACAGTAACGGTTCGGTTAAAATTGACGGAGATTTCGAAATAGTAGATATGCAGGGGAATGAATATGGCTTGCAGGGCCGCACCATAGTTTCTATATGCCGTTGCGGCATGTCGCAGAACAAGCCCTTCTGCGATGGTTCGCACAAAGGAAACTTTGAGCACGATGCCATAGCATTTGATTTGCCTCCTAAGAAAGTTTAATTGCTTCGGCTTTCCAAATAAAGCTCTTCTACCTTTTTACGCGCCCAGGGTGTTTTCCTAAGAAACTTCAGGCTTGACTGTATACTTGGATTGTCGAGGAAGCAGTTGATGCGGATTCGATAACCCAACTCGGGCCAACCGTACTGTGCGACTAATTCATTTAATATATTCTCCAGCGTTTTTCCGTGAAGCGGGTTATTTGCTTGCTTTATATCTGCCATAAACCATAGCAAATGTACGTTTATTTGATATATACCCTTTCAGCGGGGGCACTGCCGGCAGGTGTAGGGTACACACCGTAAAAAACCAACGAATCACTTGAACAGACATAGGAGCCCCCAAAGCCGCTACTAAAATCAAAATTATCGTACAACTGAGGATTAGGATGCAAGGAGTTAACCAGGCTAAGAGCAATCCTTGGGCCGCCTGGAGTAAAAAACTCCCCTATATGATAAGTTCCAGAATTTACCACCTTTCCATTTTGCGTTTGCGACCAGCTGCTATCAGCAGCTAAAGTCAGTGTCTCGGTAATGCCTGTATTAGCTGGGTTTAACAGATGGCTTTCATAGGCGCCTGCATCATATTGTGCACTCCATGTCCAGACTCCGGCAACAGGCCCCTGGGTTGTGGGATCTTTTGGACTAAGCTTAAGCGTATCCGAAGATGATTTGGTTTGACCCGGGTTCAAATTATCCAGTTTGCAGGAATAAAAAGCCACGCATACAATTAAGGCGAGAATAGCTAATGGTTTCATAAAAATTTCCTCCTATTGATAAAGATGATAAGAAACAGTCAAATCAACTAATTTTTTAATTATAAACAATACGAAGGTTTATTGCCCTGTATAACAGGAAAATAAAAATAAATTTGCGTAACCGAATAAGATCAAACTACTAAAAAAATCAAAAAAGAAATGAAGAACGAACCATTTGTAATTGAGCGTACTGTAAATGCTTCATCCGAAAAAGTGTGGAAGGCCATCACCGACAAAGAACAGATGAAGAAATGGTATTTTGATATCGCCGAATTTGAACCCAAAGTTGGTTTCGAATTTACTTTTAACGGGGGAAGTGAAGAAAAAACCTATGTTCATTTATGTAAAATAACCAAGGTAGAGCATGGTAAAACCCTGCAATATAGCTGGAGATATAAAGATTACCTAGGCAATTCTTTTGTAACCTTTGAGTTATTCCCGGAAGGGAATGTGACCAGGATAAAGTTAACGCACGAAGGATTGGAAACCTTCCCGCAGGGCACCAAAGATTTTGCAAGAGAAAGTTTTGCAGGTGGATGGACCTATATTATTGGCAAATCAATTGTAGAATTTGTTGAGAAATAAAGTCGCAATGAGCCTGTTATTTTGTCGCATTCAAAACCGTGGCGAATGGATTATTGTTTATAGCTTTACACAACCAATTTTAATCATTTTACCATGATCAACAGCACGAAAGCATTCAGCAGTTTTTCTGTAAGCGACATCGAAAAAGCACGCGATTTTTACCAAAATACATTGGGCCTCGAGGTAAATAAAATACCCATGGGCGAAAACGGCATACTGGAAATACAAATAGCCGGTGGAGCAAAGGTGATGATTTACCCCAAACCAAACCATATACCTGCTACCTTCACGGTGCTCAATTTCCCGGTGGATGACCTCGAAAAAACGGTTGATGAACTTATCAGCCGCGGGGTAAAATTTGAGCAATACGATTTAGGGCCAATGAAGACCAACGAAAAGGGCATCGTTCGTGGCGAAGGTTATGGGCCCGATATAGCCTGGTTTACCGACCCCGCAGGTAATATCATCGGGGTAATGCAATCCTGACAATGATATTTAGGCAGAAAAAATAAAAAATCCCGGTTTGCATAGAACCGGGATTTTTTATTTTAGCTTACTTTATTGTACTGAAAATAATTGATTTCTAAATGGAATGCATTATCGTATTGCAACCAGAATGTTACAAAAAGTAAATATTTCTTTTCTTTAAATTAACGCTGATTTAACATACTAAGGCCACATTTGATTCAAATGTAATATATCAGAAAACAACCAACAGCCCTATGAAACAAATATACTTTCTCTGCGCTCCCGGTTTAATCTTATAATATTTTATAAAATCCTATCCGGATAAAAGTTCGGTCGTGCTGCTACGCTTTTAGGTTCCGGTGTTCTTTGAATTGTCTGCTATCAAATTTCACGTTCAATAATTAACCCCAACCTATTCAAGCATGGCATTTTTTACTTTTTACAGACCGACGGATAAATACCGGCACCTGGAACGGGCCGATGAACCGGCAAAAACTTTCAGAAGTTTATTAAATCGCAAACTAGCCAGGATGCAATGTATGATTGCATTACTGGTATTTACTTCTATGTATGCAAATGCACAGACTAAAGTGACCGGCAAGGTGATTGACGCCGACACTAAAGAGCCCCTTATTGGTGCAACCGTACAAATAAAAGGCACAACCACGGCTGCATCTGCAGGTTTGGACGGTACATTTAAGCTTAATGTACCCTCAGGAAGTGGAGCGGTTTTGGTAGTTAGCTATGTAAGCTATATCACCAAAGAGATATCACTTTCCGGTAAAACTGACCTTGGCGAGATCAGCTTAAAATCAAGCAGTAATGCGATGAACGAAGTCATAGTAACAGGTGACGTAGCCATTGACCGTAAAACTCCGATTGCGGTTTCGTCCATAGGGCCTGTATTTATTGAAGAACACGTAGGCGCCAACGACATACCGGAGCTTTTAAAAGGCATACCGGGTGTGATGACCTCAGAACAGGATGGTGGTTACGGTGATTCACGTGTCAGCATACGTGGTTTTTCGAGCGGGGACGGAAACGTCGCTTATACCATCAATGGTATACCAGTTAACGACCCTGAATCGGGAGCACTTTACTGGTCAGACTTTTCGGGTTTAACTGATGTTGCCAGCTCGATACAGGTTCAGCGCGGCCTTGGTGCATCAAAGATCATTATACCTTCCTTTGGCGGCACAGTAAATATTACAACCCGCGGTACTGACGCGCAACCCGGCGGCTTTGTTTCTCAGGGAATCGGAACTAATAACTGGAATAAAACCGACGTACTGGTATCAACCGGATTAAATTCGAATGGATGGGCTGCTACTTTACAGGGCAGCAGAACACAAGGTGCCGGCTTTGCCGACGGTATGAACTTTTTGGGATACAATTACTTCTTCAACCTTTCAAAGGTGATCAGTCCGAGCCAAACACTGTCGCTCAATTTGGTCGGCGCCAATCAAACCCACGGTCAAAGAGCACAGGGCAGTATACTGAATTATGAACAGGCGCCACAAGGTATACTATGGAACTCTTATTACGGTATTAAAAATGGTAAGGAGTATAATCCATATGATAACTTCTTTAGTGAACCATTGCTGTCATTAAACCATCAGTGGATCATTAATGATAAATCGAGCCTTTCAACTGTTTTATATGGATTGTGGGGAGATGGCGGAGGAGGCAACATAGGCACAGGAACAGGCTATAGTGTTAGTAATATACCAAGAATTGGCAATATATACTCACCGATAGATTTTGATGCTGTTCAAAAAAACAATGCAGCGAGCCCGGATGGGTCGGCCCAGTATTTTGCGTACGATTCGCACGACAGAACTAATTGGTATGGCTTAAGGAGCACCTACAGGACCACGTTAGGCAAATATATCGACCTCTCAGCCGGTATTGACCTGAGGTATTACTGGGGTACTCACTACCAGGAAGTAACCGACTTGCTGGGAGCCAATTACACTCCGTATTTCTTCACCGGCAGTCCGGGTACCGGAAGCGCACAAGGCAATATTAACGACCCCAATGAATTGGCGGTCACAGGCAGCAAGATATATTACTATAACCGGGACTATGTGGAATCGGGAGGAGTATTTGCTCAGGCAGAATATTCTAAAAATGATTTTACAGCATTTGTCACCTTGTCAGGATCGGAAAATGCTGATAAACGGACAGACTATTTTACTTATCTGAACAGCGACCCTAACCGAAGTACTCCCTGGGTTAATTTTACCACATACCAGGCAAAAGCTGGCGCAAACTACAATATTAACAGCCAGATGAACTTGTATGCAAACGTCGGTTACCTCACAAAACCACCTTATTTTGGTAATGTGTTTGAAAATTTCACCAACCAGATCAATAAGGCTGCAGTAAATGAAAAACTATTTAGTTATGAATTAGGCTACGGATTTAAAACATCGACGTTCAGCGCTAAAGTCGACCTTTACAGAACATCCTATATGGATAAGGCATTTGCCAGCACCTATGCTGACCTTACAACAAACCAGATATACACCGCAAATGTTACAGGCGTTGATGAAATGCACCAGGGCGCCGAGTTCGAATTAAGATGGCGGCCCGTTAAAGAGATAACATTAGGCGGCATGCTTTCACTTGGCGATTATTACTATACCAAGAATGCAGGCCCGGTAAATGTCTATGATAACACGCATACTGTAGTTTCACAGGTCGATGAAATTTTTCTGAAAAATGAAAAAGTAACTGACATTGCGCAAACGCTCGCAGCAGGTTTTGCTGAAGTTAACGTTGTGCCGCAGTTAAAAATTGGTGTTACTTATAATTATTATGGAAATTATACCGCTTATGTACCTTTCCAAAACTATGGCAGCGCCGGTCTTCATCCTTATATTCTTCCCAACTATTCAAACTGGGATCTGAATGGAGCTTATAAATTTAAAATGGCGGGCTTTGACGCGGAGCTGATCGGTACTGTCAACAATTTATTAAATAGCAAATATATCCAGGATGCAGGAGATTATAACGTTACCGGTGACCCTTCCAAGTTATCTGTTTATTATAATTTGGAAAGAAGGTTTACAACAACTTTGAAAGTTAGATTTTAATAAAAAGCATTAAAATGAAACCATCATGGGCCCTATTTAAAACTTAATAAATAAAGCCAATGACAGGTTCATTATCATTAAAAACAAATCATTACGATGAAAAAGATATATTACCTATTCGCCCTGTTTCTGCTGGCTTTTATGGCCTGTCAGAAGCAACCTTATGTTGCGCCAACAACCTCTTTGGTAAAAACTCAGACACTGGCACTGACATTTACATTAGCACCGGCCGATTACCAGTTGCTGCCTTCTACGGCTTACCCTGCTACATCAGATAATTTTAATACCGTTGCTGATGCCGATAATTACATTGCACAGATATTAGCTGCAAAGGAGCCTTCCTATGCTGCTAACGGCTCAACCGCACTGGTCACCTATAATCTCGCACCAGCGTCGGTAACAGTTGCCGACAGTCTTTACAGCGATGTCGCCTATACGGTTACTCCTGCCGATTATACAGCAACCGGCAGTAATTATGGCGACTATACCCCCTCAGGAGTACTTGGCTTTCTTGCCTACAAGTACCCTACGCCGGTTGCAAATCAGTTAGCCGTTATAACCTATGTGCTTTATACCGGGAGTGACAATACCGTTACCAATTCCTTTATGTACATCAATGGGGCCTGGCAGAAAATATACCAGATATCGGCCGCGCAATACGCCGCAGTGGGCGATGGCACCTATAACAACTTTAGCTCCGGAGAAATAAGTAAGCTGCCCGGTTATTTCAATTTCTTCCTGAAAAGCGACGTAACTATTGCCGACACCGTTAAAGCTAACGATGTGGAATATGTTAGCTACCAGATATACCAGGGTAAAACCTATCAGAAAGTGCTGGCTCTTACTTACGATGGTAATAACTGGGGCGTAATTTCGATACAAAAAACCGCATCATTCACCAAAACAAACGGTGCATGGGTAGCCATGGTGCCAATTCCGGTAATAACCCACACGCTGACCGCGGCTGATGTTACGCTGATCGCAAACTCAAACATCGGTACCTCAGCTGAACGTACGAACCTTGGTAAATATGGTGACTTTTCAAACTGGGCCGCTGCCGATCTGAACGCAGCTATGATATTGGTGCTGACCACTGACTATACCAGCCCGGCAACAAAAACAAATTATAATGTTATTTACCTGAATTATACCGGCGGCTCCGATATCCCGACCACGCTTACATTCCAATGGAGCGGTACAGCCTGGGTTGCGCAGCAATAAATAACAATAGCTAAAAAGCATCAAAAGCCGTCTTATAGTAAATATGAGGCGGCTTTTATTTTATTAAAGTGAGAATGGCACATTTTTGCACAAATGTGTTACATTATATTTTTTGGTAAGACCGTCAATTTTGTTGAATATTGTTTTTTCGATATTAACTGAATCATCATGAATAAATTTTTACTTGGCGCAATTCCACTGGTATGCGCATTGGCTGCAAACGCGCAGCAAAATAATGCCCTCACCACCAAAGACTATGAGCGTGCCGAAAGCATGCTGAGTTATGGTACCGAACCCTATATTGATCATGCCGGTGTTCGCCCCAACTGGATAGCAGGCGACAAATTCTGGTACCGCGTGCTTACCGCAAACGGAAGCGAATTTATAGTAGTCGACCCGGCTAAAAAGGCACGCCTGGCGGCTTTCGACCAGGCAAGACTGGCGGCCTCACTTTCAACTGCTACAGGTAAGCAATATACCGCCGCTATGCTGCCGTTCCGGTCGTTCAATTTTTCGGACGACGATAAAGCCATCATCTTCAAAGTTGATGAACAGCAATGGAAATGCGACCTTGGAAGTTACAACGTCACTAAAGATAACTCCAAACCATCCGGCAATGGTAATACTACGGGCGGCGGAAGGCGCAGAGGTGGCAGCCTGGAAGTTTTATCGCCCGATGGCACAAAAGGCGCCTATATAAAAGACTGGAATTTATGGATTCGGGATATTGCCTCGGGCAAATCATCCCAACTCACTACCGATGGCATAAAAAATTACGGCTATGCGACGGATAATGCCGGGTGGACAAGCAGCGATGGCGCCGTGTTGCGCTGGTCGCCTGACTCCAAAAAGATTGCCACGTTTAAAGACGACCAACGCGAAGTTGGCGATATGTACCTGGTTTCGACCAATGTCGGCCACCCGACTTTAAAGGCGTGGAAATATCCTTTACCCGGCGATAAAGTTATTCCGATGATAGAGCGTGTTATCATCGAGGTGGACAATCCTAAAGTGATTAAACTGAAGGTACCTGCTGACCCGCACCGGGCATCGTTAAGCGATGACATAGCCAGCAGCGGCACTTTTGACGATGTGGACTGGAGCGAAGACGGCACCAAACTGGCATTTGTTTCCACCTCCCGCGACCATAAAATTGAGAAATTCCGCATTGCGGATGCTGCAACCGGCGATGTGCACGAAGTTTTTGAAGAAAGCGTACCCACCCAATACGAATCGGGCTGGGGAAGCATCAACTGGAAGTTTTTGCCAAAAACCAACGAAATTATCTGGTTCAGCGAGCGCGATAATTGGGGGCATTTATATTTATATGATGCCGCTACAGGTAAGGTAAAAAACCAGATCACCAAAGGCGATTGGGTAGTAACCCAGGTGCTGAAAGTGGACGAGAAGAAACGCCAGATCACTTTTATTGCTGACGGCACAGATGCTAAAAACCCTTATTTCGGGCATTATTTCAGGATCGGTTTTGATGGCAAGCATTTAACTGCATTGACACCGGGCGAAGGCAACCACCAGGCAAGCTTCTCCCCTTCTGACAACTATTTGGTCGACACCTATTCGCAGCCGGATGTTCCGGCGGTTACCGTGTTGCGCGATGCGAATGGGAAGCAACTGGTTGAATTAGAAAAAACCGATGTTTCGCGTTTGGAATCTGCCGGCTGGCATGCCCCTATCGCTTTCTCGGTAAAGGCACATGACGGCAAAACGGATATTTACGGCGTATTATTTACCCCGCCAAATGCCGACCCGAATAAGAAATACCCAATCATCGACTATATCTACCCCGGTCCGCAGGGCGGCAGCGTGGGTAGCTGGTCGTTTGCAGCGTCAAGGGGCGATTGTGTGGCCTTGAGCCAGTTGGGATTTGTGGTAGTTGAAATTGAAGGTACCAGCAACCCGCTGCGTTCCAAAAGCTTCCACGATATGAGCTATGGCAACATGGCCGAAAATACCCTTCCCGACCAGGTAGCCGGTATCCGCCAGTTAGCTGCCAAATACAGTTATATTGATACTACCCGCGTAGGTATCTGGGGACACTCAGGCGGTGGTTTTGCAACAGCTTGCGCCATGTTCCGTTACCCGGACTTTTTTAAGGTAGGCATATCCGAGTCGGGAAACCACGATAACCGCAATTACGAGGACGACTGGGGCGAACGCTACGACGGTTTGGCAAACAACTCCAACTACGAGGCGCAGGCTAACGAAGTTTATGCCAAGAACCTGAAAGGCAAACTGATGCTGGCCCACGGACTGATGGACAACAACGTACCATCACAAAATACCATGCTGGTGATAGATGCACTTGAAAAAGCCAATAAAGATTACGACCTGGTGGTGTTCCCGAACGCAGCCCACGGCTACGGGGCAGGCTCCGTTTATATGATGCGCCGCCGCTGGGATTATTTTGTTAAAAACCTGCTTGGCGTTGACCCGCCAAAGGAATACCAACTCAAATTTAAAGCTGACCCGAGGAACGGGCAATAGTATGTAGATCTTGCTTCGTGTGCCATAGCTTCAGCGACGGCACAATTGGATATAGTTTGAAAGGCGGTTGACGGGAGTTGGCCGCCTTTTTTGTGGGGTGGGATTTAATATGCGGCGGTTTATCGCTCTCAAAAAATATTAAAATCTTTTTGCCCCTCATTCGTCTTAGCAGTATAGATGAAACGCAGACTACCTTTTATTCTGCTGGCATGGGTTGCCAGCGATATTTATTTCTTCGAAGCGGTAAAGACACTTACTACAAACGAATTTATTTTATGGGGCTACTGGCTGGTAGATTTTTTGATCGCCGCCGGCTTTTATTTCCTGGTTACGCGACGAGGGGCAACCCGGCAATACCCGAATTTGATAGCGGCACTGATGGCCTTCACCTTGCTCGTTTTTGTTCCTAAGATATTCGCCCTGCCGGTTTTGCTGATTGAAGATATTACCCGGCTATTCAGGCATTTCCCGCCGAGAAGTGTTTGGGTGAGTGAATTGGATATGGCTATCGCAGTGTTTGTATTTTTAAGCCTGCTTTATGGGATGACGGGCGGACGGCACCGCTATAAAGTGCATAGGATAACATTAAAATTCCCCGATTTGCCAGCGGCATTTGACGGTTTTACGATCACACAACTGTCGGACATTCATGCAGGTAGCTTTACCAGCGTGAAAGGAGTTGAAAAAGGCATTAGCCTGGTGAACAAACAAAAAAGCAACCTGCTTTTATTCACCGGCGACCTGGTGAACAACAAAGCGAGCGAAATGGACCCCTGGAAGGAGGCATTCGCAAAACTGAAAGCACCTTACGGAAAATACTCCGTTTTGGGTAACCATGATTACGGCGATTACACCGGTTGGGAAAGTGAAGAAGCTAAAGCGGCCAATTTGGTTAGTTTAAAACATGTTCACAAAGAGATCGGCTTTAAATTATTGCTGAATAGTTCAACCGAAATTCAAAAAGACGGGCAAAGCATTGCGCTGATAGGTGTTGAGAACTGGGGCAAGGGCGGTTTCCACAAATATGGCAGCCTAACCAAAGCCGCTGACGATATCCCTGACGATAAGTTCAAAATCCTCATGTCGCACGACCCATCGCACTGGGAAGCCAAGACACTGGAACATGAAAAACACATCAATCTTGCCCTGGCCGGGCATACGCACGGAATGCAATTTGGGATCGAGCTGTTTGGCTTTCAATGGAGCCCGGTAAAATATGTTTACCCGCAATGGGCGGGCCTTTATGAACGTAACGGCAAATACCTGTATGTGAACCGGGGATTTGGATTCCTGGGCTTTAAAGGAAGATTAGGCATTTGGCCGGAGATCACGGTGATCACGTTGAAGAAAGCAACCGCATAATTCCAGTTTTATTTACCAATCTTGGCCTTTACCTTCTGCATGTAAGCCTCTGCATCGCCCCTCGTGTTTATTTTTTTGAATTCCGCGTGAATTGCAGCCTTTGCTTCGGGCGTGTTTTCTACATCGGCTTTAAGGGCCGCATGTAAAAACAGCGGCAAGCTACCCCTGCTTGCTGGAAGCGCGAGGTTTGCGGAAGTCGAAGCAGTTGTGAGCGTTAACCCGGACCTGGCAGGATTTGGCAAAGTAGTTAGAGTGTCAGTTCGGGGGGCGCCCAGGGATAGCAAGGGTAAAACTGAATTGGCGTTTGCATCCCTTTTGGTCATTGGTTTTAGTTTGAACTGTTTTTCAAGCGTCGCAGGGACGGAGCTATGGTCATATAAACGGTGGTCAATAGTTCCTTTAGGAATCAGCGGCGATACGATAATTGCCGGTACCCTGACGCCATAGCGGCTAAAATCAAAACCAAAAGAGGTCATTCCGTCGTGCAGTTCCGGGTCACCTGGTGGGATTGCCTTTGGCGGAACAACATGGTCATAAAAGCCACCATGCTCGTCCCAAATCAGTATAAAGAGGCTTTGCGGCCAGAGAGGCGAGTTGCGTACCGCTTCATAAACCTGCTTAATGAGTGCCTCGCCGGATGTAGCATCGTCCATAGGATGCATAGAAGTACCACCCTTATAAGTATTTCCGGATACATTGCCGTAGCTTGGTTCGATAAAAGTATAGGGATAATTATAGGAAGGATCCTGCAGGTCGGCCGCAAAGTCATCCATCGAATGCGCCTCCAGGCTGCTGATACCTTTCAGTTCGGCTACATTGGGGAAAAGGTCGGTTACAAAACCGTTGTCGCCCCGGTATAACCGGTAAGGATTGTCAAATTTTTCTCGCAATTGGTCAAATATTGTCCCGTTTTGGAAGGACATACCCGAAAGTGTTTCCCAAAGCTCAATTTGGGTATTAGTGGGGCTATGATCGAGGCCGCCAGAAGTAGCTGCATGTACAAAAAAGCGGTTAGGAAGCGTTGGGCCAGGGAGCGACGAAAACCAGTTGTCGCACACCGCAAATTCTCGCGCCAATGCATTAAGCACCGGAAGCTGTTGCGGAGTA
>Ga0207080_1070_pt1 | contig 22563 bp, 23 predicted proteins | sample Alteio_BWMinHeat_58_FD_153532 | JGI IMG/M metagenome (GOLD analysis project Ga0207080, IMG submission 153532) | Enriched cells from forest soil in Barre Woods Harvard Forest LTER site, Petersham, Massachusetts, United States -... | ecosystem: Environmental > Terrestrial > Soil > Temperate forest >...
GACTCATGCCTGAAAATCCCGAAGGGAATGTAACTACCAACACCGCTAATGGTATCGCTACGATATCCTTTTTTCATCCGGCACAAAACTCGTTACCGGCAAAACTTTTGGATAAGGTGACAGCAGAGATAGATAAAGCCGGCAAAAATACTGATGCACGTATTATTATACTAAAAAGCGAAGGCGACCATACCTTCTGCGCAGGTGCAAGCTTCGACGAATTATTACAGATAAAAGATAAGAGAGCAGGAGCCGAATTTTTCTCGGGTTTCGCTAACGCAATAAATGCTTGCCGCAAATCATCCAAAATAGTTATCGTACGGGTACAGGGTAAGGCAGTAGGCGGTGGGGTAGGATTGGCAGCCGCTGCAGATTATTGCCTGGCAACTGAAGCTGCGTCCATAAAACTGAGCGAGCTGGCAATTGGTATAGGGCCGTTTGTTATCTCACCGGCTGTGATACGCAAAATTGGCTTACCTGCATTTTCGCAGTTGACTATTCGGGCAATCGATTTTCAAACAGCAGTATGGGCCAAAGAAAAAGGGCTTTATAACGAGGTTTACCCCGACATAAAAAGCATGGATGAAGCTCTGGATGCGTTGGCCACCAAACTGGCGTCGTACCATCCGGATGCGCTTACAGGTTTAAAACAAATATTATGGGAAGGTACCGAAAACTGGGACGATTTGCTTGCCGAACGAGCCGCCATAAGCGGCGAACTGGTGCTGTCGGAATTTACGCAGCACGCGCTGCAGGGGTTTTTGGGTGGGAAAAGATGATCTTAATACAAAATGCATATGATTGTCAACTTCTCATCAAATAAGTTTTTACATTTTATGCTGATTTAGTATTAACTTTATTAGCATCAAAATGCCTGCATATAGTGGCACCTGACCATATTGCATAATGCTCAATAATACTTAACGTGTTTAATGGATCATCCGCAGAAAAATAGGACAATCATTCTACTAAGCCTGTTCACCATTGCGGTGAGCCTTGTTGTGATGGCAGGGTGGATATTAGATATTCCTGTTCTCAAAAGCATTTTGCCGGGCTTCAATAACATGAAGTTTAATTCGGCCTTTTGTTTTGTTTTATTCGGCGGTGCTTTGTTGCTTACCCAATATCAAACCAGGAAATATAACAACTTGCCTTTTATTATATTATCGCTGCTAAGTGCGCTCTTCGGTTTGGTCACCTTAATAGAGAATTTGTTTCATTTTGATACCGGGCTCGACCAATTATTTATAAAAGATAATACCAAATTACCCTCCTATTATCCCTTTCCGGGCCGTATGGCATTTGCTTCAGCTGTCGACACTTTTCTGCTTGGAGCCGGATTATTAATGCTTGTATTCCAAAAAAAGGTTTTTCATATTATCGCTCAGTATATCTTTCATATAGTCAACATTCTTTCGGCTGTTATATTTATTGGCTACATATATGGGGTCGCATTATTTCATGTGCTTTTTTATGCCAGTTCGATGTCAACACTTACTGCTGTTCTTTTTCTTATGTTATCACTGGCAGCATCTCTTCTCAACCCGTCCATTGGTATAACAAATTTGTTTAGCGGAAAGCAGATCGGCAATCAAATGGCCAGGAGGCTTTTTACCCTTTTACTTTTAATGATGTTAGTATTTGGATCGCTCAGGATACAAACCCAGCGCTACCAATTATTTACAATAGATATAGGAATATCGCTGCTGGTTGTTTGTTTTTTATTGTCGTGCCTGGTTGTGATATGGAATACCGCCAACTGGCTAAACAGGATCGACTCTAAACGAGCTGAAGCTGAGGAAGAAATAATGGTGATGAATGAGGAGCTTGAAGAAATAGTTGAAGAACGCACCGCCGAGATTCAGAAAAGTGAAGAAAAATACCGGCTGTTAATCGAACATGCATCGGATGCTATATACGTAGTGGATTTATACGGAAATTTTACCGATATAAATGACAGTATGTGCAGGATGACCGGCTATAGCCGGGAAGAATTGCTAAACTTAAATGTCGAAGCGCTCATCGATCCTGAAGAGTTAAAGGTTGACCCGGTAAAACACGGCCCGCGCAGTGCCGGGGAGGCTACGGTAAGAGAAAGGCGGTTTATACGTAAGGACAGGTCGGTATTTGATGCTGAGATTAGTGTGAAGATGTTTGCCGATGATAAGGTATTGATCATGGCCCGCGATATTACCGATCGTAAAAAAATGGAGGCGGAGCACCGGGAGGCTGAATTAAAATTCAGAACACTTGCCGATCAATCAATGGTGGGGGTATACATTTTCCAGGATGGAAAGTTTGTATACGTAAATCCAAGGTTTGCCGAAATTTTTGGTTACGAACCTCATGAATTGATAGGCACTTACCCGGTAGAAGTTATTATACACCAGGACTTTAGGGCAATGGTAAGAGAAAACGTCCGGAAACGAATGGAAGAAGAGGTGGCCAGCATTCATTATGAAGTGATGGGACTCAAAAAAGATGGTAGCAGCAACTGGATAGAGTTTTATGGAAACAGGGTATTAATAGACGGACATCCGACCATAATTGGGTCAATGTTAGATATTACGGAGAGAAAACTGGCCGAAGAACTTCTTTTAAAAGAGAAAGAGCTTTCGGAGACCATTATAAATAGTTTGCCGGGGATTTTCTATTTACAAAATGAGCAGGGTGATTATTTACGCTGGAATAAAAATTTTGAAACGGTAATGGGCTATACCAGGGAGGAAATATCAAAGATGAAGTCCAGGGAAATGGTAGCCCCCGAAGACCTGGAAAGGGTAAGAGATAGGGTAGGGAAGGTATTCTCCGAAGGCTCTGTAATGGTGGAAGCCAATGGACTAACCAAAGATGGCACCCGGATACCTTTTTTAATAACCAGCGTTCCGATTATATACCAGGACCAACCGTGCATCCTGGGAACAGGTATTGATATCTCATCGCGTATTAAAGCAGAAGAAGAACTAAGATTGTCTGAACATAAGTATAAATTGCTTTTTGACAGTAACCCTGTGCCCCTGTGGATGATAGCAAAGGATGATATGTCGATAATTGCAGTTAATGATGCCGCAGCTAATCTTTACGGTTATACCAAGGATGAACTGTTAAATAACAGCGCGAAGATAATGAGGCCAAAGGAGGACCTGGAAAAGCAAAAAGAAGGTTATCGTCGTAATGTAAGCACTTCAACAGATATGGGAGTTGTCAGGCATCTTAAAAAAGATGGCACCGTTATGTTTGTACAGATAATTGCGAATGATATTATTTTCGACGGCAGGTCTGTAAGGCTTTCTTTGACAAATGACATTACCGAAAGGCTTAAGGCCGAAGAATCGCTTCAAAAATCGGAGGCCAACCTGCAGGCGATTTTGAAAACAACCGATACTGCTTATGCCCTATTGGATATGGAGCTTAAAGTACTGGAATTTAATCAGAAGGCTACACAATTTGTTAAAGAGCAATACAACCACGTTGTTAAAAAGGGCGACCGGCTTGCTGATTATTTTCCGAAAGACAGGTTGCCTCAATTTGCAGGTTTTGCCAAAGAAGTACTTGCAGGGAAAAACATCAGCTATGAGGTTGATTACCCGCAGGCCAACGGGTCGGTATGTTGGTTTTATGTGCGGTTGTTCCCTATCGTCAATGACAATAAGGAGATATTGGGCATGATGATGGCATTGTATGATATTTCCGAAAGGAAAAATGCCGAGCAGGACCTGAAAAATGCTTATGAACGCATACAAAGGCATATCAACAGCATAAAAGATATGGCCTGGAAACAATCGCATCTGATGCGTAGTCCGTTAGCCAATTTAAAGGCGCTCGCCGAATTACTGAAGGACCATCCGACGGATATTGAAACCCTCGATCATTTCCAGGCCGAGCTGGACAGGATGGACACCATCATCCGCGAGATGGCGGAGGATGCTTCGGAACATGATGACTAGTGCTTCTTTCAATAGGGTGTTTTCACGGTATAAAAATGGGTGAAAAGACGGTGATAACATAGCAATTATTAGGGATATTAGCGGTAATTAACTTTATTATTTATCACAACTAAACTACAAAATCATGAAAAAAGTAGTATTTGGAATACTTGCTGCAGTGACTATTTCTGCGTGTCATTCTGGTCAAAAGCCGACACTCATTGCCGGTGTGGTACCACAAAATATGATGAGATACTCACTAAACGGGATTTCATATGAAGATGCTAATACTATGGTAAAGCGTTTCAACCTCGATACTAAAAGTTCAGATCAAATAACGGCTATTCGGCTTAGTAAAAAATGGGTTGAAGAAGTGACTGACATGCTTGATTCAGAAAAAGGCGCGGATGGCTTTCGCATTTATTTTGCTAAACAAATTGAGGGAAAAGATAGTGGAAGAAACACGATTGTTATCGTTTCAACTATGGCCGATGGGCCAGATACAAGTACAGAGACCAAAAACATACATCTTGATTATTTTGCTCATAGTTCTGCATTTCTTAGTACTAACGATGCAAAAATTGCTGTGGAATATGAGCAAGACCCTGGAGCCACGTTATTCAATAATAAAGCTGATTGTACCGGCGATTGCTTACTTTCCAAACTAAACAATATTACTTGCGACAATGCACACAAGGCAGTCCTGAATCTTTTAAGTTACCAATCATCACCAATTAATATTTCCAGTGAATGGTTCCCACTGGGTTTGTTGGAATACTTAAAAAAGGAACTTGATAGCCCAGGCGCTGTAGCCGCGCATGCGAATGGAATACGTATTTATTTTGCCCGCCATACTAAGGAGACTAATTTTCCACACAAGGGAAAGAATGCTCTTATTATTACAACAACCTTAGACCCGATGGATGAATCAACGCATTATAAAGATTATTTTAATTGCTACTACCAAGGTGATCTTGATTGGACATCTCATAACTTCTACACTAATGACAACGGCGAACAATGTCCCAATAATTGCACGGGATCAACCTTGCCACAACCATGATCTTATACAGGATTAATTTTAATAACAGCCAGTTATGTTTGGTTTTTTAACGGTAAACACCGGTGCAGAACTTATTTGCTTTTTTACTGCCTTTTTCTGTTTGAGGTCAGAAAAGAGCCCGGTCTGGCGTTTGATGATCGTTTTTCTTTTCATAACCTGCGTGACCGAGATATTGGGGTATCACTTTAAAATGTTATACTTGGCCGACAGAGCTCATGCCCGTCCGAACGTATGGCTGTATAATATACTGTTAGTCTTTCAGGCAAGTTTTTTTAGTCTAATGTTTAATCACATACTTCAGCCTTATGTCAAGAGTCTGCCCGTCATACTCGGCGGGCTTGCCATTTTTGCCTTACTTTACATTTATGAACTTATTGTACATGGCATATTCGTATATAATGAAATGACCAATACGGCAATGCTGGTAATTCTAATATTATATAGTTTGTATTACTATTACTGCCTTTTTAATGACTATGAATATCACAATGTTTTAAAATCTGCCGATTTCTGGTGGGCTACGGGAATTTTGTTCTTTTATTTCGGAACAACTGTCTTGAATATTTTCTTTGATAATATTTTGAAAGGAAGAGCTCAGTCTCTGATTCAGTTAAATTATTTCATTTATAGAAGCGTCAATGTTATATTTTACAGTTGCTGGACCTATTCAATTATTTGCAAAAGATGGCTAACACCGACATTAACGGCCCAATTATAATATCGAGCATTATTTTTTTGATAGCCCCAGCTTTTATAGTCGCCTATATTTTAGTTTACAACCGCCGCAAAAAGCGCCATATTGAAGAAAAAGCCCAAATGAAGTTAATATTTGATGCAGAGTTAATCAAAACCCAAATGGAGATCCAGGAGCAAACCATGCAAACCATTGGCGCCGATTTACACGATAACATAGGCCAATTGCTTAGTTTGACTTCGCTAACCTTAAACTCAATAGAACTGGATAATACCGACAAAGCACAGCAAAAGATCGATGCCGCTATCGAGCTCAATTTGAAGTCAATCAAAGAAATGCGCCTGCTGGGGCGGTTGCTGCATGGCGAACAATTGTTAAAGCTGGGCCTCGAGGAAGCCATTCGCAGCGAAATAACCTGGATCGAAAAGTCGGGCCGGTTTGCGGTCATTTATGATATCGATGGGGAAAGACCGGATGCTAATAATGCAGACAAGGATCTGATATTGTTCCGCATCACGCAGGAGATACTGAATAACATCATCAAGCATTCGCAGGCGAAGGAGATAAACATCAAACTGGGGTACAGGGATACCGGTATCAGGCTGCAGATCATCGACAATGGCACCGGCTTTAGCATAGGTGATTTGCCCGAAGCGCAGAAGGGCATGGGCCTGAAGAACATCCAGAAACGGGCCGAGATTGTGGGCGGTGAGGTATTCATCCAGTCTACACCTGGCGAGGGCACTTGCATAGACATATTTATACCTTATCCTTGATTATGGAAACTGACAAAATACGGATAGCCATTGTAGACGACCATACCCTTTTCAGGAATGGGGTGGCCAGCCTGATGAGCGAATTTGCTGAGTTAGAGGTTGTATTTGAAGCCGAAAATGGTCAGCAAATGCAGGCAGCACTGGCAAAACACCCTGCGCCCGATGTGGTATTAATGGACATCAATATGCCTGTAATGGATGGCTATGAAGCAACTGCGTGGCTCAAAAAGAACAAACCCGGTATCAAAGTTCTGGCACTCAGTATGTTCGAGGACGACCTGGCTGTTATCAAAATGATTCGGAGCGGGGCATGTGGTTATGTACTGAAAGAGTCAAAACCGCGCGAACTGTTGGAGGCCATCAAAACCATCCATACCAAAGGGGTGTATATCAACGAGTTGGTTTCAGGCAAGCTCATGCGCTCAATGGGCGAAGATGACGATATTGAGATATCAAAAAAGGAGCTCGACTTTCTAAAGTACTGCTGTTCAGAGCTTACCTATAAGGAAATTGCTGACAAGATGAATGTGAGCCCCCGCACGGTCGACAATTACCGCGAGGCCCTTTTCCTTAAACTGAACCTGAAGTCACGTACGGGTTTGGTGTTGTATGCTATTCAGAACCAGGTATTTAAGTTTTGAAAACGCTATAATTGAAGCGAATAATTCTTCATGCCTAAGAATTTGGCGTAACGTTTTGATAATGAATTGATTGTGTCTTTAGCTGCTTTGCTTAAGGGTTTAAATGGAGTCACTTCTATCACAACGCTGTTCTTTTTGAAAGTGTGTTTCCATAAACCCCTGATCTGCCCGTTAATAACCATCGTATTATTGAAGATGGTCCCCCTAGGATCTGCTTTGCTGATATCCTTTTCGGCTATGGCAGCGCTGCGGTCCTTATAGCTTACAATGTATTCATCGTAGTTAGGCAGCAGGTGTGCAGTGGATTTACCGGTAGCCATGCCGTTATCCCTGAACCAATAGGTATTTCCATCCAATATATCGCTGGTAAGCTCGCTTTTTACCATCTCCAGGCCCTTTTTCGCATCAGCAACCGTTAACCCGCTCCACCACGTATAATCCTGCAAAGTTGCCGGCCCATGTGAGGTGAAGTACCGTTCAGCCAGCGTAGCCAGGGCCGCTTCGCGACTCAAATTTGGGATTTTTGGCACCCGTTCTTCCAGCAGGGCATAGGTGAACTGTTTACCTATACGGCCGCCGCTGCAAACCAGTTGCGTTAGCTCCATTTCCATCATGATGTGTATAAAGCGCTGTTCGTCAGTGGCTATACCGGCTTGTTGCAGGACTGATGCGATTGCGGTGCGCTCCAACTGTTTGCCGCCTTCTAAGGCCTTTGTGAGTACATGGGCACATTTGAGCAGTATCTCATCGGTCAACCCCAGGTACCTTTTGCGGAACGATGTGAAACCCAGCACTCTTGGTGCTGTCAGCTCCAGCATCCACCGGATATCTTCCGGGGTCACAAAGTGCCAGGTGGGCCGCAACACATGAGTGCGAATGATGTCCCCATCCGTAAATGCCTTTTCGATAAGTGCTGAATTACAACCCTTTAACCTCTGGCCCAGCGCCCATACCGCCCCTCCGTAATCCTGTGCCTGCACAGCCCCAAGCCATTTTACAATCTCGGCTGGCTTCGTAAACTGCTGACTGGCAAGGTATTGATTTTGCAACCGAAGCTGCGTAATATCAGTTGCCTTCATAGCGGTTCAACCGGTTGCGTAAAGTGCGCATTTCTTCCTGTATGGCCTCCATCCGTTGCAGCAGGTGAGTGATGGCTTCAATGCCGGCCACGTTGATTTCCAGTTCGTTATGCAGTCTTATCATCCGCTCCAGTTTTTGTAACTCACTTTCGGGAATATAGGTTTCCTGTTCAACTACCTGTATTTCAACCAGTCCCGCTTCGTTCAGCGAACGGATAAACGTGTATTCCACCTGGTGATAAGTGCAAAATTCGCTTGCAGCTATTAGTCCCTTTGTCATAATGTTTAAATTCTAAACCTAAACTCTAAATTCCAAAATTCGCCCGTGTCCGGCCTTGTTCCGTCCCGGTTGAGCCCTGTTCCGACCCGGTTGAACCCCACTTGAGCCGTGTTCGACCCCGGTTCAGCCGTGTTCAATTTCGTTTTATCATTTTTTCGCCAATTCTTTAAACAAATCCTTCTCTTTCTCGGTCAAATGCGTTGGCAACTGTATGTCGTAGGTCACTAGCAGGTCGCCCGCCTGGCCATCCCTTTTGTAAACAGGCAGGCCCTTGCCCTTCAGTTTTACGGTGGCGCCGTTCTGCGTTTCGGGGTGTACCTTTATCTTCACTTTGCCGGTCAGGGTATCGATGGTCACCTCGCCGCCCAGCACTGCCGTGTACAGGTCCAGTTTGGTGGTGGTATACAGGTTGGCGCCATCACGTTTGAAGTTGGGGTCGGTTGCAACCGTAAACTGAATGAACAGGTCGCCGGCCGGACCGCCATTTACACCCGGCCCGCCATGCCCCGCTATCTTGATGGTCTGCCCGTTCTCCACACCCGCCGGAATGGTGATGCGGATATTCTTGCCATTCACCGTCAGCGTTTGCTTGTGCGTGTCGCTCACATCCTTCAGCGTCAGTTGCAGCTCAGCGTTGTAATCCTGGCCGCGGTATTTGGCCTGTTGCCGGCTGCCGCCACGCGCACCGCCGCCACCACCGAACATCTGCTGGAAGAAGTCCGAAAAGTCGCCCCCGCCAAATTCACCGAAATCCTCGAAGCCCTGACCATGCCCGCCGCCGAAACCGCTGTACTGCCCACCGCCCCGCTGCTGTTGTTGCCGGGCATATTGCTCATGCTCCTCGCCGTGCTGCCAGTTCTCGCCGTACTTATCGTATTTCTTGCGTTTCTCGGGGTCGCTCAGTACCTCGTTGGCCTCGTTAATCTGCTGAAACTTCTTGTTCGCCTCCGGGTCGTTCGGGTTCAGGTCGGGATGGTATTGCCGCGCCAGCTTGCGGTATGCCGCCTTGATGTCCTTTTCGGTAGCGTTCTTGTCAACGCCCAATATCTTGTAATAGTCTATAAATGCCATAGGATGTTATCAATACTAAACCCGGTTACCCGGATTAGGTTTTGCAGGTATAAATTTAGTATAAAGTTGTAAAGGTTGTAGTAGTTGTATTAGTTGAAGTGGTTAAATCCTGCGAACTAATACAATCAGTTTAACCAATACAACTAAAGTTGGGCGTTGCCGCTGGTAGAAGCGGCCCGGGTTTTCCGCTCATACTTCACGGGCCTTAACCGTGGCATTGCCCGCCATAGCCAAAGTGACGGCGGGTATCCGCTTCACCCCCTAACGCGGGCATACTGTCAAAACACTGTCACCACTTTACCCAACCCTTACCCGTAAATTTGTATATACACCCGGCCGGCCAGGTCGTTTGTGAAAATAATCAGAACATTCTTTGAAATATAGTAAAAGCAGATATAGGGTGGTAGCCTGGTTATAATTGGTAGAGACGCCCCGGTTGTTATCGGGCGTCTCTGCTTGCGCCGGACGGAGTTACCGGCATGTACACGCTATGTGAGCAATGCCAGGACTTAAGACTATCGACTCACGACTTTAGACTTAAAAAAAATCAGCACTATTATTGAAAAACGTATTCTATCAAAGCAATGCCACCACTATACGATATCGTAATGAATTTTGCTGTGTGGCCATCTTTAAATAAGCATACGTATCCCTCTCCCTTTTTATAGGCAACGGTATTAGCGGTCGGGGTACCCGAATAAGTAAAGTCAAGGCAGCTTTGCTGGCCGGCGTCCAGGATGGTGCCATTGGCTTGGTTGCTGTCTGCGATATAGAAATTAAGATTAGTGTTATTAAAATAAATATTATCGTAAACGCCCGACACCTGGCCAACGCTCGCAGCATAAACACTCCCGTTGGAACCTCCTATATTAACACTTGTTCCGTTAGTTGTGCATACCGGAGCTGCCGGGGTAGTGCTTTGCTTTGTACAGCCGTCCATTAACGTAATGCACATCACAGAGATGCAGCAAACAAGGGCAGGTATTAATTTAATTTTTTTCATTTTGTTGTGATTTTACGCCGTTTTTTAAAGAGGCGAACGGCAATCAACTATATTCTACGTAATTTGCCGCAGCAGGTTGTCTCAAAAGCTATTTAGCTGAAATTTTATTTTGTCTTAGTTGAAGAATTTGAACTTTGTCCTTGCAGGTTCTCCCGGAGATGAACCTGCGACGGCGGTACTTAACTGTCAAAACACTGTCACCACTTTACCCAACCCTTACCCGTAAATTTGTAGGTACGCCTATCCAGGTTATTTGTGAAAACAGCCGAAACGTTCTTTGACGTATTGGGAATACAATATGGTAGAGACGCAAGATTTTGCGTCTCTACCCTGGTTTATTCTACCCGCCTTATTGGTAATAACACCAACAAGGGCAAGAGAGAATTATGTTATATAAGTTGCTGTAAAATGTGTTACATAAGTTAGCATGTCTTTAACCTGATCAGAATTGTACTCATCGTAGTGGCCATGAGCTGCATTATTGCGTAAATCGGCCCATGCTGTTACTTGTTTCTTAATCAATGAGTTGTATACCTCTTTTTTTGCTACTTCAATGTTTAAAGGTTCAATCGTCAATGGCTTTCCCTTGTCATTCGTGATAGCAATTCCGTTCCTAAGTGCTATTTTTCTAAGAGTGTCTTCAAGTACTGATCCTAAAATAATTGCAGCTGCGTCCTTATACCCCTCTTTTAATAAGTGCTCTGCCATTTCTACAAAATCGGCAAAAACATCAGCAACGACAAGAGCCCGTATGGATGTTAACCAACCTTGTTCAATTTCATTTTTGATAGATTTTAGAATTTCTACGCCTCTTTCAGTATTATAAGTGTAACTATCATTGACTGTAGAATCAAACTCCTTATAGTAAGAATGACTTGTGCCAAATAAAGTCGAAATAAATGATAAACAAGCGACCCGAAATCCCACATACGGACCTTCAGACACAACGTATCCACCAAATTCTCTAAAAGTCTTGGTTGCCAAAACAGAATTACCTTTGGCCAGCAAATAGTCTACTCTTGAAATTAGTTCTTCTTTATTCATCATAAGCAAATATAGGAAGAACTTTTCCCAACTGGCTCGAATGTGAAGCCCATAGGATTAGCTGGTTTTTGTAATACGTAGGTTGGTCAATATTTTTATTTATTCGTATATTTACATTAATATATTTTATTACGATGACTATAATGACATTACAGGTGCCTGAATCGCTTGAGAAAGAGCATGATGAAACTGTTCGTTTTCTAGCGGCTAAGTTGTATGAGGCGGGTAAATTGTCGTTGGGGCAAGCGGCTGAAATGTGCGGTATGAAAAAATGGGACTTCCCCGCTATACTTGCCAAATTCGACATCCCTTACTTTCAATATTCTGCCGAGGATGTGATCCGTGATGCTAATGCCATCCGTTAAACCAACCCTGGTTATTACTGATGCCAGTTGCCTTATCGTCCTGGATAATATCAATTATCTCGACCTGCTGCCTCAACTCTTTAATATTGTTATAACCACGCACGAGATTGCCAATGAATATGGTAAACCTTTGCCTGTATGGCTTAAGTTAGTTGCCGTAAAAGACCACCAGCTGCAACAGGATCTTGCCGCGATAGTTGATGCCGGAGAAGCCAGCGCAATAGCCCTTGCCAGGGAGATTGAAACCGACTATATCGTTATTGATGATCTGCAGGCCCGTAAACTGGCCATAAAACTTGGGCTTACGGTTATTGGAACCTTAGGCATTTTGCTGAAAGCAAAACAAATGGGTTTGATTACTTTACTTAGACCGGTACTGGAGCAAATAAAGCGAACCGATTTTAGAGTTACTGCAACACTTATTGAAGCTGTGTTACGTGATTCAGATGAATAACCCGTCATTCGTGTTAAGGATTGCAACGGATAACGGCCCGCGCCTAATGCCTGCGGGCGTATGAGTGTAAAGCCTGGCCCGTGGAACGAGGGAAACGCCCTAATGTATTTTTTTTAATAATAAACCTACAAATAATTTTGTAGGTACAAAAAAAGTTGTAGGTTTGTATTATGAATAAGCCCGATGCTGAAGAAAAGAGGATAGAACCAACTAAATCGGAGTTGGAGATATTGCAGGTATTATGGCAAAACGGGCCATCTCCTGTTCGTTTTGTGATGGAAGAGATCAACAAGATCCGCCCGCTCAATTATACCGCCACCTTAAAACTGATGCAGCTGATGGTTGATAAGGGAATCCTTCGCCGGGACGAAAGCAAAATGCAGCATGTTTACCACGTGGTGGAAGATGAAAAGAAAACCAAGGAACGTTTGCTGGATAAATTTATCGATACCCTTTACCAGGGGTCGGCAGAAAGCCTGATGATTCAATTGGTTGGCAATAAAAAAACAACGAAGGACGACCTGCGGAAAATGAAGGAGCTGCTTACTAAACTGGAAAAGGGTTCCAATTAATTCGATCAAAATGGGAAAAGAATTGCTATCGGAACATGTTGTACAGGCGCTTTGCCGCACACTGGTTCATTCCATTTGGCAGGGACTCATTTTAGCCGTGCTTACGGGTTTGATTATGTTGCTAACCAAAAGGTCAAGCTCAGCCGCACGCTACCGCTTGCTTACCGGGCTTTTATGCTGCTTTACGCTGGCTTTCACCTTTACCCTTATTATCGAATTAAGCAACCCTGCCGGTGCTGTTTCAGCTGTTTCAGGCAATTTAAATCACCCGATCAACTTGTCCGACCTTTTAAATTACACCCTTATCTATATACAGGATCATGCCGGAATTGTAGTTTTCGCCTGGCTGGTAGTCATATGCCTGCGAAGCATCCGGTTAATGTTCGGCCTGTATGCCCTTGAACGATTAAGAAGAATAAAAACCGGCAGGCTAAGCCTGCAATGGGAAAACCGGTTGACCCTTCTCGCTCAAAATTTGGGCATCAAACAAGCGGTTTCCCTGCTCGAATCGGGAGTCGTTAAAGTGCCGCTTATTATCGGGTATTTAAAACCGGTGATATTGGTTCCCATTGGTTTAGTTAATGCTTTGGAGCCGAAAGAAGTGGAAGCTATTTTGCTGCACGAGCTTGCGCATATCCGCCGCAGGGATTATTTGGTCAATTTATTGCAAAGCCTGGTTGAAACGCTTTTCTTTTTTAACCCTGCTGTGCGTTGGCTCTCTTCCCTCATCAGGGCCGAAAGGGAACATTGTTGTGATGATATTGTACTCGGTCAAACGCAAAACAAGCTCGGATATATCAAGGCCCTTGTTCATTTCCAGGAGCACCAATTAACCGCGCCGGGTTACGCGTTGGCATTTGGCGGGAAGAATGGAGGTATGGTACAGCGCCTGGAACGGATAGTAGCCGACCACAATCGTTCACTCAGCAAACTTGAAATGATTGGCCTGGCGATATTATTGGCGGTAAGCAGTCTATTTATTGCCGCAAAACCCGGCAATAGTTCCGAATTGATATCAAAAACAAATAAAACTGCGCCGCTATCCCCTGAACTCAGGAACTATTTACACAATAAAGAGCTTGCCGCACGAAAACGATTCCTGGAACGGAAAGAGGCGGCGGGCACTGCAACCAAATCTGAAGCGCTGGAGCTTTTGAGGTATACAGGAGAAACCATGTCCCCTGAACTCAGGAAGTATTACCAGGAGAAGGAGCGTGCAACAGGAAGAAGGTTGAGAGCGGAAGAAGCGGCCCGGCAACGAGCGCGCTCAAAGGACAGTATCCCGTAAAAATTGGATCACGCTGATCCGGATTCCTTAATCATCATTTATAGCTAAAAAGTACACCACGCCGGTGTTCCTGGTTGTGTATTGCATAAACTTTTAAAATAAAAAATGAAAAAACTGCTGCCCGTGCTTCTGATAGTTTGTACTGTTTTTTGTGTACATGGACAACAAGCGTCCCGCACGTTAACCGTCAAAGGAAAGATACTTGATTCGGCCACCCAAAGCCCATTGAGCTACGCAACGGTAGCATTGCAGGATGCAGTGACCAAATCAACTGTTAAAGCCACCCTGTCAAAAGATGATGGCAGCTTTGTATTGACGGTGCCAGGCGGTAAAACTTATCAACTGGCGCTGGCCTTTGTCGGTTATAACAGCAGAGTTTTGCCGGTTTCTGCTGTGGATACAACCATTGACCTGGGTAATATCATGCTGGCCGGTGCAAGTAAACAACTGGCCGCTGTATCAATTTCCGCAGTCAAGCCGCTGATCAAGCAGGAAGTGGACCGGCTGACCTACAATGTGCAGGCCGACCCGGAGAGCCAGGTAATCACCGCCCTGGATATGATGCGGAAGGTGCCCCTGCTGTCGGTTGACGGCTCGGACAATATCAAACTGCGTGGTAATAGCAATTATAAAATATTGATCAATGGCAAAGAGTCGGCTTTAATGGCGGGCAATCCTTCGGATATATTAAAATCGATGCCGGCTTCCAATATCGAGAGGATCGAAGTGATCACCACGCCACCGGCCAAATATGATGCGGAAGGATTGGCAGGCATCATCAATATCATCACCAAAAAGAACGCTGCCCAGGGGTATAATGGCTTTGTAAAAGCCAATTACAATAGTGTTTATGGATACCAGGTGAATTTAAGGGTTACTGCAAAAGAGGGGAAACTCGGTTACAGTGGCTTTGTCGGCACCGCTGAGCAAAGGTACGTAGGCGCCGGCTTTGAGAATTATCAGCAGTTATACCAGCCCTGTTCCGTCGTCCATTATACAAACGGGTACCAACTTTACCGGTAACCATAGCACCCTTACCGGCAACGAACTGAGCTATGAAGCAGATTCGCTGAATTTATTAAGTGCGACGTTTAATTATAATGAAAAGAGCGGCAACCAGGGCAGTGACCAGTATACCACGATGCGGGACGCTAACAAAAATATTTCCCACGCTTATCATACCCTGGGTAATGGTACCACGGCCAACCACGGTACAGATATTGGCCTGGACTACCAATTAAGCTTTAAGCGCAATAAAAATGAATTGCTTACCGCCTCCTACCGCTATAATAATTCGGGAAGCAGCCAATCCAATTATATTGCTTACGATCAAACCATCAACTATAAACTGCCCGGCTACAGCCAGTATAATACAGCCGGCACTAAGGAAAACACCGCCCAGCTCGACTTTATCGATCCCCTAAAAATAGTAACCATTGAGGCGGGCGCTAAAATGATCCTTAGAAATTATTACAGCGATTTTAATACCGATACTCTTGATGCTGCATCTGGTCAATACTTTTCAGAAGCCGGTCAAACCAATAATTTTACTTATCACCAGGATGTTTACAGCCTGTACAACTCTTACCAGGTAAACCTAACCAATTGGGTTTTTAAAGGAGGGGTACGTTTTGAACGAACCGATATTAATGCGGATTTTTCTTCTGTTGGCAAAACGTTAAACAAAGGATATAATAACCTTGTTCCCTCATTCTCGGCCCAGCGCAACTTAAATTCCACCAGTAATTTAAACTTTGGCTTTACGCAACGTATCCAGCGGCCCGGCATTACGCAGTTAAATCCATTTGTTAACCAGTCGAATCCGCAATATATTACCGTGGGCAATCCCGCTCTTACGCCTGCTATCACCAATAATTTCGAGCTGAGTTATGGTAATTTCGCAAAAGGCGCAGTTAACATCAGTACGCACTATTCGTTTTCGAACAACACAATTCAGAATATAACTACCCTGGGCGCGAATGATGTTACCACAACGACTTTTGCCAATGTTGGAGCGGACAGGAACCTGGGAGCCGACCTCAGTATCAATTATCCCTTTTCAAAAAAATGGAGCGCAAATCTGAATGCCGAGTTACTGCAGGTATGGTTAAAAGGAACCTATAACGGCAGTTTTTATACCAACAGCGGCCAGCAGGGGCATATATTTATTTCCTCAAATTACAGAACTGATAATGGTTTCCGTTTTAACCTTAATGTCGGGTTCGACAGCAGGTACGTATTGCTGCAGGGCAGGGACAATTATTTTTTCAATAACTCTTATAGTGTGGTTAAAGAATTGTTTAATAAGAAACTCATGGTCTATGTGGGAGTTAACAACCCCTTCGATAAATTCAACACGCTCGATTTTTTTACAAAATCTGCTGATTTTCAAACGTATAACGCCAATCAAAATTACTACCGGACAATAAATGCTGGTTTTCTTTACCGGTTCGGCAAGCTGAACAGCACGATAAAAAAGAACCAGCGAAGTATTCAAAATGATGATACGGTTACGGGCGGTAAAAATTGAGCTAAATGCCCCGCTATTTACTCGCAGCCGTCCCCTCTAACTCATTCATTTTATCAAACATCACTTTAAAAGTATTCCATGGCGTATTATCCCCGGCTGTGGGGTTGGTTGTGCGCCCGTAATACCCGTTAAAAAACTGGAACGCCGGCGACCAAACTGTTTCGGCGATCCCGTAAAAGCGGCCCTTAAGCTCACGGCCCGATATGGCCCTTGAGCGGTACAGGTCTTCCACCTGGTTTACCGCCACCTGCGGATGGTTCCACGTACAGGTTACCACACGTAAACCTTTCAGCGCAAAATAAACTGCCGTCTGGTTATCCTGGTCGTATTGCCAGTCGCAGATCACTACATCTCTTGGGATCATGTCAACGGCCCGGTAAGTATCGTTATAACTCGCTGCCCATTCGCCAATGCCGGTGGCGCGGCCATCTATCAGGCGGTCGCCCCATATCCAAAGTTCGCGGTTCTTTTCGGCCAGGTGGTCGCGTATGGTTTGTACCTCGTTGGCAAACAAAACGGCTTTATCACGCCCGGCGCAGCGGGGGCATTTGTCCTCGCCGAGGTAAAACACTTCATCCATTCCAGCATGGAAAGCGTGGGCCTCGAATACGTCCATGATCTCATCTATGAGGTCAAACACAATTTTATGTACCCCGGGGTGAAGCGGGCAATAGCTGCGGCAGTACAAATTATCGGGATTAGGCCATTTATAATCGGCGGCAGTGGCCGGCATTTTTACCCAGGGGGTTTCGTCAAACTCGGGGTAAACCCTTAACAGCATACCGGTTTTGGCCGCCCACGACTGGTGCCCCAGCAGGTTTATCTGCGGGATAATGCTGATATTGTTCTTTTTGCAGGCTTCCAAAATTTTACGGGCATCACTTTTTGACAATGCCAGTGTATCGCGCAGCTCGGGGTGGCTCTTAAACTGGTAATTAAAATCCACACGCATGATCAGCGTGTTCACCTTACGTGGCGCCAGTTCCTCGTTGATGAATTTAACAAAATCGTCCACACCATCGGGCCTGGGGGCAGCTATAATAAATCCTTTTACCTCAAATAAGCTGTCGGGTTTTTGCTGCGCAAATACGCCGCAGCTAAAAAGACTGATCACCAGGACCAGTAAATAACTTTGTTTCCTCATGTAGAAAAAATATAGGTTAAACAGACAAACGGTTTGCCACGGTCAATTTATCGATCGGGAATTACAGGTACAAGTTATGTAAAATTTGCGCTCTTGGCGATGCATGGAACAAAATTTAGGAAGCGCATCGGCCTGAGATAGTCATCCTGAGAATCTTAAAATCCTAAAAATCCTGGTTCAGACAAATGCGTTAGGGGGTGAAGCGGATACCCGCCAAGTGGTTAAGGCCCGTGAAGTATGAGCGGAAAACCCGGGCCGCGGGCAACGCCCATTTAAGAAACTTACGGTCCGTTGATTAACTTATGTAGAGATGGCTTCATTCTTCGCCATGACGGTCTTGTTTTATAGACAAATGAGAAAGCAACACCACAAAAAACTTTCACCATTACTTCCAAAACGCGCAGAAAATTAAGCGTTAATTTAGGTATTTCTAAAAATTACCTTAATCATTTTACTTTAGTTTTACTTGGTAATGTATTGAATAATAGATATTTATTTAAAAAATTACCCTATTTTTAATTAGTGTATTTCTTACACTATTATGATAAATCTTTTCCTAATAACCCTCACCTTTGCACCAAGTTAAACCGTGTCCATCTGCATCGCAGTTTTTTATAAAGCCCTACAGATTAACCACCCGGTTTAGCGCGAAAAATAATTACATAAAGTACTAAAAAAATGAAAACCAAAATGTTATCCATTGCCCTGATGTTCGTTGTAATGTCGGCAATAACAAAATCTACCTATGCTACCACTGCAAATACCGCAGCTACTGTTTTAAATGATATCAAATCCATCAATAAAATTGAACTTCACGGCAATGTCGAACTGTTTATATCTGATAACGCCGCCGAGCAGGTAACCGTTTATAACAAGTATTATGCGGAGAGCGCCCTGGTACAAAACAATAAAGGCGTGTTGCGCATAACCTCTTACGGAACCGAGAAACTGGTAGTTTGGGTTACTTCTGATAACCTGCGCACCATTTCGGCTTATGACAATGCCGAAGTAAGGTCATTCGGTGATATTTCTAAGATCGAATTTAACATCGATCTGCACGACAACGCTACCGCAAGGCTGAATTTTAACGCTTACAGCGCGAATGTTACCTTAAAGGACAACGCAAAAATCGAATTGAGCGGCACCGTAAATGAATTTAGCCTGAACCATAATACAGGTTCGGCCATTATCAACGATAATTTTTCGGCAGAACATTTTACTGAAAATAACATCAGCCGTACAGATGCCCGCAGCAAAGTGCTGGCCGGTTTAGAATAATTTTTTCATAAGTTAGGTTTATAGTTGATGAGTCGTTTGCTATGTGCAGGCGGCTCTTTTTTATTTTTGGTGCTGGCTGGTTGCTGAGATTTATAAGGTTAAATAAATAACCGTTCTCCAAAAAGAGCTTAAAAGAGAAAATCCCGGCCCTCGCGGCCAGGATCTTCTTTATACATCTTAAAACTACAACTATGAATTATAGTATTTCTTTATACGCAGAATAATTTATTAGGTTATATTTTCATGTTGCCATTATTGTTTTCTTTGTTGTATACCTGATCCAGGTTTCTGCCACGATAACATGCAGGGTAAATGCTATCCAGAACGCTACCCCGAAGTATTGCTGCACAGTGAGCCCGGTTAGCCTGCTCGTAGCAAAAAATAGCGCCACCACGGGCCTGGTGGTTGAAACGGCCAGGCCAATAGCCACAACTCTGATCATCCATTGGCGATATAAGGCCATTTCTCTTTTCCGAAGGTATATCCAGGCTTTTATGATTGAAAATAGAAACGCCGTCCCGAAAACAGCTACGGCGAGTGTTTCGGTAATGCCGCCTATAGCCATAATAAAGCCCATCACCAGTGCTGTACAGCCTATGATTAGCCCGCAGGCCAGGACAATGCTGCCCGCGACGCGCTGAAAATTGGGGTATTGAGACCGTATTTTTTTGGACAACTGCAAGGGCGCGAGCAACATAAACAACAGGCCGGGAACGATATGGATAAATGTAAGCAGGGGATGTTCCGCAAACCCTGCATCGGGCACCGGCGACCGGCTTTGCGTTACTCCGGGCACATAGTTGCGCAAAGCGCTTAAAAAAAGTAATCTTCTAACGACTATTGCAATGCCGATGAGCACCAGAATAGCGGTGAGCACCCATAGTAAACGGTCATATTTGCTGGTTTTATTATTCATTGCGCAATTGGTATGTTTTAGATTGCGCGCGTTTGAAGATTGTTACAATTTTTGGTGAGGCAAACTTATTTGTTTCCTTTTCCGGTAAGCACTTCTATCAGTTTAAACCAGCACTTCAAGTTCGTCTATTCGTTCAAAATGTTTCTTGTTTAAAGTAGCAAGCGGAACGTTGTGGAAGATGGCTGTTGCAGCGATAAAAAGATCAGGTATGGCAATTTGTTTGCGTTTCTTTTTCAATGCAGCATCAATATTTGCTGCCTCAATGGATATTTCTGCATTAAAGGGGAGAATGGTAACATCTGCAAAGAAGTCGTTCCAAAAATTCAGTTGATCTGCCGGGGCGCCTGTATAAATCTCGAAGTGGGAAACTGCTGAAACGGCGAAAATTGGGTGAGTTTTAGTTAAACTGAAAAGTGTACTCTTGGTTTTGTCTTTTTTCCTGTAATACTCTATCAGGATAGAAGTATCCGGCAAGACTACTTCGCTCTCCATTTATTAAACCGGTTTCTAAGGCTTTTATAACCTTCGTATTGTTTATCATCCATTACCGGACCCTTTAACAGCAGTTTCTGAAAATCAACAGAGTTGGCTGAATGATTTCCAGTGGGTTTTTCTACGGCAAGTTCAGCCTTAAGCTGCAGGATTTTAGATACCGGCAATTGTTTAATAGCCTGCACTAATTGTTCATATCCTATCTCTACCTTCAATTCCATATCCAAAGTTAGCAAAACAGTTGATGAATGAAAACCTGTATTTATTAATTAATAACCGTTCTCCGTTGAAGGTATTGATAGGCGGCTGTTAAATTTCATGAAATTCACTAATGTTCCGCACCACGTATACTTTACCCGCTGCCACCCTTGCGATGTTAAGTTCATCAAATTTGAGGCTGGCGATATTGGGTATATGTATTTCCGTACTTTCAAATTTGAAAAGCGTTTCTTTACCATCCAATTCGAATTTAAACGAACCCGCGCCGCTTTCATCTTCTAAAACAGTGCGCATCTGGCTGTTATTTGCAGCCAGTTCGCGGGCTGGTCTGCCAACAAGCTTTTGGCGGCCTAAATTGAACAGGTTTTGCGCCGCTGTATTGATAAAAGCAACATTCTGATCTTCATCCGTAACAATAACGGCATCGTGCATCTGCCCAATGATGATCTCAATTCGTTTTTTTTCTGTCAGGTCTTCCGTCAAAACCCGATTTTCCCGGTCCCTCAGGTGCGAGGTCATTTTATTAAAGGTTTCAGCTAATTCTTCAAGCTCTTCATTTTTACTGAAGTTGAGTTGGTGGTCATAGTTGTTGTTAGTTACCTCACCCAAAGCCTCCCTCAGTTTAATAACCGGTTCGGCCATAAACCCGCTGATGTTTACACTGAAACTAAAAAGCATCAAAAAGGTAACGCAGCAAACTATGCCCAGTATCACAACGGCATTATTTACCGAGGCCTGTGCAGCATCTGTCTTCGTTACAATGGCGTTCATATTAAGCCCTTCTATGGTACGCAGTGCCCTGCGGGCGTCGTATAAAGCGCTTTCCTGCTGTGCCAATGTCGCCGTTGCCGATTGTAATATGCCAAAGTCGGCACGTACCCTGGCCGTGGCGGCATATTCGCCCTTTTCAGTGATGTTATGTTCCTGCTTTACCAATTGTGCGTTAAAAGCCAATTTAGCAGCATCGTTCAGGGGCAGCTTGTTTTCGTCGAGTACGGTACGCATACCCCGGGTAAAGCTTAGCGTTTCATAATTGTTTTTGAGGATAACTTTGGCGCCGTTAGACAGTTGACTGATGAAATATATGGAGACAGCACCAAAGCAAAGTACTACGATGAAAATCATGCCCAAACCCAGCCGGATCTTGTTTTTTATATTCATGATATTGTTGTTTATAGGGGAATCGAACTTACATTCATAAAGTTACGGATATTTTCTATTATACAAATATCAGGATAGTTGGTTTCGTTCTGTTGATGCACTATCATGTATATTTGGCCATAAATCAAACCACATGGACACCACCATTTTCAGATACTTTTCCGATATCGCTACCAAAGAGATAGCACCCGGCTTTTTCTCCAAACTGATCCACACCGATAGCAATACGATTAATTTTATCGAGGTCAAAGCGGGCTGTTCGGTGCCATTGCATAAACACGTTCATCAGCAATGCTCTTTTGCCATTGAAGGTAAATTTGAAATGACGGTTAACGGTGATACGCAGGTACTGGAACCGGGATTTTTTGCCATTATCCCATCCAATGTGGTGCATGGCGGTACTGCGGTTACCGATTGTAAATTGGTGGATATTTTTAGCCCGGTTAGGGAGGATTACCGGGCTTTATGAATTGTAGTTGATTGAGTTGAATTGTTGATTGAGTTAAGTGGTTGCAAATCTAACCAATCAACCATTCACTATTGAATGCCTGTAGCTTCTGCCTATAG
>Ga0207080_1074_pt1 | contig 21886 bp, 18 predicted proteins | sample Alteio_BWMinHeat_58_FD_153532 | JGI IMG/M metagenome (GOLD analysis project Ga0207080, IMG submission 153532) | Enriched cells from forest soil in Barre Woods Harvard Forest LTER site, Petersham, Massachusetts, United States -... | ecosystem: Environmental > Terrestrial > Soil > Temperate forest >...
TCCAAATTTATCTGCTCGTTCTATAATAATAGTATTGGCCGACGGTATATCAATGCCTGTTTCTATGATAGTCGTGCAAATCAGGACGTTATAATGCTGATGATAAAATGCCCGCATCACTTGTTCTAATTCGCGCTCACGCATTTGTCCATGGCCAATAGCAATGCGCGCTTCCGGAATCAGGTTTTCTAATTTTTCTCGTGTAGATTGGATAGTTTCAACATCGTTGTGTAAAAAATACACCTGTCCGCCGCGCATAATTTCGCGCAATATGGCTTCCCGAATCAAATTTTCCTGATAGCTATGCACGAAAGTTTTAATAGATAGTCGTCTTAATGGCGGTGTGCTGATGATAGACAAATCTCGCATATTAGACATGGCCATGTTTAGCGTGCGCGGAATGGGAGTTGCGGTCAGGGTTAGAATATCCACTTCTGCGCGAAGTGATTTAAAGCGCTCTTTTTGCCTGACGCCAAATCGATGTTCTTCGTCTATGATAACTAATCCCAGATGTTTAAATTTTATATCAGATTGTAATAATTTGTGTGTGCCAATGATAATATCTATTGTGCCTATTTCCAGTTCTGCCAGAATTTTCTTTTGTTCTTCAGTGGTTTTAAATCGCGACAGTGAAGCTATTTTGATAGGCCAATCAGCAAAGCGATCGCGAAAATTTTCTTCATGCTGTTGCGCCAATAAAGTGGTAGGCACTAATACAGTCACTTGATAACCGCTTTGTATAGCGATAAAAGCCGCGCGCATAGCCACTTCTGTTTTTCCAAAACCCACATCGCCGCAAATTAATCTGTCCATGCTCTTGGACGATTTCATGTCTTGAATAACATCTAATATAGCTTGCTGTTGGTCAGCGGTTTCTTCAAACTGAAACTGGCTGGCAAAAATTTGATATTGCGCGTCGATAGGATAGGAAAATCCTTGCCGCAATTCGCGTTTCGCATGAATCTCCAATAATTCTGCAGCGACATCATGAATTTTTTCGATGGCTTTTTTCTTAGCCTTTTCCCATTGATCTGTACCTAGTTTGTGTAACGGCGCATGTTCGGGATCTAAGCCGCTATAGCGTGATATTAAATGCAGTGAAGAAACGGGAACATATAATTTATCCTGATGGGCATATTCCAGAGTCAGAAATTCACCTATTTCTTCATTAAGATGCAATATTTCTAGCCCTAGATATCTGCCTACGCCATGATCAATGTGCACAACTGGCGAGCCTATACTGAGTTCAGCCAGATTTTTGATGACAGCATCCAGATCTGTTGTTTTTGTTTTACGCCGACGGCTTTGTAAAACCTGTTCGCCCAGTAAAACATTCTCGGGAATCATAATGATATTTTTATTGTTAATATTAATTTCTGCACCCTGTTCAATAGGCGCGATGGTAATGTTGATAGAATGGCTATGATTTAAAAAATCTGACCAGTTATCGACAGTCACGGGCGAAATATCAGCTTGATGAAATAAGCTTAATAAAGCCTCTCTGCGTCCTGCACTTTCTGCGCAAAATAAAATTTGTGATGTTTGATTGGTCAGGAAATTTTTTATCTTAGAAAGCGGTTCAGGAGATTTGTGATCGATGATTAGATCGGGCGCTTGCCATGATGTCATCGACATATTTTGAGTTTCAAATGATTTGAACACCGTAAAAACTTCTGTAGTATTTAAGAATAGTTTTTCGGGAGATAAGATTGGCCGCAAACGATCATGTCGCAATTGCTCATAACGTTCTTTGATTTCAGCCCCGTATTTTTCAGAAGCGGTATGCAAATCATCTAAACGAATCAGCAAGCTGTCTTTGGGAAAATAATCAAACAATGATGCGGTTTGGTTAAAAAATAAGGGAAAGTAATATTCAATGCCTGACGCCAAACTTCCCTGACTGATGGTTTCATAGATGGGACATTGGACAGGATTGCCTTCAAAACACTCTCGCCATTGTTGTCGAAATAATTGAATTGCTTCAGGATGAAAAGGAAATTCTTTGGCAGGGAGTAAATCTATTTTATCAATTTTATCCTGCGTGCGTTGTGTTTCAGGATCAAAGAAACGAATAGAGTCTATTTCATTGTCGAATAAATCAATTCTAAATGGTTTTTGGCATCCCATTGGAAAAATATCAAATAAAGATCCGCGCACAGCAAATTCGCCAGGTGCGATAACTTCAGCAACCGCTTGATACCCAGCATTGGCAAAGCGAAGTTTTAGCTGAGATAAATCTACAATATCCCCTGTTTTTAAATAAAAAGCATGGGCTGAGATAAATTCCCGTGGGCTAACCCGTTGCATCAGTGTCGAAATGGTTGTAATTAAAATACCCTGGGATAAGGTGGGTAATAAAGATAATGCCCATAATCTTTCAGAAATAATTTCCTGATGCGGCGAAAAGTGATCATACGGTAGCGTTTCCCAATCTGGAAAAGATAATAACGGAATATGATCGGGTTTAAAGAAACTGATTTCCTGTGACAGTCTATAACTAGAGTGAGCATCGCGCGTGATAATAATCACGGGCGCGCGCCTTCCCGCAGCCAATTGGCTGAGTTCAATGCTTAAAGCTGCGCCCTGAGGCGTTGATAAATTTGAATTCATGTTTTATAACGGCCATTTATTCGGGAACAAGTTGACTAAAAATTCTTCAACAGGCCAGCAGATTATATCATCAATCAATAATTTTTCTTTGCCCCGATATAATAATAACGAAGAAGATTCCGGGTAGTCTTCACGAAAAGCTTTCAGGCTTTTTAAATCTTTTCGATAGACTGTTGACGCGTTCTTGACTTCAATAGCAATAAATCTTTTAGAGCCATAGAGAATAAAATCAACTTCTGAACCACCCCGGGTGCGCCAAAAATAAATATCAGCCTGTTCTTCAGAATAATCGCGCCAGGCGCGTAGATTCTGCAAAACCAGGCCTTCCAGCGCTGCACCATTGATTTCTTCAACGCGATCCAGCGGGCCTTTGGGGCGTAATACATTGAAAACACCCGCATCAAATAAATAAAATTTAGGATGTAATATAGGTTCTCGTTTGGCGCGTTTTGTAAAAGCGGGTAATTTATAAGCTAACAATAAATCTTCCAGAATAGAGATGTAATCTGCAACAAGTTTGCTGGATACCTGGCATTCGCGAGCAATATTGGTTTGATTTAAAATACTGGCGTGAGAAAAGCTGATTTTTTCCATAAATCGCGAAAACGCGCTTAAATTACGCACTAAACCTTCGTGTTGTACTTCTTCTTTTAAATATAAAGCAATATAAGCTTCCAGTTTTTTCTGCGGATTTTTGGCTTCGACAATTAAAGGAATCAGGCCATATTGTAGCGCAGACTCCAAATCAAACCGCTGTTCCAATTCAGCAGCCATATACGGGTGAAAATGTATCAACAGCGCGCGACCGCCTAATAAATTCACACTTTCACGTTTTAATTTTCTGGCGCTGGAGCCTGTTAAGATGAATTGTGTTGATTTTTCTTGTTCTACCAACTGGTGAACGCTATCTAATAGTTTTGGAATTTTTTGCACTTCATCAATAATAAATTGTTGAATATCAGGATTGGCTTTTACAATGGATTTAATATATTCAGGATAAGCCAGGCATTTTCTGAAAGTTTCGTCATCCAGTAAATCGAAAAAATAAGCGTTTTCGTAGTTTTCACGTAACCAGGTGGATTTGCCCGTGCCTCTGGGGCCAAAGAGAAAAAAATGGTCATCTGGCGGATGTAAAAACCGAGTTATCAGGTTCATTTTGCGTCCAAAAATTAACTTATCAGGTTAAAAATAGCATCTTATTTTTCAATATTCAAGCTATTTCAGGCTATAGTTTTGGCTTTTACATCACGGTATACTCCTGATTATTCAATTTATGGGATGAGCATTAAAAATATGAATTTGATTACCATGCTTTTGGGTAAGCCATTGAGCAGTGAGCAAAGCGAAGAGCAGCGATTGCCGAAATTCAAGGCGTTGCCAGTCTTTTCTTCCGATGCGTTATCTTCTGTGGCGTATGCGACTGAAGAAATTCTGAGTGTTCTCCTTCTTGGGGGTATTGCGGTTATTGGTTTATCTATACCCATCGCGCTGGCGATATGTGGCTTGATTGCTATTTTGGCTGCGTCTTATTGGCAGACAATTCATGCGTATCCCAATGGTGGCGGCGCTTTTACAGTCGCCAAAGAAAATTTGGGTGGCTGGGCAGGATTGGTTGCAGCTGCAGCGTTGTTGATTGACTATGTGCTCACAGTTGCGGTTAGTGTGACAGCAGGTGTTCGTGCGATCGTATCTGCTTTTCCTGCTTTTTATCATCATTCTGTTTTGCTTTCTTTAGTTGCAGTGGCCATTATTGCCCTTATGAACTTAAGAGGGGTGCGTGAATCTGCAACCGCTTTTGCTTTTCCGACTTATGCTTTTATTGTATTAATATTAGTCATGTTGGGTGTGGGACTTACAGAGTTGTGGACAGGCAAAATAGTGTCTGCAATACCCCATACACATGCGCACATGATTTCTCAGCTCGCAGAACCCATAGCTTTAATTTTAATCTTACGGGCGTTTTCAGCAGGATGTACGGCGATGACAGGTATTGAATGTGTTGCCAATGGCGTACCTGCATTCGAAAAGCCAGAGCCGCGTAATGCCGCACAAACATTGGTCATGTTAGCTGTTTTATTGATTACCATGTTTTTTGGCGTGACTTATCTTGCAGATCATTTGATGTTATTTCCGCAAGAAACTGAAAGCGTATTGTCTCAGATTGCACATAAAGTGTTTGGTGATGGATTTTTATATTACGCACTGCAAATTGCAACTATGTTGATTTTATTGCTTGCGGCGAATACTTCATTTGCAGGATTTCCTCGCCTGGTGTCTATTTTGGCGGAAAGCCAATATCTTCCCAAGCAATTAACCAGCCTGGGTGATCGTTTGTCTTTTTCCAATGGCGTTATAGTACTTGCGCTTTTATCGGGTTTATTGATTATCATTTTTCACGGCGCTACGCATGCATTGATTCCACTCTATGCAGTGGGTGTATTTACGGCGTTTAGTATGTCGCAATTAGGGATGGTCAGTCATTGGTTTAAAATCAAAAATAGAAACAAAAACTGGCAGTTAAAAGCAGTCATTAACGGTCTGGGATTTTTGGCGACGACATTAGCATTGTTAGTGATCATAGAAAGCAAATTCTTAGCGGGAGCATGGTTAGTTGTGATATGTGTGCCTGTATTTTTGTTTATTTTTTATAAGATACATCAGCACTATGTTATCGTTGATCGTGAATTGTCCATGACAACAGAGCAGGCTAACGAATATCTGGATAAAATTTCAAATATTCAACCTAAAGTGATTCTTCCTGTTTCGCATATTCACATTGGAACGTTAACGGCGCTGAATTTTGCTAAAAGCGTGTCGGATGATGTCACCGCAGTGGCTGTGGCGGTTGATCCCGAGCAGACTGCTGAACTTGCGCAAGAGTGGGAAAAGCTGAATATTCATGTGCCGTTGGTTGTATTGGAATCACCTTATCGTTCGGCAATTGATCCTTTGAAAAAGTATATTAAACAGCAGGATTTACGCGAACCCGAACGAGGTTTATGTATGTTAGTTTTTCCGCAGGCGATTCCCACAAGATGGTGGCATGATATTTTACATAACCAGCGTAGTGTATTATTAAAGACTTCTTTATTGCTAAACCGCAAACATAAAGGCGGTACGCGTGTTTTTGTAGATGTTCCCTATCAGCTAAAACGTTGAGGAGTATAAAGATGAAATTTTTAAAATATGGGTTAAAATTTTTTTTAATATTATTGATGTCGAGTATTTTTTTGAGCACAGCAAATGCCATGATAGAAAGATATGATCAACCCGATAAAATAATTATAGTCAATTCACTCTCACCGCAGTTTGAGATTATCCAATCTGCCAATGCGACAACAGGTTATAGTTGGGTGTTGAGAAATTATGATAAAAAATTATTAACATTAGTCGAATCTCATTATATTCCCTCTAAAAGCCAATTAGCCGGAAGCGGTGGGAAAATGCTCTGGGCATTTAAAGCAACGCCGAAAGCTTTTGAACAGTCTGGAACAGAAACCAAAATTTTACTGACTTACGCACGATCCTGGGCGCCGAATGACAATCCAACTTCTGTTGAATTTAAAGTCGTCTTTAAGAAAGCAGGAGAAGACGAAGTTCGTATTATGAGTTAAATATTTCCTCCCCCTCATCCGGCGCTACGCGCCACCTTCTCCCGCAAGGGGAGAAGGGGAAGAATTGCAAATCTATTAGGGTAACAACTCAAATTACTGAGGAATAGCTCTCAAGAGAAGCTATTAACTTGGCATCAGATTGAATGATCATTCCCTTCTCCCCTTGCGGGAGAAGGTGGCGCGTAGCGCCGGATGAGGGGAAAAATTATCTGATTCTCTCAAAAACCACAAAGCTATAATCATAAGGATTTTTATCGTCTTTTAGATGCCGCTCTCGGGAAATTTCTACCCAGAGTGATTTATCCCATTCGGGAAAGTAAACATCCCCAGAAATATCAGCTTCGATAAAAGTTAAGTAAAGATAATTTGCGATGGTCAGTGTTTCCTCAAAAATTTGGCTGCCGCCGATCACGCAAACTTCTTCGCAGTCTTGAATGCTCTCCAATGCCAAAGCTTCTGTCACAGAGTGGACAATTTGGCATTCTGAAGAGGGTGTGGGAAAGTTTCTATCGCGTGTGATAATGATATTCTTTCTCCCCGGCAGCGGTTTACCGATTGACTCGTACGTTTTTCTTCCCATAATAACGGGTTTACCCAGGGTGATTTTTTTAAAATACTGAAGATCAGCGGGCATTTGCCAGGGGAGCTGATTATTTTTTCCTATTACACGTGCAGGGGTTAAAGCAGCAATGAGCGAGATGCGCATAAGTTTTCTAGCCCCATCTTTTTTTAATGGTAATTTTTAAACACATCATCTAAATTTGTTGCTTCAATAATCTTATCACCAATTTTAAGTAGTCTGTCTGCGTCAGCGTTTTCTACTTTTTCAAGATAGCTAGATGGCACTGAGCCAAAACGTCGAACAAGCTGCCTTTTTAAAAGCGTTCTTTCGCCTTTTAAGGCTCCTATTTCAATCAATTGTTCTGCACCCGTCATAACTTTTTCCCCCGTTGTTTTGGATAAGGCATTTTTCAATAATTTAACATAATCTTCAGTACTGCTGAATTCCCCGGCAGTTAGTGCGTAATTGTTTAGTGCCTCTATATATTGTACCCCATTTTCTTCATCAATGGCTTTCAATAATGGCAAAACAACCTTCAAATAGGGCAAAAAATCAGGTTCGTGGATATATTTCATAAAATACATGAAAATTCCTGCGTATTTTTGAAGGAGCAACTGATCATCTGGTATGTTCTGTGCCTGAATAAGCGTAAAAGGAGTTGCCCAAAAAGCCTCAACCAGTTCTTTCGGCGCGTTCAGCAAGTCCTTAAAATCGGTAGAATTCTGATAAGGTTTTTTGCCGCTATAGAAAACAAGATTAATGATCAAAGGCAGTTTTTTTGATTTTGGGTTCTGGTCTTTGTGAAATTGCCAGATAGCAACATCATATTTTAGCATTCGAAACGGCATGAAAACTTCATCTGTTGACTGATGTTCAGCAGCCAGACAGATATACCCTGTTTCACCAGAAATTTGAGTTTTGTATACCATGTCAGATTCAGAAAGCTCTAGATATTGATTAACATAAATCTCTGGGCACGGCTCAAGCACATTCAGATTAATTGCTTTCAAAGCCTTTTCAGGCAAATACTTTTCAAAATATTCGCGAGCTACTTTAATGTTTTTTAAAGAGGCTTTAAAGATGCGGTCATGCGGCGTAACTATTATCGAATTCATATAACATTCCTCTTAGATATTTTTTATATATTGACTCAACCAGTTTTCTTCCCATAATAGCAGGTTTATCGAAAGTTATTTTTTTCTATTATACCAGCAGAGGTTAAAGCGGCAATGAGCGAGATGCGCATAAGTTCTCCTAAAGTGGTCATTATTATTTTACTCCTGATTTTTTTTCTGCCTATGTTTTTGGCAAAATATTTTTATGAACATAAAGATGTGTCTGGCGCTGTGAATTATGGCGAATTATTAAATCCGCCTTTGCAGTTATCGACACTGGTCTCAAAAAGCAAGGCCCTATATCAGGGCCGCTGGGTATTGTTTTACGCTACACCTTCTTGTGATACACTTTGCACCGAAAATCTGTATAAGATGCGTCAGGTGCGTTTGGCTGTTGGCAAGGACCAGGATCGCGTCGTCAGATTACTGGTCACGCAGACAGCGTACACTCTGCCTGAAGCTTATCAGGGGACGTATCAGGAAGACACTTCTCAACACATTCAACCTGGATTATATCTCGCTGATCCGCATGGAAATATTATTTTGTTTTATCAAAAAAATGCGGATCCTGAGAAATTATTAAAAGACTTAACCCGACTGCTGAGGATTTCTCAAATTGGATAACCTGACTGTTTTATCTCACTCTCGCCGTATTGCGTATTTTGCAGTATTTTTAGCTGTCATTGTGGTTTTTCTGGGCGCATATACACGCTTGTCTGATGCGGGGTTGGGTTGTCCTGACTGGCCGGGTTGTTACGGTCATTGGCGAGTGGAAGCTAATGCCATCGAGCCTGCCAAAGCCTGGGCTGAAATGATTCACCGTTACGCTGCCAGTATATTAGGCTTATTGATTTTAGTATTGGGTATTTTGGGACTGGTTCGCCGTCACGATATCCATCAGCCCGTCTTCATTCCCTTACTTCTTATAGCCCTGGTTATTTTTCAAGCAGCATTGGGCAGATGGACGGTGACTTTGCAGTTATTGCCTGTTGTGGTGATGGGACATCTGTTAGGCGGCATGGCGATATTAGCGTTATTGTGGATTTTGGCTTTAAAACTAGGTCATCATTTTGAGATAAGAAACTTGGGCGAAGACAAAAAATTTCGCTTCTGGGCAATATTAGGATTGATTATTGTTTTTCTTCAAATTAGCCTGGGGGGATGGACAAGCACGAATTATGCGGCGCTTGTCTGTCCTGATTTCCCCTATTGCCACGGCCAATTATTCCCGCTGCATGAACTACATAAAGCATTCAATGTCTTTATGCCCATTGGGAAAAATTTCGAAGGCGGCGTATTGGATACACCTTCGCGAATTTCCATTCAGGTGATTCATAGATTAGGCGCTGTAATCACGACAGTATATTTATTGGGCTTGGGGCTATGGGTATTGTGTGCCGCACGCCAGAAATTATGTAAAGCCATTATGATAGTGATCTGGCTGGCTTTGGTATTACAAATATCTTTGGGTATATTAAATGTTGTATTAATGCTGCCTATTTCTATTGCATTGATGCACAATATTGGCGCTGCAGTATTATTGCTGTCTATAGTCACTTTGAATTATGTCCTCTATGCAAACACCCGCCACGAAAATCCTTAGTCCTTCATCATTCCTGTTATCCCTACAACAGGATTTGCGTGCGTATGGGGAATTATGCAAGCCGCGCGTTGTTGCATTGATGCTTCTTACCAGTATTGTGGGTATGCAATTAGCCGTGCCAGGTCTGGTGCCCTGGCGCATCATGGTCTTTGGTAATTTAGGGATAGCATTGATGGCATTTGGCGCTGCGGCGATCAATCATTTAATTGATCGTCGGATAGATGCTCACATGCGGCGAACCCGAAATCGGCCGATACCCACACAACAGCTCAGTATTCTCCAGGCTGGAGTATTCGCTTTAGTCCTCACTATCATAGGATTTTTGATTTTAATCTTCATGATTAATTCTCTTACTGCTTTATTGACTTTATTCACTTTTATTGGCTATGCGTTTGTGTATACAGCCTGGCTAAAGCATACGACTTCTCAAAATATTGTCATTGGTGGCTTAAGTGGTGCAATGCCGCCATTGTTGGGTTGGGTCGCTGTTACAGGACAGATGAATCCTCAGGCATTATTATTGGTTTTGTTGATTTTTCTCTGGACGCCGCCGCATTTTTGGGCACTGGCGATCTATCGCCATGAAGATTATGCTCGTGCAGAAGTGCCTATGTTACCCAATACACACGGTATTGAATATACGAAATTACAGATTTTGTTATATACAATACTGCTGAGCATTGCCAGTCTTTTGCCATTTTGTATCAACATGAGTGGTTGGATATATTTGATTGCTGTCATCATATTAAATACTCGATTTTTCTATTGGGCTTTAAAGTTGTATCGTAGTGCAGATATTAAAATAGCCCTGCAGACTTTCCGTTTTTCGATTATCTATCTCATGCTGTTATTTCTTGCTTTGTTGATTGATCATTGGAGCGCCTTATGAAGTTAGCCAAAATATTGATTATTTTATTTGCTGTCATTGCTTTATTGGGAGGTATCTTTGCCAGCCATTTTTATACGCAAAAGACCAGTCTTGAGTCCGCCAAGACAGCGACTATTTTTTCACCGCCGCAAGAAATTTCAAAATTTTCTTTAGTTGATTCCCAGGGTCGGCCGTTTAACAACAATACTTTTTGGGGACATTGGACATTTATATTTTTTGGATTTACAACATGCGCACAAATTTGTCCGACGACGATGAATGATTTAAATCAAATGTATCAAAGCTTATTAAAAAATCAGCAAAATCCCATGCCGCAAGTAGTATTAATTTCCATAGATCCTGCGACAGATACACTGGAAAAATTGGGTAATTATGTCCAATCTTTTAATCCCCATTTTCAAGGCGCAACAGGAGATAAATCTGAAATCGATAAACTGACTTCTCATTTGGGTATTTTGTATCAAAAAACCAAAGATAAAAAAACAGGGTTAGAAACTATTGATCACAGCGGCGCAATTTTGCTGGTCGATCCATCAGGTAAATTAGCGGCTATTTTTTCAGCGCCGCATGATCCTGTTGCCATGGCAAAAGATTTCCAGGTGATTGTCTCAAATTCGGGTTAGCTCCCACCCCGGCGTCATTGCGAGACACGCGGCTTCTTCTTTTTGCGTGTCGAAGCAATCCAGGGCAACGAAGCGATATGTTTGAAAATACCAATCCTGACTGGAAAGATTTATTATAGCTGCTGGATTGCTTTGCCCCGCAAGAAGACGCGGGGCGCGCAATGACGGTGGGGAGATAGGAGCATCATTGATGACTAAAGCAAATTTTGTTGAATATTTAAGCAAATCAATACAACAGCTTAAAGAAGACGGCTTATACAAAGCTGAAAGATTAATCACGTCGCAGCAGCAGGCGAAAATCCATGTGAATACAGGACAGGATGTATTGAACTTCTGTGCAAATAATTATTTGGGGTTAGCCAATCATCCTGAGTTGATTAAAGCAGGTCAAAAAACATTGGAAAAATATGGCTATGGTATGGCGTCTGTCAGATTTATTTGCGGCACGCAATCTATACATAAAGATTTGGAGAAAAAAATCAGTGAATTTTTAGGCACAGAAGATACGATTCTGTATTCTTCCTGTTTTGATGCCAATGGCGGATTATTTGAAACTTTATTGACTGAAGAAGATGCTATCATCAGCGATGCTCTCAATCATGCGAGTATTATAGATGGCGTGAGATTATGTAAGGCGCAGCGTTTTCGCTATGCTAATAATAATATGGAAGATTTAGAAGAGCAGCTCAAAGCCGCCAAGAATGCCAGATTTAGAATGATTGCCACAGATGGTGTTTTTTCCATGGATGGAATTATTGCAAATCTTAAAGCCATTTGTGATCTAGCCGATAAATATGATGCCTTGGTCATGGTCGATGATTCACACGCAGTGGGATTTATGGGTAAACACGGCCGCGGTACGCCAGAGCATTGCGGCGTTGAAAAGCGCATTGATATCTATACGGGGACTTTAGGCAAAGCATTAGGTGGTGCCTCTGGCGGTTATACGTCAGGACGAAAAGAAGTGATCGAATGGCTGCGCAATCGCTCAAGGCCTTATCTTTTTTCCAATACATTGGCGCCAGTAATAACGGGTGCGTCGATGAGAGTATTAGAACTATTGGATTCAGAGGGTGAAAAACTGCGCACACAGCTTCAACAAAACTCACAATATTTCCGTGAAAATATGACCAGATTAGGATTTAAGTTAGTCCCGGGCGAACATCCTATCATTCCCGTTATGTTAGGCGATGCGAAATTGGCGACCCAAATGGCCGATCAATTATTAAAAGAGAATATTTATGTCATTGGTTTTTCTTTTCCTGTTGTGCCCAAAGGCCAAGCGCGCATTCGCACCCAAATGTCCGCAGCGCATACTCGCGAACATCTTGATCAGGCAATCAGCGCTTTCGAAAAAGTCGGCAAAACTCTGGGAGTCATTTCATGAAAGCCTTGGTGAAATCTAAATCAGAAAAAGGCCTTTGGTTAGAAGATATTGCGAAACCTCAAATCAGTCCCAATGATGTCTTAATTAAGATTCATAAGACAGCCATCTGCGGAACAGATATGCATATTTACAACTGGGACGAATGGGCACAAAAAACTATCCCCGTTCCTATGGCTGTAGGCCATGAATTTGCGGGTGAAATTGTGGAATTGGGTAGTGAGGTTGAGGGGCTTAAAATAGGTCAGCGTGTGTCAGGTGAAGGCCATATTACTTGCGGTTATTGCCGTCAATGCCGCGCGGGTCGAAAACATCTCTGTCGCAATACGATTGGCTTGGGTGTCAACCGGCCTGGATGTTTTGCAGAATATTTAAGTTTCCCCGCAGCGAATGTCTATCCGCTTCCAGATAATATTCCCGATGAGATCGCCGCTTTTTTAGATCCCTTAGGTAACGCTGTGCATACCACTTTATCTTTTGATTTAGTCGGCGAAGATGTCTTGATCACAGGCGCGGGACCCATCGGCATGATGGCAGTTGCCATCGCCAAAAGAGTCGGCGCGAGATTTATTGTCATTACGGATATCAACGAATATAGATTAAACATTGCACGCAAAATGGGCGCGACTTTAGCCATTAATCCCAAAGAAATGTCTTTGCGTGATGCAATGAAAAAATTAGACATGAAAGAAGGCTTCGATGTGGGATTAGAAATGTCCGGCCATCACGAAGCTTTTACCGCCATGCTCGAACACATGAACCACGGCGGGCGTATCGCCATGCTTGGCATCCCGCCAAAGCCCATCGCCATCGACTGGAATCAGGTAATTTTTAAGGGATTGATCATTAAGGGCATCTATGGCCGTGAGATTTTCGATACCTGGTACAAAATGACCATGATGCTGCAAAGCGGCCTGGATGTTTCACCTGTCCTGACCCATCGTTTTCCCTATCAGGATTATGAAAAAGCCTTCGACGCCATCGCGTCGGGCCAGTCGGGGAAGGTTATATTGGAGTGGGCATAAATTTAGCAGACCCTAAGAATTTTTTCTGATGAAATAAGAAACGGCGGGGTCAAGTACATGATAATAACCCGTTTCATTTTGATAAATAATATCGAGTTTGCTCAAATCCATTAAGACTTTTTTAATTCCGGATGGAGTTAGCCCTGTCCTTTCTGAAAAAGATTGTCCTTGAGGCTCATTGGTTGATTGATAAGCAAGTGCCGTGATCACTTTTTTGCGATTTAGGGTTAATCGACTTAAGTCATCGGCTATCCAGGCTCCTTGTTGAGTAACGTAATGATCCCAGGAATTTCTCACGTCCATTAAAGTAATCATTTCCTTATTGCGCCATAATCGTCGACAAAGTGCGTTGACATAATAAGGATGGTGTTCCGTGAGATGTAAAATTTCAGAAATAATATCATCCTCCAGGAGAGCGCCCCATTTATTCTTTGCCATTTTATTTAAGAATTTCTGGTAGGAAGCCGTTTCTATTCTATTTACGGTCATTAAATCACAGAGATGATAAAGTGGTCTCGATCTATCGCTAAACATTTCATTTAAGAGGTGGCGTTTGCTGCCACAAAAAATATAACTTACCTGTGAACTTCGTTCTACAGCATGTCGGATTGCAGCCTCAATGGCATGATTTTCCTTTAATTCACCAATTTGTTGGAACTCATCAAAGACCACAACGCAGGGTTTTTGTGCTTTTTGTGATACCTGATCAAGCACCAATAATAATTCAGAGATAGTTTTTTCAGTGGTTTGTTTTGTTCTGATTTCTACTTTTTGACCAAATACGTTAATTGTTAATTTGGGATTAAACGCAGAGACAGATTCAATTAATTTTTGACAGGCGGATTTTGTTTTGGGCAATAAATCACTGATGACTTTTGATATATTTTCTGCAATTGTTTTTGTTACTTCAGTTTGCGTTAATACAAAAAAAAGATCGATACAAACACCAGGAAAATTATTTTCTTTTAAAACCTGTGTAATAAGACTGGTCTTTCCATAACGTCTTGGTGCAATTAAAACAATATGCTCATGACTTTCAATGCTGTCTTTTATAGCCGCTCTTTCAGCTTCTCTGTTACAGAAAACACTATTTGTAGCAATGCCTTGTGGAAAATATTGCTCCATTTGTTTACTCCCGCTTATCATCACTATCACACAATTAGTATCACACAAATGGTGTGATGTATCAACCTTTGCTGTTTATCCTGTATTTGATGTTGTTCTTGCTTATCGAGAAAGTGATATTGTTTTGTATTAATTCAAAATGTTGTATAATAAAACAATATAGCGAGGAGAATATTTATGGGCATTACCGTTAATCTTGATTCAGAATTGATTGCTGTGGCACGTTCGTATTCCGCAGTAGAAAGCCGTTCGGTACCGAGACAGATAGAGCATTGGGCGAGAATTGGGCGTATTGCTGAAGAAAACCCTGATCTTAATTACGCCATCATCAGGGATATTTTATTAGGACAGGAAGATGTGAAATGGGGAAATGTTGAAGAGTACCGCCCTGGTATCCTATGAAAGTTCTTTTAACCAATACCTTTAAAAGAACTGCCAAAAAGCTGCATCGCAAACAAATTCCTTTGCTGGAAGAAGCCATACAGAAAATTCAGGACGATCCCATGATTGGTGTTCTGAAAGTGGGTGATCTTGCGGGCATCTATGTTTACAAATTTCATATTATGCACCAGCTTATATTGCTGGCTTATACTTATGATGAAGATAATGACGAGTTGATGCTGCTTTCTTTTGCTCCGCATGAAAATTTTTATGAAAATCTGAAGAAACAGGTTATCCATTAGTTATACAGCATTGTAAGTACATAAATAGAATTTTGTGTTTACACAGCATTTTTTCTCTGCTATAGTTAATCATTAAGATTGTTGATGAGAAAGGAGAGCCAGTGATGACTGCTCACGCAAAAGCTTTGCGCGTCGTGACTTTAAATATGCGCGCAACAGCGGAAGAAAAGTCTTTTTTTCAAAAAGCAGCTGAATTGGCAGGATTTAGCAATCTGACGAATTTTATCATGACCGCGGTGAGGAAAGAGGCGAATCGTGTTTTATCAGATACCCATACTTCCTATGTTTCAGCGCCGGATTGGGAATTAGTGAATAACCTGGTTTCTCATCCCCCGCGTCCCAATAAAAAAATAAAAAAATTAATGCGCGATGTTTAAATAATGAATAATCTCATTATTGAGAAATTAGACACTGCTTTGCATAACAGAGAAAATTTTGATTGCGGCATACCTGTTTTAAATGTCTATTTACAGACGCGTGCGAACCAGGAACAAAAGAAAAGACTGAATGTGACTTATGCCGCCGTATTAAAAACAGAAAAATCAAAAATTTTTCCTATCGCAGGCTATTACACCTTAAGCAATAGTGCTATTGCGCTGGCGCATATGAGCGATGCCCTGAAACGTGGCGTGTCTTCAAGCTATGAAATTCCAACTGTAAAAATGGGCAGACTTGCTGTTGACAGGAATTCTCAAGGTCAGGGTGTTGGGAAATTACTGCTGAAAAACGCCTTTAGAAAAGTCATTGAAATATCCATGCTTTCAGGTATCAAGGGAATAGAAGTCATTGCGAAAGACGAGCGAGCAGTTCAATTTTACGAATCTTTTGGTTTTGTGCGTTTGATTCATGCGGACAAGTTACTATTTTTGCCGATTGAAACCGTGCATCAGGCGGTTGATGATACTTGAATATTGTTGAATAAAATTTATCAATTGACAAATTTTATTCAATTGATAAAATATAGTCATATATATTCAATTATGATTTAACCTAAAAATGGGTATGCTGCTATGGACTGGGAAGGGCTTGGTTTCCGCGATAATCCGCTGGATACAGATCCTATCAAACAAAAAACGTTGTCTTTATATGTGGGTCATGCGGATAAAATCCGCATATGCAGCAAAGTGCTTGCGGGCAAAAATGTTAATCTCATCATTGAGGGCGCGAGAGGCGTAGGTACAACTTCCTTTGCCAATCTGATGCGTTTTCATGCCCAGGAAAAGAAGCTTTACTTTACGCCACCCAAAGAAATTCGTGTCGAAGCAGGTTGGACCATTGAGACCTTATTTGCGGCCATTATTTCCAATGTGGTGCGCGGATTGGAAATTGTCTTTGAAAAAAAGGTTGAGACCAACAAACAATTTCAGGAAGCCAAAGCCATATCAAATCGAATTGCTGAAGTTTATCGCGCTTTCGGCGCGCAGTTTGGCGCTTATGGATTTAGTGCAGGCGTTAATTATAACAAGTCTCCAGGCATCGTTACGCAGCCGGTCATTGTTCCCACCAATGTTCTGGGCGAGCATTTAGAAGAGCTGGCGCAAATTATTAAGTCGCTGGGCTTTAAAAACGGCTTGCTCATACAGCTCAATAATCTGGACGTTGGCGTTATCCATGAAGAAAAACACTTAAAATATTTGTTTAATGCCCTGCGGGATTATATGCAGACAGATGGAATAAGCTGGATTTTGGTCGGTGATTCAGGGCTGCGCTCGTTTATTGCCCAGGAAGTTGATCGCCTCGATGATATTATCAGCCATGAAGTCTTCATTGAGCCTTTGTGTGAAGATGAGTTTAAAAAATTGATTACCTGCAGAGTAGAATATTACAGGATTAATCATAACGTTGAATTGCCTATTGATTGGTCAGTGATGCTCTATCTGCATCGATTAACACATGGCCGATTGCGATATATATTTGGTCTGCTTTCCCGAATGTTGCGTGTGCTGCATATTGGGGATTTAGCTGACAAGATATCATTGGATATCGCCAGGCCGCTGATTGATCGTTTGATTAAAGAACGATTGAAGCAGAAAAGCTTGTCTGAAATTCAGGAAGAAGTGTTGAAATTGATCGCAAACCATGACAACTGTTCTGTTTCAACATTATCAGAATTGACTGGAAAATCATCATCACATATTTCTCATGCCTTAAAAAGCCTCGAAGAATTGAGGCTGTTAAAGCGCATCAAAAAAGGCAAGAACGTCGCTGTTTATCCTGTATTTGATGTTGTTCTTGCCTATCATGAAGGTAGTACTGTTTCGTAGAGACGCAATATTTTGCGTCTTGTTGTGGCGAAACCTGTTATTAAAGTTTTTTGCCTTAAACTTTAATAACACGTATGCTTATTAAAGAAGTCTTTAATAGCGATATCAATTGGCGCACAATTCACAACACAAAATCCTCTTGCCAAGCCCCTATTTTTCTGATACGGTAAAATTTGACTCTGCGCTATGCGGGTCAGTAAGACTAAACACCATGGAAAAAACAAAAACTCCCGGAAGATAATAGGTTGAATGCGTTAACGGGCGAGGTTCACTATGAATGCTAACATTATGCTATTGCAGTCACCAATTTCGCGAATTTTCCCACGTCGGTTTTTCATCACGTCAAAATATTTTCAAATAATCGCATTGCTTAATAAAACCTTAAGGTTTATCGCTTATGATGAGCTTAAGCGCTCAAACAAAAAAGCCGTAGAGACGCAAAAAGCAGTTTCATCAAATTTAATGGGGGTGGGGTATGGCTCAAGAAGGTAATGTAATACGACCAAAAAGTTTAGAACAGACTCCAAAGAAAGATAAAAGATCAAGTGGTTTACCCCATAAGAGGAGGATTGCGGAAATATTGCCCCCATCAAATAATCTCCCTCCTAAAATAGGGCAGGCTGACCAACAAAAGCAGGATTTAGTACAAGACAGAGTTGAGACTTTTCATACAGCAGAGTCAACAACAACTGTTAATATTAAGCGTGTAACTGCGACAGCTGTGACTCGAAATCCTGTTGAGAATAGAATAGAAAAGTATAAAAGTAAAATACAACAGACTCTCGAAATATATAAGGATAAAGCTGAGAATGTTTTATTGTTGGCGCTGATTGAGATTCAACAGCAACTTAACAAAGAAGAGAAAGAAGAATTAGTTAAACAAAAAGCATTATTAACAAAATTATTGGATGAAAAACAATGCATCATAACTGCACAATCACAAGAGCAGTGTTCTGGATGTTTAAAGAAGTATAAACACGCAATTATTGGCATTGGAAAAATCGCTGCTCCCTCAATATTCGCTTATGAAAGCGAGCCTCAACAATTTGTAGAAATTGAACAAAATTCAGCGTTGTATAAATTTTGGTGTTATGAGCATTTTGCGAAAGAAAGAGGCCAGGGCGAGAGAGCATCTGCACTGAAAGAAATAGAATCTGGTAAATGTATAAAAGATAATCAAGAGTATGTGAAATGGAAAAATGAGTTTACGCAACTTATTGCAAGTAAGAAAACAAAAGAAAATGAGAATTTAGTCGATTTTCAACTCCAACTTTCAGCGCATAAAAATACATATAAACAGAATTCTCAACAATTGGGGGTAGTGCAAGAGATTGAGGAAGCTTGTAAGAAATATGCTGGTGAATATAATCTTAATGGTTTTTTGTTAGAACTACTTCAGAAAAGGGCAAAGATTTCCTTTAATGACGAGGGGAATAGGTTAAGAGATATAGTGACCGAATTTATTGAGAAAGTGCTTCCAGAGGAAAAGATACCTTTTCACGAGATGCTGACTCAGCTTGAAAATTATGAAAAAGAAAGAATAGAAACGGATGGTGAGGAAAAATACCAGGGAAATAAGGATAGTATTAGTAAAAAGCAAGTATCAGCTTTAAGAGAGGCGGTATTTCATGCATGGGGAAGCGGCGCAGCGTCAAATTCTCCTATTTTATTGAGTCGTATTGCAACTTCCAGAAGTGCTGCTGCAGCAAAGGCAAAGGTAGAAGCCGTAAATGACCAAAAAATATTTGTCTATGGTGATAATAAAACTAGCAGGGTATGGAAAATAGCAGATGATTATATAAAAGCAAATGCTTCTGAAAAACAAAAACATTTATTAAATTTATTGCATGATCTGGATGTGTATGAAAAAGAAAGCTGGTTTATCTCCGGAGATATTAAAAAGCAAATCCAAGAGATGCGTCAGACTGTGCAAGCTTATTTACAGAGCACGGCAAGTAAGCCAACGCTTGAAGAAACAATGTCAACTCTTGCACACATTAGGTCTGAAGTTAGCCAAGGTGCAAAGCTTGTCGATAAAAACGGTAAAAAAGAGTTTGATAGTGAAAGATGGCGGGTACTGAATCGTGTTCTAAATGGACTGAGTCAAGGAAGTCCTCGCCAGGAAATGATTCTTGCGCGATTACATGAACTGGATGTGTATGACAAAGAAAGAAATAAATCTGTTTTTGGAACCGATTATCGTGCACCCCAGGTTAAGTCTTTAAAAGAAGCCTACGCAGAAAGTTTGAAAGACAGTCAGCTTACAAAGATTTCTCAAGAAACTTCTCGGATCATGAGCCAGATTGAAACCGATAAAAAAGATACAACCAGTAAATTATACAAATCATTAATAAAGGCTCAACAGACAAAACAAAAAGAAATTATTGATATTTTAAACTTGGATCAACCAAATTTTGATGGCGCAATATTTCAAGACCTGGACACGAAAGAAGATATCCAGGCAGTGTTGGGGAAAGAATGTAGTAAGGAATTGAGTGAGAAGATATTGAGTTATCGTTCTGCTCAAATTAAGAACAGTAAAGTTGTAGCACCTTTTATTGAAAAAATCATCACTTTGAATTTACTCAGTAAAGAAATAAGTGAACGACAGCTGGCTAATGCAGAGGTAGATGTTTTTTATAGAAGCAGAGTTCAATTTTTTCTTAAAGATTCTAGATTTTTTCCGAAAGTAATTGAGGAAATTTTAGGATTTTCTCAAAAACCAACAATGACTGAGGACAAATTGGCGGTGTTGGTTGGTCGTCTTCAACATGATCTGATTCTGCAAATTGAAACTAATTCTCAAGAGAAAAACGTATTATTTTTTGCGGGTTTCGTGAAAAATTTACAGAAAACTTTGCCACAACAAAGTTCGACACTTTCTGAGTTTTATAATTCAATGTTATTCGAGAGTTTTAAGAAAGAAATAGAAAGTGTATTAGAATTTCCTTTAGTTGACGTCAAGCTAAATACCCTTGTAAACACTCTTGCAGAACTGGATAAGTCTGTTTTAGAAAATGAAAAAGGAGTTAAACCTAAGCTTTTACTTTCTGAAAATGATAAACAAGAAATAAAAGATGCAATGAAAACTAAAGCATATAACCGTTTAAATGAATTACTAGACAGTTCTCCTGCAGAATTTAATAAAGCAGTGGAAGAAAATAAGCCTGAGACAGGAATTGTTTTTCAGTCGTTTAAGCAAAGTATAAAAACAATGTTACAAACATTTGCTAAAAAAGTTGTGGGAGGTTTTATAACAGAAAATAAGGCTAAGCTTGAAGGAAAAGGGCAAGAAATTGTAAAAAACAAATTAGAGTCAGGAAATTATGTTGAAATCAATACATTTATTGCAAATAGCGAAGGTGAAGGCTATGTGTTTAAAGTCCTTGGGGTGGAATATTGCAATAAGGGCGCTATACACAATGTGATTGAAGCGTTTGTCAGCGATAAACAGACAAATGGTGTTGATGATGCTAAGTATCTTGCAATTGTCGATGCATTTGCCAATTTACAAGATCGATTAGCAATTGCTTATGCGTCAGGTAAATATGAAGCAATGTGCAAAGAGATTGCTCAGAAAACAATAACTTTGGATGGGCTTGGAAATTCAAATAAATTTGATGAACGTTTTTTTACCGCTGCGCAGGTTACAGATCTGCGGCATAGAATTCAGCTGCGTTCAGCACAGGTAAAAGTCGTCAAAATATTAAAAGTTGCACAGACTGTTTCAGCTGATATCTCAGCAGAAGAGATGGCTATATTAGAAAAACTTTCTGACGCTGACAAAAGGGAGTTGGGTCAGGCAGTTAAACTATGTATTGCTAAGCTATTGTTAAAGAATGGACTCAATGCACTTCCCGCCTATGTAATATCACTAGCCAGAATAGCTGATGTTGAAGTACTAAAAGAATTGGTGGCAGTGATAGAAAAATTGGTGGCAGTGATAGAAAAGATGGTATCCAATCCTATTGTTGCTGCCTCTGATGAAGCAGTAAAATTTAAAAATGCACTGACTTTGCTTGTTCAAGCAGCGGATACAGCAGAGTTTCAAGAAAGTAAAACTCATCTGAATCGACTTTATCAAAAATATGCAGATGCATTAAAAAATAAAGACTTTAGCGTTCCTTCTCTAGCAAAACTTATTGGAATTGTGTCAGAAAAGCTTCCTGATGTGTATCCTGCAGAACTCATTACTCTGATAGATTTACTGCATACTGATAAAAGATGGGAAAATGCTGAAAGATTCACGAATGCTCTGGAGATAGCCAAACAGACGCCTGTATTAAAAGCGCTTTTAGAAGATGCGGTTAAAGCGTGTTGTGAAGAATTGTTAAGTCATAATGCACGTTTACTCACTTCAGCAGAGAGCAAATTTATCCTGACGCTGGC
>Ga0207080_1075_pt1 | contig 21792 bp, 25 predicted proteins | sample Alteio_BWMinHeat_58_FD_153532 | JGI IMG/M metagenome (GOLD analysis project Ga0207080, IMG submission 153532) | Enriched cells from forest soil in Barre Woods Harvard Forest LTER site, Petersham, Massachusetts, United States -... | ecosystem: Environmental > Terrestrial > Soil > Temperate forest >...
TACAAAATTTAAGATTAACGACCTGATCAAAGAGGTTTTTGAATCGATGGAGCTAAAAGCCGAAGAGCATCATATCAAATTGGTTTTTAAACAGAAATATGACGACCCCATTTTGGTAAATGCCGACAGGGAAAAAATACGGCAAGTGCTGGTGAACCTGCTTGACAACTCGTTCAAATATGGCAAAGACGAGGGCAGTACATCGGTGAGTTTGTTTGAATTACATGAGATATATTAGACAGGAAATCGCGCCTGAATTTTTCCTGTTTTTTCAGATCGTCAATTTCACTTTTCTTTTGCCTGGCCCACTCGGTTACTTCATGCTCCACGTCATTTATCGGATCAGCGCTCACATGTTCGCCCAACGCATCGCGCAGGTCGCGGCCAAGCTTCAGGTTGTGTATCAGTTTATAAATGATCTTAATTTTGGAATAGATGTATTTCTCCAGCAGGATATAAAAGGTGACAAAGCTGATGGTAAGCGTGAGTACGAAAGTAACGCCCACATCGTACCAGCTATGCTTAAAGTAATAGTTAACCGCCGAAACAGTGATAGCTACCGCCAAGGCATTTATAAAAACCAGTACACGCAATTTCATACCGTAAAGTTACGATTTGTAAGCAATTAGCCGTCGCTAAATTGGCTTTGCAGGTGTTAAATTAAGGTTATTAATTTGTGGATTTTTTGATGCGTAAAGTAGTTTATTTAGTGGTTGTAAAATCGATATCGACCTTTACATCATTTGACATCACCAGGCTGCTTGCGCCCACGCCGTAATCAGTACGTTCTATTTGAAAATTACCTTTATAGGCAATTGTATTACCTGTTTCTGTATAGGTGAAGGGTACCTCGACTATTTTGGTGACGTTTTTGATGGTGAGGTTAAACGTTCCGCTGTAATTATTGCCGCTTTTATGTTTAAAGGAAACGGACTTAATATTGATAGTGGGATATTTTGCAACGTCAAAGTAACTGTCGCTTTTCAAATGGTCGTTGCGTGTGCCATTATCGGTATCGATGGTATTGGTTTCGACCGAGGCCTCAATGGTACTGGTTGCCAAATTTGCCGGGTCGAAAATGATCGAACCCTTAAAACCTGCCAGGGTACCGTCAATGGTAATACCAAGGTTTTTGATATGAAATGTAACGGTCGATTTGGTTACTGTTTGTAGTTTGGATTGGGAAAATGCGTTGCTGATAAAAAGGAAAACTATCAGCAAAGAATATAATTTCTTCATACGTAAATATAATTCGGGTATTGCAAAAATAAGACTAATCTATCAATGAATTATTACATTAGTAACTGAAATATTATAGAAAAAATTTAGCCCTGGATTTATTATTTGTTTATTATAATTGTTGAAACCTAAACCATGCAGGAACGATTTGAATTTAGCCCTTTAAAACCCATATTACTGGTGGTATTCGTCCCTGCCATATATTTTTGGTTTACCAGGACACTAACCTTTTGGACCTTTGTGTATAGCCCGCTTGCGCAGATCATGACCTACACCCTTATTTATTTCTTATGGAAATATGTGCGTGTTACCTTTCTCATGCTTAGATTAAAACCTGCTGTTGTTTTGACCGATAAGTCGATCGTTATTACGGAAGCCGGGTATACTATTGAATGGAAAGATGTAAAGGACGTTTTTATGTCGAGCAATACAGGAAGCGGAACAAGATATGCGCTCAGAAGCTATTATGTTACCATAAAAGTACGTGATGCTGAAAAATATTTTGCCCAGATCAAAAACCCGTTTACGCGTGCGTTTCGCTACATAACCCGCAACTGGCGCGAGACCGGCGCATTTGAGGTTGACTTGTCTTTGGTACGCGGCGACGAGGATGAGATATTTCGCACTATTTTGAAATATTACCAGAATAATAGGGGGTTTTGAATAATGAGTTGAAAACCCCAAACTTGTATATTCAGCAACATTAAGTTAAATTTGTTTATGGACATTCAGGCAGAAAAGATAGAATTGGTTAAGCGCTTATTGGATACAGATGATGAATCAGTATTGCAGGAAGTAAAAAACATTTTTGAATCTCATGAAAAGGATTTTTGGAATGATTTGCCCGAACATGTTAAAGAAGGCATTGCCCGTTCAAAAAAGCAGGCTGACGCAGGGTTACTCACACCACACGAAGAAGTGATGAAAAAGTATGCTAAATATTTATGAGTTTAGCCGTTGCCTGGACGCCCGAGGCCAAAGAAACATTTGAGCACACGGTTAACCTGATCGAAAGCAAATGGGGTATAAAGTCTGCCGAGAAATTTGTTAGGTCGGCCCACAAAACAATAAACGCTGTCGCAGCACAACCTTATATTTTTAAAGGGTCTTTTGCACAAAATACACGGCAAGCGGTCATAACCAAACAAACCTCTATGTTTTATGAGGTTCATTCTTCCCACATACTTATACTTTTCTTTTGGGACAACAGGCAGGAGCCACTTTCTGATTGAACACTAAAACTCTACATGCGCCCTTATACCCAACACATTTACCGGTCCGCGGTCGGCGTTGTAGGCCGGGTGAAGGATGAACTGGTAATCGGGTGTAAGCCAAACCTTTTTCTGGTAAGCGTTTATTTTGTAGTAGAGCTCGGCTATCATTTCGGGGGTGTAGTTCAGCCTGCCATCGCCGATCAGGAAGCCGTAACCGCCCGCGGCAAGGTAATCTTTATGGTCGGCGGAAAGGCCGTTCACAATAAATGCCAGCCCCAGTTCATCATCGGCTCGTTTCCATGAGGTACCTTTGAGTACGCCGCCGAAAGTAAGCGAGCGGTCGATCTCGGTAAAAAACCAGGTTTCGGTATGCCCGTCGTTGTAACTTGCTTTGGCAAATACGCCGAAATCTTTGGTGAGGTACTGGTCGGCATTAATGCCGAAACCATATTTATGGCGGCCGTAAGCCTGAGTTGAGTCCACATTTGGTGCAGCCGGGTTTTGAGCGATGGCCAGTTTATAATTACCGAATTTGCCGTTGTTCAAAAAGGTCAATATTCTCAATGTGCCTTTTTTCCCCGAAAGGGTATACCTTTTTTCAAACTCCAAAGTCTGTGTATTGGCCTGGCCTATTTTAGCGTCCCAAATAGATTGGTTGGCTTGCGTAGTCACCATCGTGAAGGCAAAACGCAATGTCCAATCGGGCTGACCCAGTTCGGCAGTGGCGCCCAATACATAACCGCGTGTGTTGGCAGGGTAATCCCAGGCGGCATTATCCATCAGCGCCCAGTTCATAAACTGGCTGCGCGGGTCGTGACTAAAATTGTTGTTGTCAAAAAAATCGGCCATGCCAAACTTGCCTATGGCAAAGGAAAAATAGCGTTTGCTTTTGAGCCCGGCTAATTGGTTCACGTCATATTCTACGGTGTCTTTGTCCTTTCCCCATTCAAAACTTTGCTTGAAATATAAACGGGCTATATATATTTTATTCTGTACACCACCGACGCGGAAGGTTTCGCCATTTGGAAATCCCGCTATACCCAGCGTCTGGCTCAAGCCGGCCCCGCCTGATATTTCGGGGTTAAAATAAGCCTCAGCACCCTTCCACAGCCGGGTTCCGCCAAAAAGCGTGGAGGTAATAGACGATTGTGTTTCCGCATTAGGTATCAAACTATTTTTACCTGAATATGGTGCACTGAATGCCGGCTTATATTGCGTGATAATAGTTTGCTGAAAATGCAGATTTGTACGCTGTTGCTTTGCAGTATCCTGGGCTGCAGCAGTTTTCAATATAATTAATGACAGAAGAATGAGTAAGTATTTTTTCATAAACCGGGGCAAAGATAGGTTTGCTGCGTTAAAATTATATTAACAAACCAAATCAATTAATATTAGACAAATCTAATATTAAATTTAGACTTATCTAAAAAATAAATTATTTTACTTCAGAATAAAATTGCTTTAGATAGACTTCCATAAACTCGTGCCTTTGCCCGGCGAGCTCTTTCCCGGTAGGGGTATTCATTTTATCTTTCAGTAGCAGTAGTTTTTCGTAAAAATGGTTGATGCTTGGCGCGGCCGAATTCTTATATTCTTCCTTGCTCATATTCAGATTGGGAGCGATTTCGGGGTTATAGATCTTGCGGCCTTTAAAACCGCCATAGCTAAACGTCCTGGCAATCCCGATGGCTCCCATTGCATCCAGGCGGTCGGCATCCTGCACGATATCGAGTTCTTTGGAGCTAAAGGCAGCTTTATCAAAACCTGATTTGAAAGAGATGTGCCGGATAATTTGCTGGACATGTTCAATTGTGGACGGGTCGACCCGGATACTTCTCAAAAATTCACCTGCGATTGCCGGGCCTATTTCCTCGTCACCGCTATGGAATTTGCTGTCAGCAATATCGTGCAGTAAGGCGCCCAATTCGACAACCAGCAGGTCACATTCTTCGGTTTTTGCGATGCGTTTGGCGTTGGTCCACACGCGGTGAATGTGCCACCAGTCGTGCCCGCCCTCGGCATTTTCCAATGTTTTTCGTACAAAAGAAACGGTTGTATCAATAATAACGGCGTGTTCCATATTTTGCGATTGAGCTGCAAAAATAGGTATCGGAACGACTAAGCAGAATCTACAGAAAAAATATTTAATGCATCTGTGTTTTCGCTATCGAGGATACTGATGGCATCTACCTCCAATATATCGGCAATATGAAAAAGCCTGTCGACGGTAATTTTGGTGTAGCCAAGCTCGATCTTGCTGTAAGCATTTTGAGAGATCTTTAGTTTGGCCGCGAGGTATTCCTGTGTATAATTGCGGTGCTCCCTTATTTGCCTGATGTTAGCCGCCACCTTTTTTACGCGCAAATTCAGCATATCCTTCATAACCGGTGATATTTATTTTGGTACCATAAGTACTTACGGAATATAGCTGTACGTGGATTTATTAAAGAGATTTAAATGTGGTTTTTACTGCGTCGCATCGTATTTAACCATGATGACAGGCAACAAAGTAGTTAAGTTGAGCGGTATTTGGTCGCGGGACAAGATGGGTTTGTGTTTAGCCAAATAGTTAAGCTGCTGGTTTTGCGTGTCCCTGTCGGTATTATTACCAGCATTGAAGCTTATCACGAACGGGAGTATAAAATCGTGTAATTTCTCGTTATCGGGGATTATCCATTTGTGGTTCGATTTTTTGAGTGCTTCGATAGCAGGCGGGGCGAGTATCGCGTCATCGGCGTAGTAAATAACCAGGTTTTTGATGTTGCCCTTTTCATCGGCCGAAAATTTAAATATCACCAGGCCCGATGCCTTTGCCCGTATAATCTGCGGTGATACCTTCAGGCTGTCTTTAAAAAATTCCGTCATTACGGTGTTGCCGCCCTGGAAGGGAAATGCCAGCTCCTGCGCCATGCAGTTGATGGATAGTAATGATGCTATGGTTATTAATAGTGCCTTTCTCATCTTTATTTAATAATGAATATCGAATTTCGAACACCGAATTTCGAAGTTATAGCGGGGTTATTACTTCATCATTCATTATTCGACATTCAGCATTCGATATTCTATTTATGCATCCTTTGGCTCCCTTTTGCTGCCATCGTATAATTCATATTCCAGCAAGCGGCAATCCAGTTTGCCATTATAAAATTCAATGCGACGGGCGGCGGCCAAACCTATTTTTTTGGCCAGGTCGGGGTTGCCGGTGAAAATATAGCCCCGGTAGCCCTTGCAGTGCTGTTTCATAAAATCGCCCATGCGTTTATAAGTTGCCTCCAGTTTGTTGTGAACACCCAGGCGTTCGCCATACTCGGGGTTAAACATAATCACGCCTTTTTCTTCGGGCACGGGTGTATCCGCAAAGTCACAAACACTAAAATCAATCAAATGTTCTACTCCGGCGGTGTTGGCGTTCCTTTTGGAGATATCTATCGCATCTTCCGAGATATCGGTAGCGATGATCTTAAAGTCGAGCCCTTTTTTGGCTTTGTCCTTTAGTTTGCGGCGTTCAACAAAAAACACTTCTTCCTCGTAGCCCATGATGTGCATGAAGCCATAATTCATCCTGAAAAAGCCCGGACTTTTATCCATCGCCAGCAGGGCAGCTTCAATAGCCAGGGTACCCGAACCGCACATTGGGTTAATGAACGGGCTGTTTTTGTCCCAATTGGTTGCCATAATTGTGCCGGCGGCCAATGCTTCTAACATAGGCGCCTTGCCGGGAATTTTGCGGTAACTATGCTTAGCCAGCGTCTCGCCGGAAGTATCCAGGAATATCTCGGCACTGTCTTCCTGCCAGTAGAGGTGAATGACCGTTTTATTTTGTTCGGCGCCGGAGTTTGGGCGGATGCCTTTTTTATCTTTTATCCTGTCAACAATGGCGTCCTTCACCTTTACATTCGCGAAAAGCGGCGTGGTAATATGCTCGTTATTAACATTGGAAGTGACGGAGAAATAGCCGGTAAAATCGATGAGTTTTTCCCATTCGATTTCAACCAAACCCTCGTAAAGCTCCTGCGGATCTGCCGCTTTAAAACTTTTTATAAGGTAAATCACCTGGCTTGCGCAACGCAGGTTGAGGTTTAGCGCAATGCAATCGTTAACCGTAGCCAACAGCTCGATACCGGTTTGAAAAACACGAACCGGCTTAAAACCAAGCTCTTCCACTTCCTTTTGCAGGTAGGGCGCTAATCTTTTATTACAGGTAATGATTACTTTACTCTCGGTTTTAAATACAAGCATTGTGTGGAAATTGGACAATTTACAGTTTTACAAAAAAATGGGTAACATATAAAACAGGCCCAAAATTAGGATAAAATATAAGAGAAGAGAATTAGATACGTACAGATTATGCTCAGGCGGTTCCTTTTAAAGGAGAAAGGCTGAACTTCTGCTCTTGTTTTAACTGTGGGGTTGCGGTTTGCTCATTTGATTGGCCGGGGAGTTTGGCGCCCCATAATTCATCAAGTTTTTGCAAGGTTATTTCTTCATCCATCAACTCGCGAAAGTAGTCTTTCAATTCCCCTTTTGGGAATAATACATAGGAAGCATTTTGGAGCCAGCGTTTATTTCTGATGTCCTGCTCCACATCAGATTTACTTAACGCCAACTCGCCAAAATCTAACTGTATAACGTGCGACTCAGCATCCAAACCATTATTTACACAAAAGTTATAAACAGAGTCGGCAAAGCCGTATTGCCAGGTAGCATGTATCAATTGGATATACGAATCAAATATTTTTTTGCCTTTGTCAAGGGAGCATTTCCGAAAAACGTCGGATAATACTTCGGTCTTATCCTGCTCGTACCCATTATCAAAAAAAAGCGGGTTGCCAAGCAGCTTCGCATCAAATATGGGCAGGATGCTTTGGATATAGTTGTTTGATATTTTTTCCATCCTTCTAACCCGTGCCATCCCTTTATTTGCCTCGGCAAAAATATTCCATCTTACGAAGACATTGGTTCTTAAAATGTGCAGATATTGAAAGATAGGGGAGGATGTTTCTTTTCTTACCCTGCTGTTTTGCAGGTCGTAAACAGCATATTGCCAGCCTCTCGATATCTTTTTCATTTTAAATTGGGTCTCTATCTAGTTAGTGGACGAAATACAATACTGAGATTGAACGGTCTCAACATTGTTTTTAGTTGCCGCGTAAAAGGTGTTAAGTTACAAGCAATCCTTTATCAACATACGTTAATTATATTGCTAAAGGTTGCCATTTAACGCTTAACATTCTACTTTAATTGACTTTAAATTTTTTGTTATTATTTATACTATTTTAGGTCAATTAATATACTGCTAATTTATTTGTTTTTAATCTAATTTTAACACACATGTCAAAATCTATGCCCTTGCCAATAAACATCATAGCAAATGCGGATGATTTCGGGATGAATCCGCAGGTTAACAGGGCGGTTTTGTATTGTTTTGAACATGGCTATATCAACAGCACTTCAATTATGGTAAATACCGAATTCTTTGAAGAAGCTGCCGAAATGGCCCATAAACACACATTTATTACTAATATCGGCGTGCACGTTGACCTTACAGATGGGAAACCGGTTACAGATTTTGCCCGCCGTACTTTCCTGGATGATGACGGGAACTGGGACAAAAAAAAGGTCAATCAAAAATTTAAAATTCTCAGCGCCGCCTCCAAATCTGCTTTTTTTGAGGAAATAAATGCTCAAATTATCAAGGCTTTATCCCATAATTTGCCGATAACTCACCTTGATTCACATCGTCACGTTCATACTTTGCCTGCCTATTATAAATTATTTTTACAGGCAGCAAAAGATCACAAATTGAAGATCAGGCTTGCACAAGGTTATTCTACTGGTAAAAAATTAAACTTAGTTTACAGAAGGCGTTTGAACAATATTTTTAACAAAGAGCATATCAATTATTCCGGCCATTTTGACGATGTTTACGAATTTATGAAAAACGGGAGGTTTAGAGATGATGGTAAGATAATAGAGGTAATGCTGCACCCCTGGTTTGACCAGGCAGGTGAATTATCCGACCATTATGACCCTCGTGGTTTTCAATTTTGGCTTAGCTATCTAAAAAACAGGCAATTAAAATAATCAGGACCCGCGAATGATATCAATACTAAAAAATAAAGTTCAGGGTTTTTTAAATTTTGGCAATGAGCGCAGCCTGAAATTAAAGAAGAATATTATTTATACCTTTTTAATAAGAGGGACAAGCTTCCTGATAGGTTTTGCCCTTGTTCCTTTAACCATCCACTATGTAAACCCCGTTCAATATGGCTTGTGGATAACCATAAGTTCGCTCATTGCCTGGATGAATACATTTGATATTGGCCTGAGCAACGGGTTGCGAAACAACCTGGCGCACTCCCTGGCCATTAACGAGCGGATCAATATTGTAAAATATGTTAGTACTACCTATGCTTTACTATCTCTTATAGCGCTAAGCATTTTTCTTTTATTTTTTGTTACCGGGTCTTTTTTTGATTGGAACCAGCTGCTGAACGTAAAAAATGCGGTTAACTATAATATATGGCCCATAATTTTAATTGCATTGGGTGCGTTTTGCATACAGTTTTCCTTACAGCCCATCAGCAGCATATTAATTGCCACCCATCAGCCTTTCAAATCCTCAATGATCCTGCTGTTTGGGCAAATGCTTACGCTGCTATTGATCTATATACTTACAATCTATACCAAAGGCAGTTTACTTACCCTGGTTATAGTTGTTGCAGGGTCGCCGGTATTGATGTTTTTAATCGCTAATATCTACCTTTTTAATTCCGGCCTGGCTTCATTTGCACCAAAGTTTAGTTTTATTGATTTCAAAGTCGCAAAAAGACTATTGAATATAGGCGTCGTTTTCTTCTTTATTCAAATTGGGGCGCTGGTGTTGTATGAGACCGATAATATCGTGCTTACCCGGGTATTGGGCCCACGGTCGGTTACTACTTTTAATGTTGGGTTTAAATACTTTTCGTTGCTCATCGTTTCTTTTTCAATAATTATTACGCCATTTTGGAGCGCCTTTACCGACGCCTATGCAAAAAAAGACATGGAATGGATAAGACGGTCGCTAAAAAAGATGCGCATCTTTTGGATATTCTTTTCAATCGCCGCATTGCTGTCCTTTCTTTTCGCCCATAAATTTTATGAGTTATGGGTAGGTAAAACGATCCCGGTTTCGCGGGAGCTTTCCCTTTGCCTGGCTATTTATGTAATAGCGCAGGCGTGGCAGGTGTTGCACTCCTACGTATTAAATGGTACGGGCAAATTGCGGATGCAACTGATCCTTCTTATTGCCACCAGCCTGATAAACATACCCCTGTCGGTTTTTTTGGTTGGCAGGCTTGGCGTGCATGGTACAGTAATATCCAATATTGTGGTAATGGTTATTATGGATATTGTTTTTACCTACCAGGCTGAATTAATAATTAACGGGAAAGCAAAAGGTATTTGGGATAGGTAAGCTCCCGTGCCTGACTGTGGAAAACTTATATAAATTGTTGGCGATTTTATGAATTTAATACCCCGGTTTTATACCATAACTATTAACTTTACATTTTAAATTTTTGATAAGCTATGGAAATTAAGGGTAAAGTACACGAGGTTGCGCCAACCGTTCAGGTAACCGATTCGTTAAAAAAGAGAGAACTGATTGTAGAATATATCGAGAATCCGCAATACCCGGAGTATCTGAAATTTGAAGCTATACAGGACCGCTGCAACCTGCTGGATAATATCCGCGTAGGTGATGATGTTGAAGTTTTCTTCAATCTCCGCGGCCGCCCGTGGACGGATAAAGCAGGCAAAAAAAGCTATTTCAACTCGATGCAGTTATGGAAAATCAACGTGCTGGCAGGCGCCAATAACAATACCGTGCCTGAATTTGCACCGCCGGTTGATTTGACATCCGCACCGGATGAGGATGATCTTCCTTTTTAAGTTTGCAGTTGCCTGTGGGCAGTTTGCAGTTTGAAACAATATAAAAGAGCTTTTCGATGAGAAAGGCTCTTTTTGTTTAAATAGGTATATTTAATTGCCAGCCGGCTTATTCTTCAACTTTCCATGAGGGGTTATGGCCGATCTCCCAAAGGTGGCCGTCTATGTCCAGCAAGTAACCTGCATAACCGCCCCAAAAAGTCTTTTGAGCTTGTTTGATAATTTTCGCGCCTGCCTTTTGAGCCTGCTCCATTGCTGCGTCAACTTCTTTGTCAGTGTTTACAAAGTACCCGATCGAGAACTCGGTGGCGCTTTCGGGCTGCTGTTTTAGCATACTGTCCCACGCCAGATTTTTCCTTTCATACAGACTGAGCACCATGCCATTGTCGAGATTAAAAAGCACCACGGCACCATTTTCAAATTCGGCACCTATAATACCTTGTGTCTTCCAGCCCAGTCCGTCTGTGTAGAATTTCATCGATTTTTCAAGGCTGTTTACCCCAAGGGTCAAAACGTTTATTCGCTGTTTCATTGGTTAAACTTATTATTGGTAATACAAAAAGCATTCAATAAAAGTGCCAGAACTGGTTTAGGAGTTCAGCATAGCGCTCTTAAATCATCCATTAAAAGTAGCACTCTGTGCGGCAAATGCGCAATAAGTTTTAAATAGAAACTTTATCTTTCAGCCACAATGGCAACAAGATACCGTTTTGGCGATAGTAGCCAGGGCGCCCATGCTTCCCTTCGATAAACTCAGGGCAGGCTTAGCCTCAGCAGGACAAAAATTATGCTAATAAACACCACAAACAAGCAATCCATTCAATAACAATATATTAAATGCTAATTTTAATTTGTTAAAAAGTGTTAAATGGCGATACTTCTGCGCTTATTTAAAATATTTTTGTTGAAACGATGAAGAAGAAGAGTATAGGTTTGATCGTCGGGCTGATGGGCTTTGCACTGTTGGGTGTAATGTCTATGCAGTTATATTTCCTGCGGCAATCCTATCAAATGCAGTCGGACCTGTTTGACCGTTCGGTAAACGACGCGTTGAATAACGTGGCTTCGCAGCTCGCCAAGCGCGATGCGATGGAGTTTTTGAATAAGAAAGTACAGCAGGAGGACAAAAGGGCGGCTACCCCTAAGTTTGTCAGTAACCAGGACAGCCGGCCCGCCAAACCTTACATCGCGCAATCGCCTAAAAAACAAATGACGGCCCATGAGCGCAGGTTGAGCGCGCTGCGTGATAGTTTGCAGAAGGTGATCTTAAGCAATAAGCTGGATGAGGAGTTTTTTAATATGGCGCAATCGGGCCAGCTGATGCTCCATATACGCTATGAAGAGTATACCGACGAGTTTGGTAATATTCATCAGCGGATGATCGACCCCAAAATAGTGAGGCAGCCGGGCAATCCTATAGTACTGAAGAAACCGGCCAAATTGCATAAATACGATACTGCTTTTGTTACTTATATCGACCCGCAATTTGGCAAACAGGTAATACCCGTGGTACAGGTTAACCCGCTTTGGCAGCGCGAGCAGGAACGAAAGAAGACGGAGCGCCATTTTGCGGAAGTGAAGAAAATGCTTGAGGCCGATTCGCTGCAAAATCTGAAACGGGACACCAAATCAAACGTGATAGAGAACCTGGCGCAGGAGTATCAGAAATCGGATGAGCCTTTGGCCAAACGCCTAAGCCCCTTCTGGATCGATTCGCTGCTGAATTTTGAACTGCATAATAAAGGTATATCCCTGCCAATTAATTACAAGGTAACCACCTTTAACAGCGATTCGCTGATATTTTCGAGCACGGCGTATGCCAATGATGGTAAAGCTGATTTTCTTCCCAGCAATACTTACCAGGTGCCTATTTTTAGTAAGGAAGTTATCAATGACCCGGGTAAATTAATGATATCGTTCCCGCAAAAAAACTCGCTGATACTGGCCAAGATGACCGCCTCAATGGCTACCTCGGGCGGGTTGCTTTTGATCCTGATCGTATGCTTTGGTTATACCATCTTCTCTATCCTCAAACAAAAGAAGGTATCCGAAATGAAGATGGACTTCATCAACAACATGACCCACGAGTTTAAAACACCTGTGTCGACCATTATGATCGCCAGTGAAGCTTTACTGGACAGGGAAATGGTTGAGGATAAGAGCCGTGTTGAAAGGCTTGCTCACATCATATTTGAAGAAAACCAGCGCTTAGGCAGTCATATCGAAAGGGTACTGAATATAGCCAGGATAGAAAAAAATGATTTCAAACTGGATATCCGCGAACTTGATGTGAACGAAATGGTAACTACCGTGCTCGACAGTATGTCGCTTAAGCTGCAGAAGTATAACGTGAAGGCCAACCTGCACCTGGATGCTGAAAAGGCGATGATTGAGGCCGATGAATTGCATTTCTCCAATGTGTTGTACAACCTGATAGATAACGCCATTAAATACAGCCCCGAAACGCCTGAGATCACGATAAGTACATTTAACAAAAACGATCAGCTGGTGATACGTGTTGCTGATAATGGTATCGGCATGAACCGCGATCAGCAGGCCAAAATATTTGAACAATTTTACCGCATACCCACCGGAAACGTTCATGATGTGAAAGGGTTCGGGTTGGGGTTAAGCTATGTGAATACTATCGTAAAAAGGCTCAACGGAACTATAAGCGTACGCTCTGAAAGGGAAAAAGGCTCAGAATTTGAGCTGAAATTCCACACGTCATAAACAAACAACATGAAGAAAATACTATTGGTTGAGGATGATCCGAACCTGGGAATGCTGTTACAGGATTACCTTCAACTGAAGGGGAAATTTGAAGTTGTTTTATGCAAGGATGGTGAAGAGGGGCTTCGTGCCTTTACCAAACAAAACTTCGACCTGCTCATACTGGATGTAATGATGCCAAAGAAGGATGGTTTTACACTTGGCAAAGAAATACGCCGCATCAATGCAACGGTTCCCATTATATTTGCTACCGCGAAGGGGATGATCGAAGATAAAACGCAGGCCTTTAACCTCGGCGGCGACGATTATATTACCAAGCCTTTCAGGATAGAGGAACTGCTGCTGCGCATCAATGCTTTGCTGAAACGTGTGAATAATTCGGAAAAAAGCGAAGAAGAAAAGCAGAGCCATTTTAAAGTGGGGCGGTATGAATTTGATTATACCAACCAAATGATATCTATCGGCGATTCGCACCAGAAACTATCCACCAAAGAAGCCGAATTGCTGCGTTTGCTGTGCCTGCGCAAAAACGAGGTGCTTACGCGCGAGGAGGCCCTGCTGAACATCTGGCACGATGATAACTATTTCAACGGCCGTAGTATGGACGTTTTCCTGAGCAAAATACGCAAGTACTTAAGGGATGATACCAACGTGGAGATCATTAATGTGCACGGCAGGGGCTATAAGCTGCTGATCAATTAAGCATTCGCTTCATTCCCCGGATGGCGGATAAATATGATGGCAAACAGGACCGCGAAGATGGCATAAACGCCGGTTAATATCACCAATTGATATGACGGGTTAGATATACTCATCAGGCCCTTGATGATGGCAAGCGCACCGATCAAAAAATGGGACATGTTGGCCACTACCAGCGGTTTATTATAAATACCACCAATAATACTTCCTTTGGCCATCCAGTTGAGCATGGCAAATCCAAAATACAGTGCGCCCAAAGCCTGCATCACTAATTGAGAGGTTTTTGTTGAACCTAAACCGATGTAATTGGCGAGTTCATTTGGGAAAAAGGACAAGCTAACTCCCGCCACAGCAAGGCATACGGCGCTGGCGGTCATAATTAATTTGGTATTCATTTGTTTATGAAGTAGGTTTTTGTTGCGGCGAATGTAATAAATTTCTGCTGCGTTGACTAACTCATACTTTCGCCAAAATGGATAATGTTCCCGCTGTTATCCAGGATGCTGAACTGTTTCATCCGCCAGGGTTTGGTTTCTAATTTACCATTGGGATGAACAACACCGCGCGGCTCGTACAGGGCGTAAAGCTTGTCCACTTCAGTCACATTGATATAGCAACCGGTTGATTTGGGTACTTCGGGGTCGTTGGTGGGCCAAAGATGTATATACACGCCGTCCATGCTCAAAATAAGATAACCATCCCAATTGTTGTGGAGGGTGAATCCGAGTTTTTCAGTATAAAATTTGATGGTTTCGTCTGCGTCGAGGGAAGCTAAGATGGGTACGGCGGATTTGAGCATGGTGTTACGGGTTTAGATTTTCCAAATCGTTTATATCTTTAGCGCGACCGGATGCTTTTTTGGCGGCTATTAAATCGGTACGATGTATGGTTCTTATTTGTAACCCGTCTTCATTAAAGAAAACAGAATTATCATAACATTCATCAAAATCGAGGCCTTTAACTTTCACCATAATATCAATTGCGGAAGGGGGGCGGCCAAATTTATAGACGTCCCAATCAGGATGATTTAGAAATTTTTCTTCTGTCATATCAAAAACAGGCATGCCAAAATGTAAAAAGGCAAGCTTTATTCTGTTATAATTTTCTAATGTTCTGTCGACCCAGACATCCATATCACCTGTTGTTCGAGTATATCCATGTAGAATGACGGAAAAACCTCCTACAAGTATATACCTAACATCACAGTCATTTAAACACTGAATAAAATCCCTGAAATCTTCCTTGAAAATATTCCCCATCTTATTTACGAGCTCTTGCCTCAAAAACAGTTTTGTCCATTCTTGGCGGATCGTTTTCAGGATAATTATAGGCAATACTATTCAGATAATTGGCAATACGTAATCGCTCCTGCCAAGTCAGCGTTTTATAATAAGCAGCATCCTCCTTTGATGCTTCTTCAGCAGTTTGCGCCTTAAAAGCGGTTCTGTCTAACCGGTACGAACTCATATACAAATATACTCTAAAACCATTTTCGCCTGTAACAAATTTGTTAATCTGATGTAGAAAAAATCCGGCTTAAAATAAATAGGTTTGTTATTCTAATTAATTAACTGATCGACACCATGAAAAGAAAACTACTTTTTTCCTGCTTATTTATTGCCGCTTTTTCGGGCTCCGTTTTCGCGCAAAGCGAAGCCGACCAGGCAATGCTCTCCAAAATACGCGATGAAGGGATGAACCGCTCGCAGGTAATGCAAACCGCATTTTATTTGACCGATGTTTCAGGACCGCGTTTGGCGGGTTCGCCAGGGCTAAAACGTGCACAGGATTGGGCCGTTAGCCAGTTAAAAAGCTGGGGCCTGGCCAATGCTACCCGCGAACCCTGGGGTAAATTTGGGAAAGGCTGGGAAGTTCAAAAGAACTATGCTGCTATGACGGTTCCTTACTATCATGCCATCGTTGCGATTCCTAAAGCCTGGACCCCTGGCACCAACGGCGAAATAAAAGGCGGTGTGGTGTTAGTGAAAATTGACACGATCACCGACCTCGACCAATACAAAGGCAAACTGGCCGGTAAGATCGTCATCATGGATACCAAAACTAAAGTAGTACGCGGCACCAAACCCGACCTGGCCCGTTTAACCGATGATGAGCTTGCCACCATGGAAAAGGCGGTAGCACAGCCGGCAGGTGTGCGCCGTGGCCCTAACCCGCAGGCAGCCGCATTTGCGCGTTTACGGACTTTACGCACCGCGATAAGCAGCTTTTTTGTACAGGAAAATGTTGGCCTGGTGCTGAGCCTTGCCCGCGGCAGCGACGGCACCGTGTTTACTACCAATGGTGCATCATATGCGGATACCGCCAAAGCTGTGGCACCGGAGCTGGAAACCAGCGGCGAGGATTACCTGCGCATTTTGCGCCTGGTAAAGGGGGGCATACCGGTTCAAATGGAGGCCAATATCAAAACGCAATTTTTTACCGACGACCTGCAGGGATATGATGTAGTGGGCGAAATACCCGGTACCGACCGCAAACTGAAGGACCAATTGGTAATTATCGGAGGTCACCTCGACTCGTGGCACGGCGCTACGGGCGCAACCGATAACGGCGCCGGAAGTGCTGTAATGATGGAGGCCATGCGCATACTGAAAGCAGTTGGATTCAAACCAAAACGTACACTCAGGATATGTTTGTGGAGCTCGGAGGAGCAGGGGCTTTTTGGTTCGCGCTTTTACGTGCTTAACCATTTTGGCGACCCTAAAACCATGGTGCTGAAACCCGAGCAGGCTAAAGTATCGGCTTATTATAACCTGGATAACGGTACCGGTAAAATACGCGGTATTTACCTGCAGGGCGACTCGGCAGCAAGACCGATATTTAAACAATGGCTGGCACCGTTTAAGGATTTGGGCGCCGAAACCGTTACCATCAGCAATACCGGCGGAACGGACCACCTGTCGTTTGATGCGGTGGGCATACCGGGCTTCCAGTTTATACAGGACCCGATGGACTATGGCACCCGTACGCACCACAGCAACCAGGATACCTATGACCGCCTGAGCGAAGACGACCTGAAACAGGCGGCAACCATAGTGGCCTCGTTTGTTTACAATACTTCGCAGCGCGAAGAGATGATACCACGTGCCGAACTGCCTAAAGTGCAGGGAACTAATTGAAGTCGGAAGTCTTAAGTCCGAAGTCAAAAGTGGGAAACCAAGTTATCAATACACCCTTGTAAGTGAATAGCTTATGAGGGTGCTTTGTATTGACCTCGACCTAAACTTACTGGATCCTCCTCGGCCGCTTCTTTTTAACCGGTTCGAATATTTTTTGAGGTTTGCGGTAAACGGGAGGGGCGGCAGCCACCGGCTCGTCCGGGCGGATCTTTACGGTAAGGCTGCGGTCGCCCATGGGTTGGCCGTCCAGGGCAGCAATAGCATTTTCAGCGGAGGCTTCATCGGCCATCTCGATAAAACCATAGCCTTTACAAACGCGGGTTTTCTTGTCGCGCACCAGCTTGATGGTTTTTACGTCGCCATGCAAACTAAACATTTTCACCAGTTCGATTTCCTCGATATCAAGGGGGAAACCACTAACAAATAACTTAACCATCATCTACTTTAAAAAGGGCATCAAAATTTCATTTTTCGCAGCAACGAAAGCATAATATGTATCGATGGCTGTTTTTCAAATGGCAAAGCAATATAGTAAATAATATGCAGGTTTGGCGTTAGTTATCGGCCAAATTAGCAGCCTTTTTTTTCGTTAAAAGAAACTAACAGTTTAGTTGCTTTTTAAATATTTAGTTTTTAACTTAGATGGGTGCGACCGGAAGGTGTGGAAACAGGTACAAACGCTATTGATGCAAATTATGGAAATTAAAGAATTAACCCGAGCCGAAGAACAGATAATGCAGGTATTGTGGCAGCTTAAAAAAGGCTTTGTAAAGGAAGTGATAGATGCCCTGCCCGAGCCTAAACCTGCTTATAACACGGTATCGACATTTGTGCGCATACTGGAAGCCAAAGGCTTTGTTGACCATGCCGCTTTCGGCAAAAGCCATGAGTATTTCCCGATCATAAGTAAGGAGCAATACCAGAGCTTTGCTACAGACAAGCTTTTGAGCGGGTATTTTGATAACTCGGTAAAGGGCATGTTCTCGTTTTTTGTTAAAAAGGAAAAAATTGACCTGAAAGAGGCCGATGAGATAATGGCGCTGATTGAAAAACTAAAAGATAAATAGCATATTAAAATATGACCTGGTGGCAATATTTATTATTGGTTAACCTGTACCTTGTATTATTTTACGGGTTTTATGCCCTATTGCTGCGCGCCGAGACCTTTTTTAATTTAAACCGCGCTTACCTGGTCACCTCCTCGCTGTTATCATTTTTTATCCCGCTGATCCATTACGATTGGGTTAGCAGGCTGTTTATAACGCAGCGGGTGCAGCAAACCATATCGGTTTATGCCCAGCCAATAACCATTTACCAGTTTAAACCCCTTGCCGAGGAACACCATATTACCATTGGTAATATTATTGTTTTTATTTATGCTGCAGGCGCGCTTTTTTTAGCTGCCAGGCTAATTGGTCAGCTGATATCCCTGAAACGAATATTCAGCGCACCGGAATCATCGGGCGCATTTTCGTTTTTCAAAAGTGTAAGGCTGGGCGCCAATATGGATAACCAAGATGTTATTGAGGCCCACGAATTGGTACATGTGAGCCATTGGCATTCGGCCGACGTGATGCTGATAGAGTTTATAGCGATCATTAACTGGTTTAACCCGGTTGTTTATTTTTATAAGTTCGGAATAAAGCATATTCATGAATTTATCGCCGACAGGCATGCCTTAAAAAATGGTATGACGAAGGCTGAATACGCATTGCTTTTGCTGAGCCAAACGCTTAAGGCCCCGGCAAATCAGCTGGTGACACCGTTTTTTAACCACAGCCTGCTGAAAAAGCGCATCATGATGCTTCAAAGAAGCCGGTCGAAATACATGGCTTTATTAAAGTACGGGCTTTCGGCCCCTTTGTTTATGCTGATGCTGATATTATCATCGGCCGCGGTGATCAAAAGCCATACGGTAACCGTACTTAACAATAAAGCCGAGGAAGTGCTGCAGTCTCCGGCGGAATCGCTTAACCCGGCGAGGATCATTAATAATAATAACAAGGCGGGTAATAGTAATAAAGCCGCGGCGAACGAAAAGGACGCAGCATCCGGGGCATACCTGGAAACCAAATCGGTAGCGGCAAATAAATTGCGTACCGACCCGATTTTTGTTTCGGTGGAGCAACAGCCGCAATTTAAGGGGGGCATGCTGGCATTTTACCAGTTTTTAGCTCTTCACCTGGATTATCCCGAACAAATGATCCGTTATAATATCCAGGGGAAGGTAATAGTAGCTTTAACGGTTGAAAAAGATGGCTCGTTGTCTGATATCAAATCGATACAGGATGTGGGCTACGGCTCGGCAGAAGAGGCGATAAAGGTGCTTAAAACCTCGCCTAAGTGGGTTCCCGGCTACCAAAACGGCGTACCGGTAAGGGTTAGGTACACACTGCCTATCAATTTTAACCTGGTAAAGGTAAAAAACTCAAGCGATACAATTTCCAAAGTTACTTTCAATATGAAACCTGACGAAGACGGGCAAAGCGATACGCATGCGGCATCGCCCGATTCTTCAAGGAAATTTAGCCTGATCGCCGGGAACGATTTCGACTTCCGTTCACATGCGCTGTACCTGCTCGATGGCAAAGTGATCAACGATCTGACAACGGTTGACCCGAACACTATCAGGAGCGTAAAGGTTATCCGTCATCCCGAAAAAGATAATGTTTACGTGGTGCTGTACGGTCCGAAAGCGCTGAACGGCGTAATCATTGCCGAATCGAAGAAACCGTTTTTGAAGGTTTCATCGGATCATTAATGTGAATTTCTATTTTCAGTGATTCTTCATCATTTTTGGTGGAGCTACACAGCATTTAACTAAATCCCAAATCTCATGTCAGAACTAAACTCTTTTTGGCAAGCTGCCCGAATCATTCATTTCTCAAGCTCTTTACCGGGTTTGCCAGTGCTGCCTTAATGGTTTGAAAGCCGGCGGTAAACAGTGCGGTTAGCAACATCCCGCTTCCACTCAGCACAAATATCCACCAGCTGATAGTAGTGCGATCCGCAAAGTTTTGCATCCACTTGTTCATGACCCACCAGGCCACCGGGCTCACGATCACAAAAGCCAGTACGATCAACCAGGCCATTTCTGTCGACAACAATACAACTATTTGCGTTACTGTTGCTCCAAGTACTTTACGTACCCCGATCTCCTTGGTGCGCTGGTTAGTGGTATATATGGCCAGGCCAAGCAATCCCAGGCAGCTGATGAGTATCGACAGCCCTGTTGCCCAACTGAGCAAAGCTGATGTTTTTTGCTCATCGGTATAAAGCCTGGCAATACTTTCATCAAAAAACTGGTATTCAAAATCATCGCCGGGATAAATTTCCTTCCAGGCTTTTTCCATTGAAGTGATGGCGGTTTTCCATTCGTCGCCGTTTGCTGTTTGAGGCTTCAACGCAATATGGAATGTGCCGTTATAATTACGATCGGTACTGGTTAGTATTGCCAGGGGCGGAATTGATGCATGTATCGATTCCTGGTTAAAATCGGACACTACGCCAACAATTTGCATATTGGTATCGCCATTGTAATTACTGATCGTTTTACCGACAGCGTCCTGCGGATTTTTAAACCCGATCTGTTTAGCCAGTGTATTGTTGACCAGGAATGCTTTCGACGTATCGCCCGGAATAAGGTTGCGCCCGGCTAACAATTTGATGTGATAGACTTTAATATAGTTTTCATCGCCGCATTCGAAACCCAGGTTTTCCATTTTGATCTCTTTTTTTCCGTCCTTGTAAGTGCCTTCGGTACTGAATGGATTATCTGAAATAGGTGCTTCGCCACCCTTGCTTACGAGTTCGATTTGCGGAATGGTCCTGAACTTATTGAGCAACACCCGGTTCAATCGTTCCTGCCTGTCTTTCTGTGGCGAATTGACGATCACAATAGCATCTTTTTTGAAACCCATATCCTTATGAATAGCATAATAGATCTGCTTGCTCACCAGGATGGTTGCCATAATAAAGAACTGCGCGATAATAAACTGGGTTACGGTAAGCGATTTTCGCAGCACCACACTGCGCGTTTTACTGCTGCCTTCGTTAGCCTGATTTTTAATGGCCGAAACAGGTTTGTAGCCCGAAAGCACCATCGCCGGATAAAACCCCGAAGCCAAGCTGACAATAATTACCAACAAGGCAAGAAATAAGATGATGTTGGGTTGCAGGATCAAACCGGCACGAATACCCTGCGGAATAAACGTTGAAAAAAGCCGGAGTACTATCGGTGTAACCCCAACCGAAATGATCACGGAAACAAATGTGATCAGGGAAGTCTCACTTAAAAACTGGAATATCAACTGCTTACGGGTGCTGCCCATTGTCTTGCGTATGCCTATCTCTTTGGCGCGCTGCGCCGATTGAGCAGTTGTAAGATTGATGAAATTAATGCAGCCCAGCAATAACAGGAACAGGGCTATCCCGCCAAGCTGATACATGGTTGTTTTATCCGCCACCCTACCATTAAAGGTTCCATAAGTAGCATTGAAATGAATATCCGACAGGGGCTGCAATGCAAACTCCTCGGTGACACCCGGCTTGCCGCGAGAATTCTTTTTCTCTATATCGTTGATCTGTTTCTCAATCCGGCCGGTTGTAACCTGCGGCGCTAACTTGACGAAAAGCTGGTACGATTGACTTACGCCTCCCCAGTTATTTAAACGCAGTTGCATTTTTAACGAGGGATTTGAAAAAGCCGTAGGAAATGAAATGAAATCGTGAAAGGTGAAATCGGTATTTTGCTTAATGCTTTCCACAATTCCGCTTACCGTAGTTTTTAATGTATCATACAACACTATGCGCCCAAGCATTTGATCGTAGCTTACTCC
>Ga0207080_1076_pt1 | contig 21792 bp, 18 predicted proteins | sample Alteio_BWMinHeat_58_FD_153532 | JGI IMG/M metagenome (GOLD analysis project Ga0207080, IMG submission 153532) | Enriched cells from forest soil in Barre Woods Harvard Forest LTER site, Petersham, Massachusetts, United States -... | ecosystem: Environmental > Terrestrial > Soil > Temperate forest >...
GCAGGCGTTTCATTTCCTCTTTGGTGATATAGCTGCCGGTCGGGTTGTTAGGATTGGCGATAAAAACAATTTTTGTCCGGGGAGTTACTTTTGCAAGTATGGCATCGACATCAGTGCGCAGGTTTTTTTCAGGCGCCGTGACAGGAGTAGCCCCAGCCGCCTGCGCATAAATTTTATACATCAGGAACCCGTGTTCGCTGTAGAGCACTTCATCGCCGGGTCCGCTATAGGCGTTGACCAGCAAACCAATTAGTTCATCCGAACCGGCACTGCATACGATACGATCGGCAGGGATACCATGCACTTCACCGATAGCCTCGCGCAGTGCTGCCGTCGTGCCATCGGGGTAACGGTGTAATGTGGGGGCGCACTCGATATAGGCCTTTGATGCCGCCGGGCTCGCACCCAAAGCTGTTTCATTTGATGATAGTTTAACCACACGCATGCCGGGCTTTAGCTTCGATTTGCCACCGACGTAGGGGGCAATATCCAGAATTCCCGAAGTAGGGACCGGCCTATGATTTGCTTGAGACGGCATGGATTGTTTTGGTCTCATGGGAGATATTTCCGTTATTAAGGATGATGGGGACAGCATAGGCACCGATAAAACTGAGATTGTAAATCGAAGCTCCTAAAGTGTTCATTAAAATATCGATGCAGGGATTTTCCAGTGTGACAAAGCCTTTGACTTCAATCAGGTGGTGGCGGGCGCTGGGGCTCAGCGTGGCAATATTGATCCATGTAGCGTCCAGTTTTGCCGTGGCAAATGCGCTCTGAATCTTGTGCTGGCTGACATTATGGTCGGCTTCCAGTACCAGAAGCGAGCGATCATCGCCCGAGGCTTCTGGCGTCAAACGTGAAATGGCTAGAGCGGACGGCGCATCGCGCCCCGGTGTGCCATAATATACGAACGGGATACGGGCGAATACTTTAGGAATATCGTTCCCCTGCTGTACCAGATTGGTCCACCAGAAAGTAGTGTCGGCGCTGCGCAGCATCGGGACAATACCGACGGCTACTTTGCCATCCATGACATCGCCGATGACACGCTTGATATGGGGTTGCTTGATGATGGGGGTGAACGGGCCAAAATATTCTCGTGCCATCCAGAAGTAATCATTGTCGCGGTCAGGTGTAAAAACAGAAAGCGTCAGGGCGGATTCCACCGAGGTGGAAGCGCCGATAATCAGGCGCCATAAAGCAGCTGCGGCAGCAGGTGAAAACTTGCTGTCTTCAAATTTTTTCATGACACGGTGGATCATTTCGGCTTCCCGTGCCGGCCTTATCGGGCAGCGGCCGGGCGCGGAGCGGCGCTTAAATTCTCCAACGCGGGAGACTATGCCGATGCGTTCCTTCAACAGGTCGATAAGGGTATCGTCAAGCTCATCGATTTGCTTGCGGAAAGCAGCCAGTTCTGATTCGTTGCGGTCGTGTAAATCTTTTTTAAGCATGTTCTTTTACGTGATAGGGGAGTGGGAGCATAAACCAAGGCAAAGCCATATTCAAGGTAATGGTTGTACTATAACCGCTTTCATTCCAAGCGACATCTTGACCATACGTTGCCCTTGCCATAAACATAATCCCCTATGGTAAAATCATGTTTTGGCGCCAGCTACCGGGAAGTTGAAATCGGCGAGATCGTAATGCTCGCGCGTGATGAGCCTTTTACACTTGAATGCGGTATCAGTATTAGCAATTTTCCATTGGCTTATCAAACCTATGGCACGTTAAACAGCAAGCGCAATAACGCCATTCTTGTCTGCCATGCGCTCACCGGCGACCAGTATGTTTGCGGTACCCACCCGGTCACTGGCAAGGCAGGTTGGTGGGACCGGATGGTCGGGCCGGGCAAGCCCATTGATACCAGCCGTTTCTTTGTGATCTGCTCTAATATTATTGGCAGCTGCATGGGGTCGTTTGGGCCAAAAGAGACCGATCCTGCCACTGGCAAGCCCTATGGCCTGTCTTTCCCATTCATCACTATGGGTGATATGGTACGCGCCCAGGCGTTATTACTCGATCATTTAGGCATTGAAAAACTTTTCTGTGCTATCGGCGGGTCGATGGGGGGCATGCAGGTTCTGGACTGGGCCACACGCTTTCCCAACCGGGTGTTCGCGGCGGCTCCTATTGCGACGTCAACACGGCAATCAGCCCAGAATATTGCTTTTCATGAAATTGGCCGTCAGGCGATCATGGCCGACCCCGACTGGTGCGAGGGGGACTACACCTCGCAACGAAAATATCCGTTTAAAGGTCTGGCGGTGGCGCGTATGGCGGCCCATGTGACGTATCTGTCACAGGATATGCTGCAGGAGAAATTTGGCCGGAATTTACAGGACCGCGAGCATGTTACCTACGGTTTTGATGCCGATTTCAGGGTTGAAAGCTACCTGCGCCATCAGGGGGTGAGTTTCGTTGAGCGGTTTGATGCTAATTCCTATCTCTACCTGACCAGGGCCGCCAGTTATTTCGACCTGATGCAGGGTGGAAAGACAAAATTAACCGATGTGTTCGCCGGAACCAAGGTTCGCTACTGCGTCGTCTCATTTTCCAGCGACTGGTTATATTCGTCGGTAGAAAGCCGTAACCTTGTGCGTGCCCTCAATGCCGTTGCCGCCAATGTCAGTTTTACCGAAATCACTACCGACAAGGGGCACGATTCATTCCTGCTCGACGTGCCTGAATTCGACGCGATAATCACCGGGTTTATTAATGGCTCGGCCAGTTTGTATGGGGTGGATTAATCAGTTTAGCGTTCTTTTCCCTCGGCGGCCATGCCAGCGTATTCATGTATTCCTTTGGCCCAAATATAGTCTTCCGCGTTGGAGTGTTCACCCGTCTTTGCTGTTTTTCTATCGCCGTAATCTTTCAGAAATGCGCCAATAACTAATTTTGCAGCATCATCAAATCGTTTTTCATCAAACAATTTTCCTACTTTCCTTAATGCTACGTCCGTTTCATCGGTATTGGCAGTGTATCCAAGCTTTTGCAGGCGCTGTGTCAGCGGGGCCACTAATTTCGGAAAATCATGCATGTGGGATGCATTGGTGAGTTCAATCATCTTATCCGCCGCTAGTGTCAACTGCCCGTCATTGACCAGAGCACCTATGGTACTGATCATGTCAGGAATATCCTGACGCGTTTCATACCAGACAGCGCTTCTTAATTCCTCATGCTTCTTGCTGAATAATTCACCAGCATCATGTTCGGTCATCTGAGGCGAGATGGTTAGTTTTTCGGTTATTTCCCTGCTTCCGGCACCGTCGAATGTGTTATTGCGCAGTGTATAACTGACAGGTTGCTTAAGTTCTTTCGCCCTTAAAAGAAGATACATAGGGATAGTTGCCCCAGCAGGAACCTCTATAATGATGTCATCACGTTCCGTTTTATTACTCATAACAATCCTCTGTAAGTTTTTTAGGTTAATTAATCAACGGGCTATTCGGATGAGGAAACTTTATTTTCAGAACTATCAGTTATTTGCATATCATCCCCAATCAATGATTTGGGATTATGATAGCTTAATATTTATTAATTAAATACTAAAAAACATCATTTTAAAAGAAACGAAAGACTGGTGTGCTTACCATCTTGCATACTACCTGCTGCTTCGCTAACTTCATAAAAACTGAGATTTAAAAGTGATTCTACCATATGCCTAATGCATCTGCCCTCCGCCCCGATCTTCAAGCTATTGCCGATATGGTGGAGCCGGGTTCGTCGCTGCTTGATATTGGCTGCGGGGAAGGGGATTTGCTTTCATGGGTGCTGGAAAATAAAAAGGTTTCTGGACGTGGGATTGAATTGAGCCAGAGCGGTGTGAACCGTTCCATTAGCAGGGGGTTGTCGGTTATTCAGGGCGATGCCGATACGGATTTGCAGTATTATCCGGACCAGGCTTATGATTACGCGGTGCTTAGCCAGACATTGCAGACACTTCGCCATCCGGATGAGGTAGTGAAGCAACTTGTGAGAATCGCCCGCCATGCGATCGTTTCAGTGCCCAATTTCGGACATTGGAAGAATCGTTTTTATCTGGCCATGATGGGGCGCATGCCGGTTACCAAAACGTTAAGTTATCAGTGGTACGACACGCCTAACATTCATTTCTGCACTATTACCGATTTTTTGAATTTATGTGAGGCTATGCAATTGACTATTGAGAAAAGGCTTTATGTTTCCAATCAAGGCGTCCCAACTTACTTTAATAACAATGGGTTATTTGCCAACGTCTTTGGTGAACAAGGTATATTTATGATTCGCCGATAATTAGTAAAAAATTATCACTTTAATCATACACTTACGATATGCCAAAAATAAGAAAGAAATCCACACAGGGTAAGCAGCTAAAGATCATGGCAGGTCTTTGCATTGCCGTGCTTTTTGTGCTTGGTCTTATATTGATCGCGCAAGGCATGATAGACACGCGTAATTATAGCCAAAAGATTATTGAGGCCATACAGAAACAGACCAACCGGACGGTGACCATCAAGGGAACCGTTACTGTGTCGCTGTTGCCGGAACCTACTCTTTTCATACCTGGCTTGGAATTGCGTGACTCGGCAAGTGATAAGCCTGCACCGGCTGCTACTGTAGATCTGATAAGCATCCACGTCCCTCTACTGTCTGTTTTTTCAGATAACTTACGTATTTCCAGTATTTCACTTGATCACCCAGTGCTTGAACTGGTTCGGGCGGATGATAACCTGATTTACTGGGACTGGATGAATGCCGACCTTTTTAAGGCGCTTTCTGCCAATAGTGATGCTGCAGGTACTGCATTAAAACTGGAAATTAATAATGGTAAAATTCTTTATCGTGACAGCCATACGGATAAGACCATTGCTTTAGAAAATATCAATACTTTGCTTACGAATGGACGCAATTTCAATGTAGCGGGTGCATTCAGGCTATCAGGCCATGATATGACATTTACTATGAATACTAAACCAATTGCAGATAAATCTGCCAATGCTGACATGCCTTTTCAATTCAAAGTAAATTCCGGAAAAACTAACTCGCTGGAATTACAGGGAAGCATAAATATATCAGGAGATCTTCCTGATGTGAAGGGAACGCTCGCCCTCAATCTGGAAGATGCCCCGAGCTGGGTGAAGGCTATAGTGCCGGAGGAAGAACATTTACTCCAGCATATGACTAACCAATTTAGCAAGAAGAAGGCTGAAAAAACACTTTTACCGCTGAAATATACAAGCGATTGGTCACAGCATGGTCTGAGTATTGAAATGACGAATGCCGTGCTTGAGGGGTTGAATTCTGCTGGTGCTGGTAAAATAAATGTGAAATGGGAAGACTGGAAGCCATCAGTTTCCGTCGATATGAAATTTTCAGCGATCAACTACGATCAGTGGAGCCAGCTCCTGACCTTGGCCTTTGTCAAACCTGATTCGGAAACTCTGGTCTATCATGACTTAAATGAAGCTCCAGATAACCCGATTCCTGATGCTATAAACATTGCACTTAATTTAAACGCTGAGCAGTTATATTTTGGTCCCCAGATATGGAAAGATGCCCAGATGTCGGCAAATATTGGCGGTGGGTCGGCAACAATCAACCAATTCAACGTGAAGTTACAAGGGGAATCCACTCTTACTCTGTTTGGCGTTGTTTCCCCCTCGGCTACTAATGATCTGCGTTTTGAAGGCAGCATGGAAACGCAAGGTGAATCACTTCGCAATATGCTTACAATATTTGATGAAACAGCCGTTGATCTTCCGGAAACCGGGTTTGGTAAATTTTTTGCTCATGCGAACATGTATATATCGTCTGAGCAGTTACGTTTATCTGAAGCAGATGTAAAGCTTGGGGATTTACATCTTAATGGCGGTCTGGCAGCGTATTTTGACGCCAATCCCCGCGTGGAAGCAGACATAAAACTTAAAAATATCAACTTTGATTATTTCAGGGATGTTTGGCGTGAAAAGCAAAAAAATTCAGATACACAAGAGGATTTCTTCCTGAAATTTGATAAAAATATGAATTTTTCCTGGCTGAAAAAATTACATACTGCCGTCGATTTGAAAATTGGAGTAGACCATTTTACCTTTCTGGATCGCAGTGGTGATAGTTCTACCTTTAGAATCTATGCTAAGAACGGGGATTTTGGTGTTTATGATATAAATTTTATTTATCCAACAGATATCACGCAGGGAACTTTTAAGCTTAATGTAAATGGCGAGCAGCCCGCAATTAATTTAAGTCTTACTACCGGTGACGTTAATACCGATTATTTCAGTGTTGATCCATCTAAACAGCCTGAAGTTATTCCTGCAGGGAATGAAATTTCTAAACCTGATGCTAACCCTGATGGTAACAAGGACAATTCTGCTATCAGCACTCCAGTAGTTCCCGATAATCAAGGTGCTGAAAATGGAGATAAAAAAGTAGAAGGAGATAAGAAGCCAGAAGGAGATAAGAAGCCAGAAGGAGATAAGAAGCCAGAAGGAGATAAGAAGCCAGAAGGAGATAAGAAGCCAGAAGGAGATAAGAAGCCAGAGGTTGCACCTGTAATTGATGGTCTGAAAAAACCAGAGGATGTAAAAGATGAAAAAAAGCCTGAAAGTGCTTCCATTACTCCTGCCAAACCAGATGCCCAAATAGATGCAACGAGTGAACATAAAGAGCCTGCTGCGCCTACTGCCGTAGCTACGCCTCCTGTTCCGGCTGCGCCCCCTGCTGCGGGTGAGCCTTCTCTTCCACCTGCGCCTGCTCCTGTTGTAGCTGTGCCCCCATCTCCCATTCCGGCTACGCCGCCTGTTCCGGCTGCGCCCCCTGCTACGGGTGAGCCTTCTCTTCCACCTGCGCCTGCTCCTGTTGTAGCTGTGCCCCCAGCTCCCATTCCGGCTACGCCTCCTGTTCCAGCAGCACCTCCTCCAGCTATACCGCCTACTTTAGCTGAGCCTCCTGCTCCAGCTGCAGCCTCTGTTCTATCTGCTCCTCCTGTTGTAGGTTTGCCTCCTCCAGCTATACCACCTGCCGCTCCAACTACACCGCCTGCTGCTCCAGCTACACCGCCTGTTCCAGCTATTCCTTCTGCTGCAGATGCGCTTCCTATTCCACTTCCTATTCCACTTCCAATTACCGGTGATAATGAGTCCCCCCAAAGTAATGATAAAGGGCCTGCGAAAATTGAAATTAAACCTCAGTCCCAAACATTCCTGATGGCAGATGCAGGTGATTCGACTGTTGTTCCACCAAAAGCAGCATCAGGTCTTGAGGATCTGATTAGGAAGAAGGGGAAAGCCAATACCAGTCTTGTAGAAAACAAAAAGCACTGGTCCGAGAAGTTGCTCGATATGAGCTGGCTAAATGGTTTCAGCGGTGTACTGGAGCTGAATGCCAGTAGGTTGATTCATAAAGACATCAAGCTGGGAAATTTGAAATTGCAGACAACATTCGGAAAGGATTTAATCACCTTTAAAACACTAAGCTTTTCTTATTGGGGGGGGGGCAATGTAGCCTCCTAGGGTCGGTATACGGCGGTAAAGTGCCTGGATTTACAGTTAATGTTACAATTGTTGACGCGCAAATGCAGGAATTACTAAAATCGCTGACTACCCGTGAGAATATTAACGGGCAGGTTAGCGTCAGTCTTGCGCTCTCTTCTTCAGGTGTGAACTACCTTTCATGGGTATCGCAAGCTGAAGGGAAAATGGTTTTGATTGGCAGAAATATTGCTGTGCAGGGAATTAATATGCAAGGTGTGATCGATGGTGTTTCAGTATCGCGTACATCATCAGACGTCCTTAATAGCGTTAATCGTGCTATTTTTAATGGTTCAACTGTCTTTTCCATTGATGGCAACCTGAATATAAAGAATGGTATGATACGAACACCGGGTATTGGACTCAGAAGCGCTACTACTTCTGGCAACCTTGTCGGAGAATTGCGAATGGTGCCATGGACTATGGAGCTTTCAACAGTGTTCCAGTTTCCTTCTATGACATCGGTAACCGTGCCTACTATGATGATTCAGTATTCCGGAACTCCTGATGGCGGAGAATTAAAAACGGATACATCATCGCTTGAATCGTTCGTTGCAAAGCGTATCATAAGCCAATGATATTAGGATAAAGCATGGCATTACAGATTATTAATAAGTCTCCAGAGACTAGACTCATGCAAATGCTTGGCAACAAGCAAATCCAGGCTGGGGGTTGGCAGGCTATACATTTTCATCTTTCAGACTTGCTTGAAGAATATAAAAGCGAATACCAGATCAAGATTGCAATCAATCTTATTCATGATCTGCTCAAAAGTTACGATGGTTCCATTTTCCTGCTGGCTGATTACAGCATTATGGTGGTGTGTAAGAAACTCGAACAACCGATTATGGAGAAACTTACTTTTCAGCTACGTTACTTATATATGGACGATCCGCTTGCTTACACCGACATCGGGCAGGAAAATCCTAAATTTTGTACTGTGTATGACCTGAAGAGCGACTGGCAGGAATTCTACAATCAATGTTCACATCGTATGGTGATGCATACGCGCAAGCCGGCAGCACCTGTTCCCGTCGAACTCCCGGAACCAAAGTATGAACCCAAACATGAACCAAAGCCTGAACCGAAAATAGCGATACCGGAGCCGGTGGAAACACCGCTGCCTGTGGTGGAAATAGTACCGGAGAAGCAGGATGAATCGAAATCTACTGATCGCTCCGAGTTAAGCGCATCTAAACTGGCGGCAATGGAGAATACCCTGCGTGTTACGGATATAAAAAACGTAGTACGCCGACAACCCGTATGTGCCGTACTGCCAGATATGAAAGTCCGTCGGGTTTTTGATGAATTATACATTAATATTGCTCATCTGCGTCGTATGATCAAATCCGATGTCGATTTTTTGAGCAATCGCTGGCTGTTTAAATACATCACTAATATTCTTGATGAGCGGATGATTAAACTGATCATGGCCACTCCCGCTCGTTTTCTGGATGCGCCAATCAGCATCAACCTTAATGTAGAAACGCTTTTATCATCATGGTTTACGGAATTCGATGCGTCGATAAGTCCAGCCAACAAAGTTTCGATTGTTCTTGAAATACCGGTCATTGATGTGTTTGCCGATATGACGGCATTTTCATTGGCTTGTTCAGAGGTTCAAAAACTAGGGTACCGTGTGTGCCTTGACGGGCTTACTACCGCCAGTTTTAGCAGTATCAACCGTGAAAAACTTGGATTGGATTTAGTAAAAGTGCAATGGAATGCCGACATGCATGGCGATTTAAAAAACAAGGAGAATCAGTCGCTGATGGAAGCTGTGAAATCCGCCGGAACCAATCGGGTTATTCTTTGTCGCTGTGATAATAAAAGCGCTGTTGAATACGGCCATGCGCTTGGTATTTCCTTATTTCAGGGGCGTTATCTTGATAGCCTCCTGAATCCAACGTCCAAGGTGGAAAATTAAGCCCATGGATATTTGCCAATTATTTATTGTATAGGAATTTACTATGTTTGATGCCGTTGAAGGAATTAAATTTGGATATGTCCTTTGCGGCATTATCTGGGCTATTGCTCTTGGTTTCGCCGCCGGCAATTACGCGTGTAGCCTCGTCCACCGTTTGCCACGCGGCCGCCTGCTTCTTGATAAAAAACCCTATTGCGGCAACTGTGGCACGTTGCTGGAGGTGAGGGATTTATTCCCCGTGGTATCGGCATTAATGCTGCGGCATCGCTGCCGTTATTGCAAAACTCCCTTTCCTGTGTCTCACACATGGACGGAAATATTGGTGGGTTTGCTGTTTGTCCTCGGATTTCTTGAGTATAATTTTAGCGAGCAAATGCTGTTAATTGTAACCATCGGCGTTTTCCTGATCACACTTGCGGCTATTCAGGCAAATGAGGGTATGATCATGGGTAAGATCATCCTCTGTATTATTATATTTGGCACGCTGTATCGAACGCTGGAGGACCATACGATCTATAACTTCTTCCTCGGTGGTCTCAATGGATTGGTCCTCGGGGCTCTGATCTGGCGCAAACAGATAAAACCGGTGGGGCATATTTTTATATTACCCGATCCGGCGGTGCTGATGACTACAGGAGCTTTGTGTGTTGGCGCCAAAGCGTTGCCATGGTTTCTGGTGCTTTACGCTTCTTTTTATGCCGTCGATTGGATAATACGTAAGTTATTTCATGTGCTTAAGCCCCCCCTGATTACCGTATCATTCGGGCTTGCGACGATTCTGCCGGTGTTATATCCTAAGCTTATTCTGGTTATGCACTTCTAAAATATAGAGAGTTTACATTGGCGGACGAAAGTGGGAGAAAATACGGGGGATTCGATGCGGATTTTCATGATGCATTGGAAAAGTTTCTCGAATATGAAAAATCTAGTGGTGGAAAGCATATTAATCCTGCGGTTCGAGCCGGTCAGTTCATTAGCTTTATAGAAAGCAACCATAAACTTTTTCCGCGTTTGATAAGTTCTGTAACAAAAGACAAGTGTGAAAAACTCCTCGAGCGTTTTAGTTATATTACGCTTCCTCTTGATGAGGAACCGCCAGAGCCGCTGACTCCTGACGAACGCCATGCTTTTGCAAGAAATATTGCCTATCCCCAATTCCGGGAGGATGGGAAGAGCTATCCTACAAAAGGTGCGGAAGTAATGGCTTTTGCGGATTTCGTAAAGCACAAATACAACAAGACACTTCCTAACTTTGAACAAGCGGAATCACAGAAAGCAGTTGAAGGGTGGAAAAGCAAAAGAACCAGAACCTATGCCTATTGGGCGCTTGCCCTGTTGTTTGTTGCTGGTGCTGCTGGAATCGGAAATTACTTTTTGACAAGAGAAAAACCAGCCACCCCAGCTTTCAAACCAAACAAAGGTCAGGATCCATTTCCTCGCAATCCTGTTAATCCTATATGGAATAATCCTCCTGCATGGAATCCCGATGCTCCGGTTTGGCCTCCAGCCGATGACCCGGAGCTTCAGAAAAAGATGGAGGAGTGGCGCCGCAGGTTTGATAAGGACAATAGGGACGGCGGTAAGAAAGAGCCTGGCAGGTAACAATTTTCTTATTCTACAGTGACAGACTTGGCCAGGTTGCGTGGCTGGTCGACATCGGTGCCTTTGAGTACGGCGACATGGTAAGCCAGCATTTGCACAGGCAAAGCGTAAAGCATAGGGGTGATGAAGGGATCAGCCTGCGGCATGGTGATGGTAGCACAGGGCATGTCACCGACGCTTTTGATGCCTTTGGCGTCGCTGATAAGAATAATTTTACCACCGCGCGCCGCCGCTTCCTGAAGATTGGAGGCGGTTTTTTCAAACAAATTATCGGAAGGGGCCAGCACGATCACCGGGACCTGCTCGTCGATAAGCGCAATCGGCCCATGCTTCAGTTCGCCGGCGGCATAGGCTTCGGCATGGATATATGAAATCTCCTTCATTTTGAGCGCACCTTCCATGGCTAAGGCATAAGAAGTGCCGCGGCCGATATAAAGCATATCGCTTGTATGGAAAAGATTATGCGCGAGGGCCTGTATATGATTTTCAAGGTGCAGTATTTCCGTCATATAAGCCGGAATTTCCAGCAAATGCCGGCACAGGGCTTTCTGCTGATCACTGGTGATGGATTTGCGTGCCTGCGCTAACGCCAGCGTAAAGCATGCCAACGTCGCCAGCTGGGTGGTGAATGCCTTGGTTGAAGCAACGCCGATTTCAGGCCCGGCATAGGTATAAAGCACACCGCTGGCTTCGCGGGCAATGGTGCTTTCTGGAACATTGACGACAGCGACGACCGGATGTGCACCCTTTGCTGCATTTTTGGCGAAGCGTAACACCGCCAGTGTATCGGCGGTTTCACCCGATTGCGATATGACAATCGTTAGGCTCTTGGCATTCAGGATAGGGCTGCGGTAACGGTACTCGGAGGCGATATCGACATCGACCGGAATCCTGGCAATACCCTCCAGCCAGTATTTAGCCACCTGCGCCGCGTAATAGGATGTGCCACAGGCGATCAGTTGTATCCGTTCAATGCTTGCCAGATCGAAGTTCAGATCAGCCATCGGGATTTGCATATCCAGCGGACTGCAATACATTTTGATAGTTTCACCGACAACACCCGGCTGCTCGTGTATTTCCTTCTGCATGAAGTGGCGGTAATTGCCCTTGCCGACGGACGAGCCGTCATACCCGGACTGGGTAATCGGGCGCTTTACCTTCTTGCCGTTAGTATCATGGATAATAATATGTTCGGGAGTTAATTCAGCCCAGTCGCCGTCTTCGAGGTAGCTGATACGGGTCGTCAGGTTGGACAGGGCAATGGCATCCGAGCCAATAAACATTTCACCTTCGCCATATCCCACTGCAAGCGGCGGGCCCTGCCGGGCGGCAATCAATAAATCCGGTGCTTCGGCAAAAATAAACGCCAGCGCGAAAGCGCCCTGCAACCGTTTAAGCGATTTGGCTACGGCCTCCTGTGGCGATAACCCTTGCGCCAGAAAATCCGTTACCAGAACGGGGACTACTTCCGTATCGGTCTGGCTGAGAAATTTATAGCCTTTTTGAATCAGTTCTTCACGCAATTCACGAAAATTTTCGATAATGCCGTTATGGACCACGGCCACTTTATCGGTAGCATGGGGATGGGCGTTGGTTTCGTTGGGAAAGCCGTGAGTGGCCCATCTCGTATGTCCTATACCTAATGTCCCCTTAAGCGGGGTGCCAGCCAACTGTTGTTCCAGATTGATAAGCTTACCTTCGGCACGGGCGCGAGTAATGACTTTGGACGCAATAGTTGCTATTCCCGCTGAATCATACCCCCGGTATTCAAGATGCTTAAGTCCACCGAGAATCAGAGGTGCTGCTTCTCTATGTCCTGTAATTCCGATAATGCCACACATTTAAGACCTATCCGCTTAATAAATTATCGCCCTTTTGTATAAAGCTAACGCAACATATGAATGTTGCCTGTTTTATTCAATAGGAAGTTGTGTTTATTTCATTAAAGTTGATTCATCCAGTATGGAAAAAGATAGACATTCTGATGCCTATACGGCACAAGGAAAGTCATAAATTTTTTATATAAATTGCTCATGAAACAGCTTTTAGTACGTTTTCGCCAATCGGCTTTATTCAAGCTGTTTGTAAAAGCGGGACTTACGTTGCTTGCATTCTGGTTCGTTTTTCGGGGGATTGATTTTTCACTCCTCGGGGAGATGTTGCATAAACAGGATCGCAGGCTGCTTATGGTCGCGGTGGCGCTGATGACTGTTCAACTGGTAACCGGAGCATTCCGCTGGCGCATGATACTTACCGCCTTGTCCGGGACCTCAGAGCACGTCTTAACCTATCTGGCAGCATTAAAAATTTATTACATCAGTGTATTTTTTACCTGCTGCCTGCCCGGAACCGTGGGGGGGGATGTTATCAGGGTATGGCTTACCAAATCCGACAAAGTGCCGCTGTCGATTGCCATTCATTCGGTGATTATTGACCGAATGATCGCTTTGGCCGCATTAACTTTAATGATTATCCTGACGTTACCAATTCTTGGCTCACTCGCCGGCTTTAACCCGTTGGTAGTATTTGTCATCGTCATGCTGGCTGCGGTTGCCGGGATATTTTTTCTCATCAATATGGAGCGCCTGATTGGGCGCTATAAACAGTTTCGCGTCGTAAACTGGATTCTCTATTTTCTCGATAGCTTGCGGTTACTGATTAAATGCCGGTCTGCTTCCATTAAATCACTGACTATGGCGCTTTCTACCCATACAGTATATTGTATGGCTGCTTACGCATTGGCACAAAGTTTTCATATAAATATTACTATGATGCAATGTATCACTTTGATTCCGCCTGTTGTCCTTGCAACAACGCTTCCGATATCCATCGGAGGCTGGGGCATCCGCGAAGCAAGCACTATCGCTATGCTGGGGCTTATAGCGGTTCCGCGAGGCCAGGCATTGATGCTTTCTATTCAGCTTGGCATTATTATTGTTCTTATTACCTTGCCCGCAAGTATCCTCTGGCTTTTATATCGAAAACATTCTCCGCAACCTATAGACATGAATAATGCAAATGTGTCTGGTATAGGGCCATGACCGCCGCGAACAGTTTTCTGGGGCGGGATTTCTGGGATGGCGCCATTACGATGACGCCAGCGGCGCAGGGGCTTCATTCCCTGTCTGATATTACCTCTCCTTTTGCCAGAAGCCCTCTTGATCTGACCGTTTTTGTCTCATGCTTTAATGAAGAAGATTCCATCATCCAGACGCTTGAAACGGTTAAAGAGGCGATGGAAGTCACCGGCAACAGCTTTGAGATACTGGTGATTGACGACGGGTCAAAAGATCGCTCCGCTGAACTTGTGCGCGGGTTCATGGCGCAATATTTCCAGCTTAATATTGTCATGCGGATTAATAAAAGAAATAAGGGGTTGGCTCAAAACTATTTTGATGGTGCATTTATGGGGTGCGGGAAATATTACCGCCTGGTTTGCGGCAATAATTCCGAACCGGTGGAAACTATGGTCGATATCTTCAGGGCAATAGGTGATGCGGATATTATAGTGCCATATTATATTTCACGATTAAGACAGGATAAATGGCAACTATTTTATTCCCGTATCGCCGACGGAATCATCAACATGATTTCCGGCAACAGAATCAATTGCTATATGGCAACACATGTGCATCTGCGTTACAACGTCATGCGCTGGCACTCTGATATTCGGGGCTATGCTTTTCAAATGGATTTGCTTTGCCAGCTGCTGGCCCTTGGATTTACCTGCAAACAAGTGCCCTGCCGCGCCGTACTAACAAATGATAGTCGAAATAGGGGGCTGAAAAAGAGCTTTTCCTTTATACATGCGCTGCTGAATATCATGTTGAGAAGGGTGTCGAGAAGGGTTAATCATAATTAATTATACTATTCAATGTGTTACTTAATAATCCGCTACTTACAGCTCGCATAATGTAATCAAATATTCATTTCGTATATCAGCGTAACTAAGGTATTATAACTCATCAGATTGGGTTGGTTTTAGCTAATTAAACGCATGAAAACTGCCAAAGACACTGAAGTATATTTAAGGGTGCCGCCGGAACAGGCGCCCAATGGCTTCGAAAAAATTGAAGGAAGAAGCATTTTTACGCGCCCAACGCTGCTTGTCTGTGGTGGCGTCATGGTTTCGCATCAACATCCCGAATTAGCCAATGGCTATTGCAAGAAGGCACTGGCATTGCTTAATTGCCTCGATACGAATGGCCATTCCGGTTTTCAGACTGCCTCTGTTAGCTATGCTCAGGCACATACGGTTTCTGAAGCGATACGGGCTTTTAATTCGGGGCATGCCCCGAAAGATACCTTTAGCGATTTTGTCGAAGAACAATTAAAACCTTTGTTTTTGAATGACAAGGGCCAACGCCTTGATCTCCAGACCGTCAAAAAGAATTTCCGTAACATCAACGTTGTTACCCATAGCTACGGTGGGATATTTATCCAGCAGGTCGGTAATGTGCTGGTTGAGCAGATGCAGACGGCTGGATTTAATGAGAAAGAGATAGATGAAGCAACAAAACAGATTCTTGTTGTAACGGCGGGCTCAATTGGCCCCTTTATGAAGGGAAAAGCCAAATTCACCCAATTTGATATCGTGCAGCGCCACGATAAAATCGTAAAAAATTATTCAAGAAATCTCAGCATAGTGGAAGCCCTCATCACAGAACCGGAGAGGTCAGGCTCGCTTGCCGCTATCAAGTTTCGTTATGGTGACAACCCGTATGACATCCAGCCGGATCCACAGGCGTCTGAGATGATTATTTGCACAGGCAATAAAAATGAGCCTCCGATAGTTGGTACGCGTTATGATGATGCAAAAAGGGAGGCGGCTCCGCAGGACTTGCCAGATGCAGATTTCCATAATTGCCCCACCTATTTCAATTTCAGCTTTGATAGTTATGGGCTGATGTTGCGCACTATCCTATCGACGGCGCTATCGAATGGGCTTAATAGCTCCATTGAAAATAATCGCAACCCGGAGCACTTTACTCCGCTGCCTGCCCATGAAGAATTGCTTATGCTCTCCCAAAAGCAGGAATTTGAATATGACCGCGATAAGGATTTCCGTAAAATAGCCAAAATGATTGGTTACAATGAGCGCATAAACAATATGCTGGGGAATAATACCCCGTCCCAGCAGCTTTAGACATCCCTGTAATCTCGTAAATAATAACAATAACAATTGGTTGCTTTGGTATCGCCTAAAAAATCAGGACCGAATACTCTTTTTACTAAAACTGCCAATTCGTCATGATTTTGTAATATGTATCTGTCATACTGAACGCCATGGAAAAAGATAATAAACGCTTCCGGGGCTATAACGCCAACCCACAGCTTTACCAGAACATTGATGCAATACGCAATGATCTGGAAAGAGTGGCAGATATGAAGTTTCGTACGATCTGGCTTAATCCGCTATTTGAAACCTGTGCTGCCATTCCCACTAATATTCCAAATCCTGACTCCCTGCCGGGCAGTCCTTATGCGCAACGGACACTTAATATAGCGCGCCGGTTCAGCAATCACCCAGAGCTTCCCGATGAAAAACGCCGGAAACAAGACTATGCAGATATACGTCGCTTAACGGATCATGCCCGTGAATTGGGTATGAACACAATAACCGATCTGGTGCTTAACCATGTTGCTATCGACAATCCGATGGTAAACAGCAAGGCGACTGAATTTCATGTCGAGGCTATGAGTGGAAGCGGTCCGGCGGAGAAAACCGTTACCATCGATACGTCGCGCTGGTTCAAACGGCACAAGGAAACTACCATCCTACCCATTCAGCCAATTTTTGTCGCAGGTAGCGAGTCAGAAAATTTGCCCATACAAGTCACCAATCTATCGAGCTCCGGTGCCAATATAGATACTCCACCCATACAAGTCATCAATCGATCGAGCTCCGGTGCCAATATAGATACTCCACCCATAGAAGTCACTAATCGATCGAGCTTCGGTGCTAACATCGACACTCCACCCATACAAGTCACATGGGGTAATCTTATGATACATGGGCGTGATGCTAATCTACAGCGCAAAGGTACTAAGAAATGCTGGGACGATGTTGCCATGTTCAATTTTGACGACCCGGAAATCAGGAAGGAAATTATCACCTATTATATCAAGCCCCTGATTAAAACGATGATCGTAGATATGGGTTATGAGGGATTTCGCTTCGATGCAGCTGGTATGATCCGGCCAGAGGTCTATCAGGAAATCGTGCCGTATATGGATGAAATCTGTAAAAAGGAACATGGGAAACCAACCGCGAATATAGCTGAAACGGTTGGGGCGTTCTTCCATGAGCATATCAGAATGGGGCAGACGGCCGATTATCCCGAAGGCTTTGCAAGTCATGCCTATGACAGCACTTTTTTTGCTGCCACCGATTCGTTTGATTTTCACTCGAACCGCCAGGGAGAGCTGTTTGGGCGGGATGATGGCTGGCCTGCACATATTCGCGGTACGATGGACGGCATTTTACGTGGTGGTAGCGTTCGCTATTATGACAAGAGGACTGACCAATGGGTAACTGAAGAAGTGCAGGGTGGAAAACGGGGAGTAGGTTCCATTACGTCAAGTTTAGGTAATCACGACGAGGTACGCTATGTCGAAACATTACGTAAAGAAGGTATTACAGAACCAGCAGAGGTCAGAAAGTCACTGAAGCGGAAACTCGCCGTTGGAGCGTTTTTTTCCTCTGCGGGTCATTTTATGCAAATTGGCGACGAGTGGGGTGTGCGTCCGCAAGCTAGTGTATTTACCGCTAAACCGGAGGATTTAAAAGATCGTATGCCCGGTATAGACCTCACGGATTTTACACGTGAAATCAATGTAACCCTCTCGCGCTTGCCTGATCCGACGGAAGCAGGTATCGGCTGGGCCCAGGTTGTGGCATTGCCGGATAAACCTGACCTGATGGGGGTAATCACGCACCATGGCCCCGGACATAATGGCCAGCGGGATTTAGTGATTATCAATATCTCGGATCATCCGCAGGAGCTTGACAGCCAGGAAATTAAGGCGTTTATGATAGCAAATGGGCGCAATCAGGGTGAGCGGGAAACTTCAATTCCGGAGGTTATTCACCTTGTTGGAGGAATAAATCCAAGTGTTGGCCTTCAAACCATGGCACGGCAGGAGAGATTTGTAATGCATGATGCTTCCGAGCAGGATAACCAGCATTTGAAAGCCCCTTCCGTTAGTGAGAATCTTGATAAATACAGAAAACCCCTTAATTCTTCAGAAACAGCGCGTACATAATTATGACTTATCATTCGATAGCATGGCAAAAAGGGTTTCCAGAGGGTATTGCTTTGAATTTGGGCAATATGCTAAAAACGCTTGAGAAGGTTGCCAAGCAAGCCGAAGTGCTGTCGATGTTTCCTGAAAAGCATAGTTCTGCAGATTTACAGGCTTTGAATGTGCATGCATTTTATCTTGCCGAAGTTCCAAAAATATTAGGAAAGGATTTTACCCTAAAGGCAGATTGCCTTAAAAGCCTGCGTAAAAATCATCAATCGACAAGTAGCGGGTTAAGTGTAGTTGAATATGAACGTATGATTGAATCGCGGTTGCTTGTCATCGCTCCCATTATTGAAAACATGGTAAAAGCAGAGGAGAAATTAACTACGAATAAAACCTCCGGCCTTATGCTGGAACGTAGCCGTCAGCTGTCAGCGGATGTACATATGCTAATGGAATTTTTTAAATCAGGATCTGAACCTTCACCATGGATTCAGTTTAGCAACGCATTGGCTAAGCATGACTTAGCACAAGCTGATAATTCCTTAAACGCCATAGCTAAAAAAACTCCAGGTGCTACACTGGGTATGGGCTAGCTCCTACCTCCTAGATATAAAGTCATGAAAACGCTTTTCGATCAAAACCCCCGTGAAGCTGCCGAAGGCAAGCCTTTGGCTGACCGCCTGCGTCCGCAATCGCTGGAGGAGGTGATCGGGCAGGGGCATGTGTTGTCGGAAGGGCATATGTTGCGTGCCATACTGGAAGGGGCGGCACCGGTATCGATGGTGCTGTGGGGACCGCCGGGCTGTGGGAAAACGACGTTGGCGCGGATCATCGCCGAAAAAAGCGGTTATGAATTCGAACAGGTGTCAGCGGTGGCTTCCGGGGTGGCTGAACTGAAGGCAATCTTCGAGCGCGCCCGCACCCGCCGTCAGGATGGTGTCAGGACACTCGTCTTTGTTGATGAAATACACCGCTTCAACCGCTCACAGCAGGATGCGTTTTTGCCGGTGGTGGAAGACGGTACGATCATACTGATCGGCGCAACGACTGAAAACCCCTCCTTTGAAATGAATTCGGCGCTGTTGTCGCGGATGCAGGTGGTGGTGTTGCAACGGCTGGATGGTGAAGCCATGCAGCAATTGCTGATGCGGGCGGAAGACCATACCAAAAAAACCTTGCCGCTCACGCCGGAAGCGCGCGAAATACTGATCGGCATGGCCGACGGCGATGGCAGGGCGTTACTCAATTTCTGCGAGATATTATTTGGCTATAAGGGCAAGGTTCTCGACCCATCGGCATTGACGCAGTATCTGCAGAAGCGTGCGCCCCTGTATGACAAACGCCAGGAAGCGCATTATAATCTTATCAGCGCCCTACATAAATCGCTGCGCGGATCGGATGCACAGGCAGCGTTATACTGGTTGTGCCGGATGCTGGTGGGCGGTGAAGACCCACTCTATATTGCACGACGCATGGTGCGTTTTGCCGTTGAGGATATAGGCTTGGCCGACCCGCAGGCGCTGGTGCAGGCTAATGCCGCGAAAGAGGCTTATGATTTTCTAGGTTCGCCGGAAGGCGAGCTGGCGCTGGTGCAATGCGTGCTTTATCTCGCCACCGCACCTAAATCGAATGCGGCCTATCTCGCGTATGGCGCGGCGCAGCGCAGCGCCCGTGAATTCGGTTCGCTGATGCCGCCGATGCACATACTGAATGCCCCGACCAAACTGATGCAGGAACTTGGCTACAGCAAAGGCTATGAGTACGATCACAAAGCCGAGGATGCTTTTTCCGGACAAAATTATTTTCCCGATGGTATGCAGCGCGAAGATTACTACCAGCCCGTGGAACGCGGCTTTGAACGCGATATTATCAAACGGCTGGAGTACTGGGAAAAGTTGCGGGAGAAGAAACGGTGATCCGTGAGTTTTTTTACTCCACGGATCACCGGATAATCGTAATTTACGCCGCTGCCTTATATTCCACCTGTTCGGCTTTCAGCGCTTTCTGGTAGGTTGGACGGGCAATCACTTCCCGTAGCATACGCTTTACATTTGTACCCAGCGTTATAGGTTGCGGAAAATAACTTCCCCAGTTGGCAATCACAGCCAGAAGGATATCGGCTGCGGTTAAATCTTTGCCGCAGATAAAGCGGTTTTTTGCCAGCACTGAATCCACCTCTTCCCAAAGCTTGTTGACCTGAGCGAAGACTACTTTGAAAAGCTCATCTTTTACTGCCGGGTCCGTTACATTTTTCATAACGAAGAAAGCCCGGGAATAAGCGGGGTGCAGGGTGGCATTTGCAAACATCAGCCATTCAAGCGCCGTTGCCCGTGCTTTGCCGGAACGTGGCAAAAGGGAGCTTTTATATTCATCCATCAGGTAGGTCATGATCGCCGCACCTTCACGGATTACCAAATCATCGACAACCAGTACTGGAATCTGCCCGCGTGGATTGATTTTAAGGAATTCAGGACTTTGACCATCCCCGGCTTGCAAATTGATTAGTTTTGCTTCGAACGGCAAAGCCAGTTCATTTAATACGACATGAACGGCCATAGAGCAGGCGCCGGGTGAATAATATAACTGGATCATATAATATCTCCTGTAAAAGTTTTGGCCTTGGTTTTTTGGCAATGCAATGATCAGCATTGAGGTCGCACTATAGTGCTTTTTAAAGTCTATTCCAGCGAAGAGTAGTAATTGCAGGGATATATGATACAAATTCACCACTTTGATTAATAACTATAGGAGTATGGCGATGCTTGCGTTTTATCAGTTTCCGGGACCATGGGATGTGTGTAGCGCCAGCCCGTTCTGCGCCAAGCTGGAAGCGTTCATGCGCTGGCAGGATATTGCCTATAAGCCGGTGACGGTGACGAATATGAAAGGTGCTCCCAAGGGTAAAATCCCTTTTATTGAAGATGAAAATGGGAAGCTTGGGGATTCCGACTTCATTATTGAATACCTCATTAAAAAACATAACCTGAATCCCGATGAGACATTGACTCCGGAACAAAAAGGGCAGGGGCGTGCCATACGCTACTTATGCGAGGAAAGCATTTACCGGGCTATGGTGCATTTCCGCTGGCTCGATCCGCAGGGATGGGGAATTATGCGCGAAAGATTCTTCAGCAAAATACCAGCGTTTATCCGTCCTGTCGCCGAATGGAAAATACAGGGCTATGTCCGCAAACAACTCCACATGCAGGGCATGGGGCGGCATTCTCCCGATGAAATAGCCGCTATCGCCTGCGGCGACCTGAAGGTGTTATCAGATATTCTCGGCAATAAACCGTTTATTTTCGGCGATAGCATGACGACGGCGGATCTTGTTGTCTTTTCTGTGTTTGCCAATTTTACCACCGGCCCTTTCGAAAACCCCGTCACCCAATATGCTAAAACCCTTGGCAACCTTATGGCACATGCCGACCGCATACGCGCTCGTTGTTTTAAAGCGGAGTCAAAAGAGTACGGTAAACAGGCTGCTTGATGGCTAAACAATTT
>Ga0207080_1077_pt1 | contig 21678 bp, 15 predicted proteins | sample Alteio_BWMinHeat_58_FD_153532 | JGI IMG/M metagenome (GOLD analysis project Ga0207080, IMG submission 153532) | Enriched cells from forest soil in Barre Woods Harvard Forest LTER site, Petersham, Massachusetts, United States -... | ecosystem: Environmental > Terrestrial > Soil > Temperate forest >...
TTTTCTTTAGTCATCTCCATATCTCCTTTATCTCCTGTGAAATTTAATCAAGTACATTCGGGGGAGAGTTCCACTCCTCCTCGAAGGACACTTTGTACCGCTCTTGAGGTATTATAGTCAAAAAAAATCGCCCTTCTCCTTGCTATTTTACAAAATTCCTGGCATTTTCTCCTGTAAAGGGAGTGTTTACTTGGACTTGAGGTTAGTTGAGCTAAAGCGTCTTGCCCATTTTTCTGATTTGTTGAGAAGTGCAACTCAGATCGAAGAGAAGGTTGCGCTTGTTACGCAAGATGTCGAGGTCTCCTTTTTTTTTGCCATACATGCAGATCTTGTCTGCAATCTCTGTATTACACAGGAGTACTTACTTAAGGCACTTATCTTAATTGGACAAACTCATTTATTGCGCGGTTTCCCAGAAGCTCTTCCTACAACAAGAGCCCTTTTTTTTGATCAGTTGCTGCAGGTAGAGACATTTTATGCGGATCTTGGCGGAATTGTGGGTTACCATGTGATGATTCTAAAAGCACTTACGGCTTCCTTGCTTTCACATCAGGTGCAACATGTCGGTTATTACCCCTTTCAGGGAATTAATATTGAGCAAGAGACAACATTTGTACGACACGCCGAGATTGAAGGGATTTTGCGGATGGACGAGATGTGCGAAATCTATCCATTAGGGGGGGCTGCGGATCGATTGAAGCTCTTTTGTGACAAGCAGGAGGTGCCGCTACCTGCTGCGCGCCTGCTCTTTTGTGGCAAGACGCTCCTTGAAGGAATGATTGCAGATTTACAGGCCAGAGAATATCTTCACTACAAACTTTTTGGTCGTCAGATTAGAACGCCTGTTGCGATGATGACGTCTCAAGAAAAAGAGAACCATGGTCATATTCTCTCTATTTTGGAGGAAAATGGCTGGTTTGGTCGGGACCCGCTCTCATTTCGACTCTTTGCACAGCCGCTTGTTCCCACGATGAATACGGAAGGACGATGGGCGCTGCGCGGAACGATGCAGCTCTTATTAAAGCCCGGTGGACACGGGGTCATCTGGAAGCTTGCAGAGAGAGAGGGGATCTTTGATTGGCTACTCTCTCTGGGCAAGAAAAAGGCGCTTGTACGGCAGGTGAATAACCCCATCGCTGGGGTTGATTACGGGCTTGCGGTATTTGTGGGTCTTGGAATGATCCATGACAAGCATTTTGGCTTTGCTTCGTGTCCTCGAGAGCCGCAGTCGGCAGAAGGGATGAATGTTTTAATCGAGACAAAACAAGAGTCACATTATGAGTATGCTTTAACAAATTTAGAGTATTGTCATTTTGATCGATTTGAGATTAAAGAGAATCACGACTACTCCTCGAACACAAATATTCTGTTTGTCGATCTGAAAGCTGTTCAAGAGGCGGTCCTGATCTCTCCAAATCCGGGGATGCTCGTCAATCAGAAGCGCCTTGCGTGCTGCAATGAGCGGGGAGAGAGTATTGAAGAGGATTTGGTGCGCCTAGAATCGACCATGCAAAATATTGCCGATGTCTTCAAAGTCTCATCATCAGTTCCTTTAATGGATTTAGAAGGGCGCCTTGAGACTTTTTTGACATTCAATCAACGTAAAAAGACCATATCAACTGCTAAGCGCGCTTTCATAGAGGGGGAATCCCTCCTTGAGACGCCAGAGGGCTGCTTTCTTGATTTGATGCACAATGCGCGTGATTTATTGATGCGCTGCAACGTCTTGACAGAAGAATTGCCACAGGGTGAGGTGTACGTACAAAGGGGGCTCTCCTTTTTGTTTCTTTACCACCCAGCCTTGGGGCCCTTTTATTCCATGATCGCTCAGAAGGTGCGTTCTGGCCGTTTGGGCAGGGGTGCTGAGTTGCAGCTGCAGATTGCAGAACTTGAGATGGAAAAAGTTGACATTGAAGGATCACTTTTGATTTGTGCAGAGCAGGTGATGGGAGAGCGTTCTTTTGGCCTTTTGTCGTATTCTGAAAAGAGCGGCAAGTGTCAGTTGAAAAATGTCCGGGTACGCAATCTGGGAATCGATTTTTCAGTGTCACAGAGTTATTGGCAGAACCAGATTCAAAGGCGCGAGGTGTGTGAGATTGTTTTAGAAGGCAGTGGCGAGTTTTATGCAGAAGATGTTGAGTTGAAGGGGAACCTTCTGATTCGCGTCGAAGATGGGTATGCTGTTCGAGCGGTCAATCGCGGAGCTGGCCTTGAATTTGAAAAGTATGCGATTGACAAGCCGACCTGGTGGTGGCGCTATAGGATTGACGGCGACAAACAGATTATCTTAGAAAAAGGCCACTCGTAAGAGGGGCCTTTTGATTTTTGTTATCATGACAGTGCTTTTGCTTCTGTTCCGGAATGATGCTGAAGGTTGTCTGTGGATGTCTGTCCTCTGTTTTGTGAGCCAAAGCAGCAGCAGCCGGCACACTTACAGATTTTGTAGATGAGGTAGGCGAGGACCCCGATGACAAGAGCGGCTGCAAGCGCTAAAATAATACATCCTGCTAACGGTGGGTTTTCTGCAGATTCAGCAGAGGTAGCTCCGAGTGCGTACTGCCAAGCATCGCTTGCTTTTTGTACTGTTTGATCAAATCCTCCGCCCGTTTCAAAAAACGGCATATTGGTTCCAGCTGTTACGATTCCGACTCCTGACATAAAATCTCTCCTGTTAAATTAAAAAAGTTGTTCGTAATTTTACTTTATTTGCGGCTTTTTTGTAAAGAAGATGTTAAATTTATTCAGACGCTTTCAGGACGTCCATAAAGGCAGACTGGGGGATGTTGACCTTGCCAATCTCTTTCATCTTCTTCTTTCCCTTTTTCTGTTTTTCCCAGAGCTTGCGCTTGCGTGTGATATCCCCGCCGTAACACTTGGCAGTCACATTTTTTGTGATGGCTCGGATGGTCTCGCGCGCGACAATTTTACCGCCAATTGCACCTTGAACTGGGACTTTAAATTGTTGCATTGGAATGACTTCAACAAGCTTTTTGCAGATCGCGCGCCCTTTGCCTTCAGCTTTTGTCCGGTGTACAAGGCAGGAGAAGGCGTCGACCGGCTCCTCATTGACGCGAATTTCAAGCTTTACAATGTCACCCATTTCATAGGTGTCAAATTCGTAGTCAAAAGAGGCGTAACCGCGGCTGACAGATTTGAGCTTGTCGTTAAAATCGGTTAAAATTTCGTTGAGAGGAAAACGGTAGGTGAGTAACAGACGTTTATCAATTGTCTCTGTTTTGACAAGAAGGCCTCGTTTATCCATTCCAAGGCTCATAATAGCCCCTAAATACTCTGCGGGTGTCATAATATGACATTTGACCCACGGCTCTTCAACAAACTCTGTCTGTGCAGGATCTGGGTAGTGGGCGACGTTGTCAATGTTGAGTTCTCTCCCGTCTGTTAAGGTAAACTTGTAGACGACACTCGGCGCTGTTGTGATAATATCTAAGTCAAATTCTCTCTGGAGTCTTTCAAAGACAATTTCTAGATGTAGAAGGCCTAAAAAACCGCAGCGGAAGCCAAAGCCAAGGGCTAAGCTGCTCTCTTGTTCCACATAGAGGGCAGAGTCGTTGAGTTGTAATTTTGAAAGTCCATCACGTAGAGACTCAAAGTCTGGAGAGTCAACAGGGTAGATCCCAGCAAAGACGACAGGGGAGATGATGCGAAAGCCAGGTAGTGGTTCTTGAATCGGATCTTTTGTGCTTGTAATGGTATCGCCAATTTTAACATCAGAGCTCTTTTTGATATTGGCAACAAGATAACCAACTTCTCCAGATTTGAGTTCTTCAACAGGCTTTTCATTGGGTGAGAAGATCCCGACTTCCAGGACTTCAAAAGTCTTGTCTGTTGCCATGAGCTTGATGCTCGTCTTCTTTTTAATTGAGCCAGAGACAATCCGCACATAGATCATCACACCTCGATAGGTGTCATAGTGTGAATCAAAGACAAGTGCGCGTAATTGATCATCGACAGGAGGTGTAGGAGGAGGAACGCTAATCAAAATTCGTTCTAAAATCTCGCGAATACCGATGCCTGTCTTTGCTGAGCAGAGAACGGCATCTGATGTGTCGATGCCAATCACGTCTTCTACTTGCTGTTTAACCCCTTCTGGGTCGGCAGCTGGCAGATCGATTTTATTGATAACCGGTACGATTTCAAGCCCTTTATCGAGCGCTAAATGGACATTGGCCAAGCTTTGCGCTTGTACTCCCTGTACCGCGTCAATGACAAGGAGCGCCCCTTCACAGGCTGCAAGCGAGCGAGAGACCTCATAGGAGAAATCGACGTGGCCTGGGGTGTCGATAAAATTAATTTGGTAGATCTTTCCATTTTCTGCCGTATAAGACATTGTCACTGGATGTGCTTTGATTGTGATACCGCGCTCGCGCTCAAGGTCCATCGCATCTAGAACTTGCTCTTGCATCTCTCGTGGGGTCACAGTGCCTGTAAGCTCAAGGAGTCTATCGGCAATTGTTGACTTGCCGTGGTCGATGTGGGCTATGATGGAGAAATTTCTGATGTGGCTTGTGTCGTGGCGCTTGTCGTGCATGAACGGGGAGGATAGCAAAGTTAAGAGAAAATAGCGAAAGAAAAAATCCCCATCTATTACTAGATGAGGATTTTTTTAACAAAACTAAATATACCCCAACAGCTTTTCAAGTCATTTGGGTATAGACAATATTAAGTTGTCGCTTCTGGTTGTGTTGTGCTCTTTTCCAGTATAGGCGCTTTTTGCATCTCTTTTTCTGCATTGAGCTTTGTGAACTGTCTCCCTAAGGATTTAGAAGCAAGGATCCATGCGATAATCGTGATAAACAAAATAGCTGCCACATAAGGTGTGATGAGCGCAATCGATCCGACAAAGACAATCAATCCTTGTTGAACAAGTGCTCCACCTGATTTTCCAAGGCGTGCGCCAAGAACGTCGACAACTGCCTTTCCTTTTACTTTTGATTCCTGATCAAGAGGGATGTAGGCCATCTCCTTGGTCGGGTCAAATAAAGAATACTTAGCAGATTTACTCATAATATTCTGCGCTGTTCCGAAGATGACAGCGAGCATCAGAGGAGTTGTTCCGAGCATGGCAACAAATCCCGTCAAGACGTCTCTAAACATAATGAATGAGAAGAATCCAGCTCCTGTGAGGAGAAGAACGATAGGTGTGACAAGTGCTCCTGTTGTCCAGCCAAATTTGCGAATGACGTTACCTCCGACAAAGAGCATCATCAAAATCGTGATGGCTCCTGTAAGGGTAGAAAATAGACCCATAAAGGCGCTGTATTCGTTTGCGTTTGGATATTGGAGCTTCAATTGGCTCTTCCATGTAATTTCAACTAGGTTGATCGCAATTCCATAGCCGATAACAAGAACTGCGAGGCAGAGGATATATTTTGATTTTGCAAGGTAAGAAAAGCTTTCTCCAAGAGACATTTTTGGCTTCTCTTTTTTTGCTTTTTTAACTTCTGCAACGTCGTAGAAGCGCTGGTCTGTCAAGACATTTTTATTGATCCAGTGGTAGATTGCCATAATCGCAAATCCTGATAGAACGACAAGACCAAGCATATAGTTTAAAGAGACTCCCCAAGCATCGACGCCAGCTGGTAGTTTGCTGCGAATGTTTGAGAAGTAGATAATAGCAGGTCCGGAAAAGAGCATCGCTAAGTTAGCTCCAAGACCGAACATTGCGTAGAATCTTTTTGACTCAGAGACGCGCGTGATGTCATTTGCAAATCCCCAGAAAAGAAGTGATATTGCAACGCTTCCCCAGAGTTCTGCCATGATATAGAATAGAGAGTAGGTCCAGTTGCGTAAAAGAGCAACAAGGCCTGCAAGTCCTGCTGGGAGTATTGTTTGTAGTTTGTCTGCAAATTCAGTTGGATGGAAGAATTCACGGTTTGGGTAGAGGACAAGAGCAAAGAGAGCAAAAAAGGTGATGAACGAGGTGATTAGTGTATGAAATAGTGCCTGTTTGCTCATGATGTTGCTTAATTTTGCATAAACGAGCATGAAAATTGCAGCGGCAGGAACGACCCCCCAAACTTTTAAAAATGTAATTGCTTCAGCGCCAGAGCCTGGGGCTGTGACGATCAGAGCGTCTTTTGTGTCTCTTAAGATTGTGTAGTTGAAGCTGATAAAGAAAAAGAGAAAGAACATGGGAAGGAGTTTTTTGAGTTCAAAGCCGTGTACGGGCCAAAAGAACGATCTCCATTTGCCAAATTCTGGGGTTGCTGGTTGTGCCATATATTGTGATCCTTAAAAATTGGTTAACAAAACAGTCTGTATTATACGCTATTTTCAATAAAATGCAAGAAATTATAATAAAAAACCCGGGCCTTAAAAGGATCGGGTTTTTTCTACAGACTAAATTAAGAAAAATCTTAACGTAGAGCTGAGGTCTCTGCTGCAAATGAAGCAATTGCTGTTTGCGCATGGATTGCTTCAACGTAAGCGTTCCAGAGCTCTTGTTCGACTCTGCTTTGGCGTACTGATAGAATCAATTCGCGCTTGCATGTCGCAAGGGATCTTTTTGGGCTAAGAACAGCAACCATCTCTTTATCTCCCGCCATTTTCGCAATGCTAAGCATGCGCTCAAGTTGAAGTCTAGAGAATGTATACTGGTCTTTGCGTTTGCGAGATCCTCGTGGAGCGCGCTGTTTTGGAGGAACAGAGCCTGGCTTTGTCGAATTGATAATGAATTTTTCAATGATCGAGCAGAGTTCTAAAGGTTGTTTTGTTTTCATTTTTTTTAAAGTAAAATGGTGCATATATCCGCCGCTTTCCATTGGGAGATATTTGCATAAATCATTTTCTTTTGTTCCATTCACTTTCTTTATTGCTTTTGTAATTACCTCTTCAATCTCTCGAAGATTTTTTATTCCTTCCATATCAACCATCCTTTTTTTTGTTTTAGACATTTGTTGTCGTTATCAAAACCTATGACATATTAAGATACTTATCAGGTATATCGACTTTCAAATTTATTTGCAATCGATTTGTTGTTTTAGAGGGGATTTTTAATAATTTGAGGTGCACTTAAATCTCAAAATGTGCTTAAATATAGCCAAGGAAATTCTATGAAAAAAAGTTTTATTACGCTCTCTATACTTCTTTTTCTTACAGCTTGCAATTCAAATTCAACTTCACCTGAAAGTAATGGCCGAATAAAAATTCTTTCAACAACTGCAATGATAGATGATTTAGTAAAAGAAGTTGTTTCAGGAAGAATGCGGCATGATGTTTTAATTCGAGGGGAGATGGATCCTCATAGTTATGAGTTGATTAAGGGGGATGATGAGAAGTTTAATTCCGCCCATCTAATTTTCAGTAATGGCCTTGGATTAGAGCATGGAGCTAGTCTCTCCTATCAGCTCGATCACCACCCTCATACCGTTTTTTTAGGCAATCGGTTAAAAGAGAAGAGTCCTGAGAAGATTTTGAGTAAGAATGGGCAGGTCGATCCGCACATCTGGATGGATGTCGGTTTCTGGTCAGAATCGGTCGATTTAATTGTAGAAGAGGTCTCTAAAATTGATCCGGAAAATGCTCTTTATTATGCAGAAAATGGAACGCGATTAAAAGAAAAAATGGCAAGCACCCATCAAGAGATGCGTGAGATTTTGCACAAAGTGGCCCCTGAGAAACGATTTCTTGTCACAAGTCACGATGCGTTTCACTATTTTTCACGTGCTTATTTAGCTCAAGAAGACGAGCCTGAAGAGGCTTGGGGGATAAGGGTTGCAGCTCCAGAGGGGCTCTCTCCGGAGGGGCAGCTTGGCTCTAGTGACATTCAATTAATTGTTGATTACATTCGCGCCCATCAGATTGGCGTTGTTTTTGCAGAATCTAACTTAAATCGAGATTCTTTAAGGAAAATTACAGATGTGCTCTCAAAATGGGCGATTTCTATTAAGATTGCATCTCGTGTGCTTTATGGCGACGCCATGGGACCCGTAGGCTCTGATGCGGATACTTATTTGAAAATGATGTTGCACAACGCGGAGGTTCTCTCTCATGAATGGCAATCCGAGTAGTGCTCTTTGTATCAATCATCTAACGGTTAATTACGATACGCGATCTGTTCTTTGGGATCTCTCTTTTGAGGTACCATCTGGTCGGTTTGTGGGGATTATTGGCCCCAATGGTGCGGGTAAAAGCAGTCTAATTAAAGCTGTTTTAAATTTAGTTGAGCCACTTTCTGGGAGTATTGAATTTTTTGGGAAGCCCTTTAAAGAGGTGAGTCATCGGATTGCCTACGTGCCTCAGCGCAGCTCTGTTGACTGGGATTTTCCAATTACAGCTTTTGATCTTGTACTGATGGGACGTTATGGAAAACTTGGGGTTTTGAAGTGGCCTCGGGCGGCTGATCGGGCAGCTGCACGGCGTGCTCTTGAGATGGTTGGAATGGACCATTTGGCCCATCGTCAAATTAGCCAGCTTTCCGGTGGAGAACAACAACGTTTGTTTATCGCAAGAGCCTTATTACAAGAGGCTGATATCTATTTTATGGATGAGCCTTTTATAGGCGTTGATATGGCAACAGAAAAGGCGATCGTCGGCTTGCTTGATCTCTTAAGAAAAGAGGGAAAGACTCTTTTTGTTGTCCATCACGATTTAAATACAGTGGAGCAGTATTTTGATTTTCTCATTCTGCTCAATACATCTCTGATAGCCACGGGTGCAACGAGTGAGGTTTTTACCCCGGAGTTAATTCGCAGAGCGTACGGGAAGAATTTTTTAATCGATGAGGCAGCCCGTTTATCCAAGAATAAGACATCTGGGATGAGGTGAGGGATGCTTCGCTACTTGACAGACCCCATTTTGCAAGCGCCAACAATTGGTTGTATGTTGATGTGTCTGTCTGCCTCTTTAGTCGGTGTGCTTGTCTTTATTCGCAAACGCTCTTTGATTGGGGAAGCTCTCTCTCACGCAGCTTACCCAGGTGTTGTTTTGACGGCACTTTTTTTTGCACTTTTTTTCCCCGAACAACAAGAGGCACTTCCATTTGCTTTTTTAGTGGGCGCTTTTCTCTCGGCTCTTGGAGGTCTTTTCCTTATTGACTGGTTGCAGCGGGTTGCTAAAATTAAAAACGATGCGGCCCTTTCTCTTGTGCTTGCTCTCTTTTTTGGAGTGGGGATTTTAATCGCTAGTAGAATGCAGATTACCCATGCTCTTTTTTATCAGCAGATTCAAGTTTTTTTATATGGACAGGCAGCAACCATGCTAGACGTGCATGTTATAATCTATGCACTACTTGCGATGGTTACAGTTTGTACGACATTTCTTCTCTATCGGCTCCTTTTGATTGTTAACTTTGATCGGGAGTTTGCAACAGTTACCAAGATTTGGGTTAAGGGAATTGATGCGATTTTCTTTTTTCTTCTCGTCCTATCAATTGTGATCGGTATTCGTAGCGTTGGAGTTGTTTTGATGTCAGGGATGCTGATTGTCCCGGCCGCTGCGGCCCGTTTTTTTGCGCGTGGCCTTGCCTCTTTTTTTTGTATTTCAGCTTTTTTTGGTCTCATTTCTGGTTTTTTGGGGAACTACCTCTCCGTTGAGTTGCCACGCTTTTATGGGCTCTCTCTCTCATTGCCAACGGGGCCTATGATTTTACTCTCTTCGGTTCTGATTTTTTTATTTGCTCTATTTTTTTCCAAAGAGAGAGGGCTTGTGCGCAGGTATGTGCGGATTTTTCGATTTAAACAGCAGTGTCTCACCGACAACGTACTCAAAGCGTTGTGGAAACGTGGGGAAGGGGCAGAAGTTGCTCTTACGGAACTGCAAGGATTCTCTTGGAGGCTCACTATTTTATTGCGCAAACTGAGATATCAAGGCTGGGTTGTTTCTGCAAAACCTGGGCACTATCGTCTTTCAGCTGATGGGTGGTTGCGCGCTTTGCGGATTGTCCGGTTGCATCGACTATGGGAGGTCTACCTTGTCACCCATTTAGGTCAAGGTAAGGATCGAGTGCATCGCAATGCGGAAGAGATTGAACACATTTTAACCCCAGAGCTTGAACAGGAGTTAACAGAACTGTTGCAAGATCCTAAACAGGACCCGCATGACCAGCCGATCCCCGGCCGGCCGGAGGTTCGATGAATCCGTATACAGGAACCGATTTTTTCTCTTTTTTTGGGGTTCTTTTTTCTCGACTCTTTTCTTGGAGCTCATCTATTGCAACCGATGAGATTCAGCTGCTTGTGTTGATTGGGGTTGGTCTCTCATCTGCTTTAATTGGTACATTTCTTGTTTTAAAGCAGATGACGATGTTAGCAAACTCCTTATCTCACACTCTGCTTTTAGGGATTGTCGCAGCCTATCTTATTACTGGATCTGGCCTTGTGGGGAGTTTGGGGCTCACTTCCCTTCTGATTGCCTCCCTCATTACAGCTCTATGCACCTCTTTGTTAACGCAATTTTTAACAGGGAGCGGAAAGTTGCAGGAAGATGCGAGTATTGGAATTGTTTTTACAACGCTATTTGCTATTGGAGTTGTCCTTGTAACACTTTTTACGCGCAATGCGCATATCGGAACTGAAATGGTTATGGGCAATAGTGATGCGCTCCATGTCGATGATATCTGGCTCACCTATGCGGTTTTACTTCTAAATGGCGCTCTGATTACTCTGTTTTTTAAGGAATTTAAGATCACAGCATTTGATCCGGGCTTAGCTAGATCTTCTGGGATTTCAACCAATTTTTTTAATTATTTACTGATGATTCTGATTGCGCTAACCGCGATTGTTGTTTTTCGAGCGGTCGGTCTTGTTCTTGTTCTTGCTTTTTTTGTGGGGCCTCCGCTGATAGCTCGAGAGTTGACTCATCGATTAGCCCCTCTTCTTTTTATTTCTATGGGGACGGCCGCCGTCTGTGCGTTGCTTTCGGTTGCTCTTTCACGACATGTTTTAACAGTCTATCAAGCTCCTTTCTCTACGGGAGCGATTCTTGTTACGTTGATTGGACTGTTCTATTTTACTTTGATTTTGATAAAACGATTGTACAAAAGAGGGCTGATGAAAAAGAGCGTCTCTGTTACAATCCCGAATAATTAATTTTTGGACAGACACATGCACACTCTTCTTTATCTTTTTTTGGCACTTCTTGGGCTCGGCTTTCTCGTCTTCATCCATGAACTGGGCCACTACTTTATGGCGCGTCGTGTAGGGATGCGCATCGAGGCGTTTGGTATTGGTTTTGGCACGCCGATTTACAGTTGGGAACGTCACGGGATTAAATGGAATCTTGGTTGGCTGCCGTTTGGTGGGTATGTACGGATTGCCGGAATGGAAAAACAGGGTAAACTTGAGCCGTCTCAAATTCCTGATGGTTTTTTTGGCAAGAGACCCCGAGATCGGATTCTTGTTGCTGTTATGGGGCCACTTGTCAATATTGTCTTTGCTTTTGTTGCTTTTTTGATGATTTGGATCTCTGGAGGAAGAGAGAAGCCGTTTGCCGATTATACCCATTTGATTGGCTGGGTCGATCCTACCTCTAAGCTCTATGGATCTGGGTTAAGACCTGGAGATGAGATTAATCAGGTCAATGGTCGGCCTTTTGGAGGATTTAAAGATCTTCTTTATGCACTAGCCCTTGATCGCACAGATTTGAAATTAGACGGGATGCGAGTCGATTATGAGACAGGGGCGAAAGTTCCGTACCAGTATACGTTTGATTCACAGCAAGATCACTCAATCGAACAGGCACACGCTTTGATTGGAGCGCTTGCACCCGCAAGTCACCTTGTCTATTTAGATACCGGCTTTATCGAGCAGGCCCCCATTAGTAGCAGTGGTATTTTGCCACATGATCAAATGATCTGGATTGATGGGGAGGAGATCTTTTCACGTCGTCAGTTGAGTTATTTGATTAATGAACCGGTTGCGCTTCTGACTGTAAAGAGGGGAACTGAGACATTTATTAGTCGCATTCCTCGTTTAAAGGTCGCAGATCTGCGCCTTGAAGCAGATAGTGTGGCAGAACTCGATGATTGGCGTCATGCCCAAGGCTTAGAAGAGAAGACCCAGCAGCTCTTTTTTATTCCATACCAAGTGACAAACGAGGCGGTTGTCGTTAATCCCTTAGTCTATATTAATGCCCATTCTGAAGAGGAGACCTTTTTACCAGAGGTGCGTAGTCGATCTTCAATTGCCTTGCAAAAGGGAGATCAAATTCTTGCAGTTGATGGGACAAAAGTTAATTCTGCTTCAGAGTTATTCTCTCGGCTGCAGACGCGTGCGGTTCAAATGATTGTGAAAAGGGGAGGGGCTTCAGATCCGGTCTTGTGGAAATCGGCGGATGGTTTATTACAGAAAGAGTTTCTTGTCGATCATTTAGAGCCAATTATTCGTACAATGGGAACTGTAGATCCACAATTTCAATCAGGTTCTTATGTTTTGCTCAATCCTGTGGTGCCAAAACCTATCTCTTCTCTACAATTTAATGAAAAGAGACGGCAGCTTTTAGAACAAGAAAAGAAAAAAGAGCAAGCCTCAATTGCAAAGATCAAAGATGTAGTAAAAAGAGAAGAGGCGCTTCAGCATTTAAATGAAAATCAGAAGCTGCTCTCGCTCGGAGCTCTTCTTGTTGATGAATCTGTCATCTACAACCCCACGCCGTTTACCCTATTTAACGATGTCTTTAACGAAATTTCCCGTACGATGGGAGCTCTGTTTACAGGGTACCTAAGTCCCAAGGGGATGGCAGGGCCTGTTGGTATTGTTCAGGTGATGATGAGTGAGGGCTGGTCTCAAGGGTTAAATAATGCTCTTTTCTGGATGGGGCTCATTAGCTTGAATTTAGCAATGCTTAATCTCTTGCCACTGCCGGTTCTTGACGGAGGCCATATTCTCTTTGCCTGTATTGAAAAGATCACAGGAAGGCCATTAAAGGCAAAAACGATGGAAAAGCTTGTGATTCCTTTTCTCGTGCTGCTTGTGGGTGCCTTTATCTACTTCACATTTCAAGATTTGAGTCGTCTTGTCCAGCAGTTTTTCTAATAAACTTTTTTGAAATTCCATTTGTTTATTAAAATTGCCTTTTTTGGAATCTGCGGCGCCAAATTTTTCGAACATGTGTTCACACATGCTCGAAAAATTTGGCGCCACATCTCCACAAAAAACATCAATTTTGCGAATTTCGAAAGAAGTCTAATGTGAGTTGATTTTATTTTTCTACCGCTGTATTCTTTCTGTTTTTAACCTTTAAAAACTGAGGAAGAGTATGGCGGCGTCTGTTGCTTCTAGATTACCAAATATACGACCTGACGAATTTGACTATGTGCGCTCTGTTTGGCGTGAGTGTGCGCAAAAAGAGATAGATTGTCATAAAGAGGAGCGTTTTCGTGATTCTGGTTTGAGCTTTGTTGCGTGGAGCCAGTATGGAAAAGAGATGGAACACGTTTGGCGCTCCCTACTTGACAGAATTAGCAACGTCTATAGTTATTCTAAAGCAGCAAGCTCTTTTTCATGGTCCTTTGTTGGGTCATACCATAATTATGAGTCAGCTGTAAGGTTACTTTCTGCGTTTAGTGCACAGTTGCTGGAAGAGAAATTGTCTGTGGCTTCAGCAGATCAACATGCCGCTATCAGAACATCACAAGAAAAAGTTTTTGTCATGCAGTACCCTCGTATCGAGATTCGCGATAAAGAGGTGATGAGAGTCTTTGTTGGTGGACTTCTTCAAGGGCCAAATGAGCCAGAGGCGAAAAAACTTTTTCAAGCAGAACGGGCCATCTTTGACAAGTTCTTTGAGCCGTGCGTTCATGGATAGCTTCAAGGGTTGTCATTTTTTTTTGCATTTTCAGGTATATTTAGGCCAACATCTAGGAGATTATTTTATGCGCCGACTTATCTTTACGACATTGACCCTAATCACATCCCTTATCACCCCTTTAACGGCTGTTGAATCGACAGCCCCTTTGGATCAGATCTCTCGAGGCTTCACCTACGTTGCAAAGCAAGCTATTCCGGCTGTTGTCTTTATTAAAGTAGAGGGCAATGAGCCACATGATGAACTCTCTGGACAAGAGTTCCAGAGTCCTTTTGATCAGTTTAGTGAGGATTTTTTCAATCGATTTTTTTGGAGGTTCTCCACGTAATAAGCAGAAGCCCGCTCAGATGAGCCAAGGGTCTGGTTTTTTTGTCACACCGGATGGAAATATTATGACCAATGCTCACGTCGTCAAAGGCGCCGATAAGATCTCTGTTGTTCTCAATGATGGGACAGAAATGGATGCAGTTCTTGTAGGTGTCGACCCTCATACGGATATTGCGATTATTAAAGTCGATGGTAAAGATCTTCCCTTTCTTGTTCTTGGAGACTCAGATACCATGGAAGTTGGAGAATGGGTTGTTGCTATCGGAAGCCCTTTCCAACTTGAAGCCTCCCTGACTGTTGGAGTCATTAGTGCTAAAGGACGTCAAAATCTGCGTATTACAGATTATGAAGATTTTATTCAAACCGATGCTGCAATTAACCCAGGTAATTCTGGAGGCCCCTTGCTCAACATGCAGTGTGAGGTGATCGGTATTAATACGGCAATTGTCTCTAGATCTGGTGGATATATGGGGATTGGTTTTGCGATTCCTAGCAATATGGCAAAAAATGTCATGAATCAGATCATTGACAAGGGAAGTGTCACGCGTGGCTTTCTTGGAGTCTCTTTGCAACCGGTTGATAAAGATATCGCCGATGCTTTTGGGCTTGCAAAAGCTGAAGGTGCGCTGATCTCTGAGATAGTGAAAAATTCTCCTGCAGAAAAAGCTGGCTTAAAACAGGGTGATATCATTGTTGAGTATAATGGTGCCCCTGTAAAGACACTCGGATCTTTCCGCAAGGATGTCTCTCTCATGGGGCCTGGATCGACAATCAAGCTCAAGGTCAATCGTAAGGGGGAGATCCTCTCTTTTAATATTGTCCTAACATCCGCAACTGAGGGTCTAGCTCAAGATGGTTCTTCCCAGAAGATGGGAATTGAAGTTGAAAATCTAACCACAGATCTTGCACGTCAGCTGGGCTATAGCAAGACAGATGAAGGGGTTGTCATTACAAAGGTGAAGCCAGGATCTGCCGCTGCCGCTGCGGGTCTCAGACCCGGATTTCTCATCTTGTCGATTAATCACGTTAAAGTCAGCAGTACAGAAGATTTTAACCGTATTCTCAATGACCTTGGCAAAACTAAACGAGCCCTCTTCTTGATTCGTCAAGGTAGTGCTGTGCGGTTTTATGCTGTGAAGGTTGATTCTTAAGAAAAAATAGAGTCCGGTCTTTAATGACCGGACTTCTTCCTGATAAGCGTGTATACACAAATAAACTCAAAAGCTGGACTTAGCCAAGGAGGCGCCCTCAGTTTGCGCCAGGCGAAGCCGGCGCCGAAGCAGCTAAACTTAAAAAGTTTAGCGATACAGGCGGGCACAAAATGAGTGGCTGCCCGACGTAGGCAAAGTCCAGCTTTTGAGTTTATTTGTGTATAATTGCAATGAAATTTAGATCGGAATAATGGACAGAGGTTTTGCTAAGAGTTTATTTTCTCTCATCAACATCTCTTGGCTTGCAAAAGAGATGAGGGTTCCAGCCCCCTTTTTTGGCAGAAGCTCTTTTTCAACGGCTTGGGCCACTTCCTTAATACTTAGGGATAGAAGCTTGTTTCGGTACTGCTGGCGCATGGCTTTTGACCTGCCCTCCCTCAGCTGTGTATAGGCGTTCATGGCGCGATTCCCTGGAGCTACTGGAGCGTCGAAATGCTGAATGATACCCAGTTTTGCTTGGGAGAGCTCTTTTTCTTTGAAATTCCCAGAAGCAATGAGATCAATGGCTTCATGGAAACTTGTTACGCTTGTGGCCAGGTGGGGATCACGGTAGGTGTGAAAATTAAAGACCCCGGTTATCGCTGAGTAGGTCGCATCGGCTCCATAAGCGCCTCCCTCTTCGCGAATTTTCTGGTGGAGGAGGAGATTATCACACAAAAGCGCGGCAATATGAAGAGCTGGGGAGTGGGGGTGTGTGTAGCTACAGACTTGGAACGCCTCAACGGTAAAGGCAACGGGGGAGGTAATCGGTCGCCCCTGGGACTCAATGCTAGGTAGAAGATAGTCGTCTTTCCAGGGGCGAGGCTCTTTATAGGGTAGATCCATAAGCCCATGCCAGTTTTTCTTTTCTAACGCTTCGACAAGATCTTGAGTGCAGCTCAAGATGAGGTTCGGTTTTGAAGCAAAAAGCAGTTCTTCTTTAAGTCGATTGAGGCGCTGGATCAAATCGGGTAAAAGGCGTTCTTTATTTTGGGCTACTTTTTGAATCATTTTATAATAAGTGAGCCCTTGACACTGTTCATTAATAAATGAGACGGGAGAAAAACTAGACGCGGCAAGTTGTAGCCCGTACCGGAGCGCATTTTGGGTTAGGCGGTTTTCAAGTCGGGTCGCTTGTTGCATCACGAGCTCTTCGATACGCTCTTTCTCGTCTAAACGAAGCGATTGAATGATCTCTGTGTAGAGGGTGAGGAGTTTGTCACTTTTGCGATAGAGTGCTTTTCCGTGTAGGCCAATTGCTGGACGCACAGTTTTTGGATGATCTGTTTGCGTGTAGAGGCCTACAAAAGCCGTGACGCCACCTGTATGCGCATGCATATAATGGAGGTTTTCTTGATAGCTGCGAGAGCCAACGCCAAGTTCAGGAATCAGAGAGAGGAGGAGTTGCAAGTAAGGGAGATCGGCTTGTTCCACAGCTGGTAAATCAAAGATCAGATCTGCGTAGAGGATCTGATTTGTGAAGCAGTTGTGGTGAAAAAGAGTGATGGGGCCTTTCTGTTCTGTTTTTAGTGTAAAATCGCGTGTGAGTAGGGGAATGGCATCTAGACTAATTTCAGGTAGACAGTCGAGACTCTGTCCTTCTTTTTCTTTTTGATAGAGGCTGAGTTTCTCTGTTGTCTTTATAATCGCTTCTTTTTGTGCACCTGTTAAAACTTCTTGGATTTTGTGAAGTCGCTCTTTTTCTTGGCTGCTCTCTTTTTCAGCAAGGATCGGATCGGGATTCATCTCAATACGCACAAGGTGGGGATTCTCTAGAAGATGTTTTTTGATGAGCCCGATTAAAAACTGAGGATCAGCAACTTTTTTGCGCAATTTTTCAAAAAGGGAGTGAATCATAAGGCCATTCTCAACAGGTGCGCCGTGTTGTGCCGCAAGAGCCGAGCGCATAAAGAGCGTTAGCCCAAAGGGGGTCTGGTTTCCTGTGATCTCTGTGCGTGAAAGTTCCATTTGATGCAGAGAAGATTCTACATGTGAGGGGTCGATTCCTTTGAGAATCAATGTTTCCAAACTCGAGCGTAAAAGACGTTCTAGGGCGTCGCCACGATTTTTTTCACACCCTTTACAGATGATGACAAGGGGAACCTCACTCATATCCGCGTCCATGTAGGCGTCAGCACTGCGGCATAAACCGCTTGTGATGAGAGCGTGCTTTAGAGGTGAGGCATCTGTATCCATTAGAATGGAATCCAGAAGTGTCAGAGCGAGAAGTTCTTCTTGTTCCAGAAGAGGGGCTGTGAGAAAGCCAAAAGCAACAAGAGATTGAGCCTGATTCGAACTTCCTTCTGTCGCAGGGTAGAGGAGGTTTGTTCGTCGCGGTTCTTTAAATCGAGTCTGTCTTGGAAGAGGGGCAAGCGGTGTTAATGGCTCAATTCCCGTTAATGCCTTGTCACGGATGAAGGCAAGCTTTTTCTCCAGTGGCAAGTTGCCGTAAAAGAAAAAAAGACAGCGGCTGGGGTGGTAAAAGCTTTTATAGAAACCAACGAGTTCTTCATATGTCAAGTTGGGAATCTCTTCAGCTGTTCCTCCAGAATTATGAGCGTAAGGCAATTCAGGGACCAGGTTCTGGATCAGAGCATGCCACAGCCTGGCATCTTGAGAGGCCATAGCCCCCTTCATCTCGTTAAAGACAATTCCTTTGTAGATTAAAGGAGTGGTAGGATCTTTGGCTTCAGTAAATTCTAGGCGACAGCCCTCTTGGAGAAAGCTGAGCTCTTTGAGTTCTGGGTGGAAGACGGCATCGAGATAGACTTCCAGAAGGTTATAGAAATCTTGTTCCACCTGTGAGGCTGCTGGATAACAGGTGAAATCAGAACCGGTTAACGCATTCATATAGGTATTTAAGCTTCTGCGCATCATGGAAAAAAAGGGATCTTTAATGGGAAATTTTTTAGAACCACATAAGACCGTGTGTTCTAAAATGTGCGCGACGCCATCAGAGCTTGACGGACGTGTCTGAAAGGAGAGGCAAAAGAGATTTTCTGGGTCATCATTTTTTAGATCGATCACACGAGCCCCTGTCGGCTCATGAACAAGTTCTGTAAGGCTCGCCTGGAGTTCGTGAATGGGAAGTTCTTTTACGATGCGAAACTCTTTATACATGGGGTAGCCTAGATCAAAATGATTTTTTCCTAGAGTAGCAGAAGAAGATATAGGAGTTCCAGTTCAATCGCATTCTACTCCGCTCTTCTTGCTAGACCCAAATGACTTGAAAAGTCGGAAATTTGGCAAGGCTGCGGATACACGAGAAGGTCCTGTGGACCTTCGCAGTGAGAAGCAGGTGAGCCATAGCGAACCGGAGGCGCCCTAAATTTAGTCACTCACCTTACGCAAAAGATGCAGACGAAGGAGCGGATCTTTTGAATTTCAATGGATCCAAAAATACTCGCAATATTTTTAAAATATTGCTGCGTTTTTTGAATCCATTGATTCTTCAAAATCTCTCGCTCCTTCGTTTTGCCTCTTTTGCGTAAGGTGAGTTAGTCAAGAGCAGCCGACACTGAAGCTTCTAAATTGAAAAAGTTTAGCGATGGAGACGGGATAAATTGGGTGGCTGTCTGACGATGCCAAAAACCGACTTTTCACGTTGTTTGAGTATAACAAACTTGATTTTAATTGGATTTCTATGAGATTCTCCACGGCAAACATGAGGCTTATATGGTTATTTCTGCTATTTTCCCAGCGATTCCTGTGTTTCCTGAACAAATCATTGAAATTGGTCAGGTTGAAAAACAATTTAGTGGAGTTGTTAAAAAAAAACCATATGATGGAACTATAAAAGGATGCACCTATATCATTAGGCCTAATTCAAGTGGTGGGCAGATTTGCTATACTGTTAAAAAGTCTCTTGGAACTGGATCCACTGCCACCTGCTATTTAGTGCATAGATGGAAAAAAGATCTCTCCTCTATGGATGCAGAAGGAGATTGCGTTCTTAAAGTAGTTAGAGAAACCAGTGGGTTCTGCCATGAAGTATCCATACTACAAAAAATAGTATCGCATCCTAATATTATCAAGCCAATAGAAGCTTTTTCAATAGGTGAAATAATGCACCTGCTCGTGCTAGAGGCAGGGGGGCAAACCCTTGAAAGAGCTTACATTTGCAATAGTGAGAGCATACAAACATCTCGCACACTTCTTCCTCTTATCAGACAAATTTTGGAAGGGCTGAAATCTTTACATGATCAAAAAATCATGCATTTAGATATAAAACCAAGAAATCTTGTTGTTAACCGTCAGGGGCACCTCAAAATCATTGATTTTGACAGCTCAGAGTTTGGCACAAGTTATAGATTAGGGGATCAAGAAAGAAAGATAACTCTCTTCTACCGGGCACCCGAACACGATATAACAGGCATTCTCTGTCCACAAAGTGATGTCTGGTCAGTGGCTTGTACAATCTATGCATTAATCACCAAACAGTATCTTTTTTATTCCTCAGGTTCTGAAGAAACACTACAACGTCGCGTAGATACCTTTATGCGAATTTTTAACTCTCTTGGAGGTTCTGCTAGGCTATTTAGGAACAGTGCTATTATAAAGGAGTATAACAAGACAGCTTCTAAGCCACTTCGCATGACTGGAGATTGTGCTCCACATCGTATATGGGAAAAACAGATTGTTCATCGCGGCTGGGCCTCTTTACTAACCTCTTTGTTTCAATACGTCGATACGCGTCCTAGCAGTGAAGGGGCTTTGGCTCTACTCCCCACAATTGAAGCCGATGATGCCCCAATAGCTGTCACGATGAAACCGCAACTACACGAAAATATTAAAAATGACTCAATGTCAACTCTAGATTGACATAAAATAGACTTCTTTCGAAATTTGCTTTGTTTAGAAAATTTGACAAGAAGGCGCTCTGAATTTGAATCAGGCGCAGCCGTAGCCGTTGCAGCGCAACTTGAACAAGTTGTGCGATGCAGGCAGATTCAAAGACAGAGTCATGCCGCTCTAAAAGGTGGCACGACTCTGGATGGAGGATTAGTTCCAGCTGAGGGAGGCTGCTGATTGGTACTCATTGACTCGGGTTTCAAAGAAGTTTTTCTCTTTGCCGAGGTCAATTGTCTCGCTCATCCACGGGAACGGATTGCGCGATTTATAGAGAGGCTTAAGGCCAATGCGCTCTAGGCGTCTATCTGTAATGTACTGGACGTAGTTGCGGAACATCGGTGCTGTGAGCCCCAAAATGCCTTTTGGTAAGCAGTCTTGTGCATAGAGCACTTCGAGTTCAACAGCTTTGGAGATGAGTGCAATAATCTCTTCTTGAAACTCTTGAGTCCAGAGTTCGGGATTCTCTTCTTTAATTCCGTTGATCAGATCGATACCGAAGTTGAGATGGATCGTCTCATCGCGCAGAATATACTGAAACTGTTCGCCAATCCCCGTCATCTTATTTTGGCGATGGAAGGATAGAATCATCACAAAACCACTATAGAAGAAGATTCCTTCCATAATGATATAAAAACCGATCAGATTTTTTAAGAACTTTTGAGCTCCAACAAACGTCTCAGTTGAGAAATTAGGCTCCATAATCTCTTCTGTCAGGCGCATTTCAAAGGCGTCTTTATCATGGATCGTATTGACTTCATTATACATATTGAAGATCTCACCCTGATCTAGGCTGAGCGATTCAACAATATAATGGAAGGTATGGGTATGAATCGCCTCTTCAAAAGATTGGCGTAGCAAATACTGCCGCGCTTCTGGGTTTGTCACATGTTTGAAAATTGCCAGGACAATGTTATTCCCCACGAGACTTTCGGCCGTACTAAAAAAGCCGAGATTGCGCATAATCACCCGCTTTTCATCCGGTGAGAGTGTGTTTGATTTCCACGTTTCGATGTCTTTGCCCATAGGAACTTCTGTTGGCATCCAATGGTTTGCACATCCATTGAGGTAATGTTCCCAAGCCCATTTGTATTTCAGAGGCATGAGTTGGTTGACATCGACAGTACTACAGTTAATTAGCCGTTTTTTCTCAGCTGTGGCGCGTTCATGTGTATTCATTATCATCTCCTATTGGCAGCTCTCACAGCCCTCTTCTAGGCTGCATGCGATTGGTTTTTTGATTTTAGTCTCAGTGCGTTCAACCTGAACATTGTTTGATGCAGACTGGTTTTTCATCCAACGCGGCTGCAAGCCTCGTCGATTGACATCTGTTGTTGATTTTTCAATTTGTGTTGCAGCAAGGGTCCTGCAGTAGTAGGTTGTTTTAAGGCCTAAATTCCATGCAGAGAGATACATGTCATGGAGTTTTTTACCGCTTGGTTCTGCCAAGTAAAGGTTGAGAGATTGGCCCATGTCAATCCATTTTTGTCTTTTGCTTGCAGCGCGCAAGGTCCAATCTGGCTCAATTTCAAATGCGGTTGAATAGAGT
>Ga0207080_1078_pt1 | contig 21629 bp, 18 predicted proteins | sample Alteio_BWMinHeat_58_FD_153532 | JGI IMG/M metagenome (GOLD analysis project Ga0207080, IMG submission 153532) | Enriched cells from forest soil in Barre Woods Harvard Forest LTER site, Petersham, Massachusetts, United States -... | ecosystem: Environmental > Terrestrial > Soil > Temperate forest >...
AAAGCGTTGCCATAGAGATCATGTAAGTCAGGAACTTCATTGGGTGAAAATAAAGTCCATTCCTGATTTTCAATCACGCGCCTCATGAATAAATCCGGTATCCAGTTGGCGGTATTCATATCATGGGTGCGCAATCTTTCATCGCCTGTATTTTTCCGCAATTCTAAGAATCGTTCGATATCATAGTGCCAGGTTTCGAGATAACCGCATACCGCGCCTTTGCGTTTGCCGCCTTGATTAACCGCAACAGCGCTCGCATTGGTGACCACCATAAACGGCACAACACCTTGAGATTTGCCATTAGTGCCTTTGATGTGTGCACCCATGCCGCGAACGGGCGTCCAGTCATTGCCCAACCCGCCAGCGAACTTGGACAGTAAAGCATTATCTTTAATGGCGCTATAAATACCATCTAAATCATCAGGTACGGTTGTTAAGAAACAGCTGGATAGCTGCGGACGTCTTGTTCCTGCGTTGAATAAAGTCGGCGTGGAGCTCATAAAATCCAAAGAAGACAGTAATTCGTAAAATTCCAACGCGCGCACATTTTTATCTTTTTCACCTAATGACAATCCCATGGCAACACGCATGAAAAATATTTGGATTAATTCAATTCTTTGGCCTTTGACATGAATGAGATAGCGATCGTAAAGTGTTTGCAGGCCTAAATAAGTTAAGTTCAAGCTGCGGGAAGCGTTAAGCGCTTTGCCTAATAGATCTAAATCAAATTCAGCTAATTTAGGATCCAATAACTCTAATTCTATGCCTTGTTTGATGTAATGTTTAAAGCATTGAGGATATAATTTTTGCATTTCAGCATGGTTGGTGATTTTATGTAGTCCAAAAAATTGCAAAGCTTCATTGCAGAGTTCATTTAATAACAATCGCGCGGCAACATAGGTATAATTAGGTTCTTTTTCGATCAGGGCGCGGGCGCTGAGTTGAAGCGCCTTATGGACATCCTGCTCAGAAACGCCATCAAATAAAGCCCTTTCTGTTTCTTTGAAAATAATATCTCCGCTGACATCGGCAAGACCGGCGCAGGATTCCTGAATAATGGATAATAAAGACTTTTTATCCAGCGGCTTGTGCGTGCCATCCTGCATCACAACGTTGATTTCAGGAGTTTTAATGGTGGCTTGTTTTAGTAATTCCTGCTCGCGCTGTTTATGCCGCGCTTCACGATAGAGTACATAAGCACGGGCAACCTGGTGTACGCCTTCACGCATCAGCGCCAATTCAGCTTGATCCTGAATATCTTCAATATGAATTGTTCCGCCAGCAGGCAGGCGTCTTTGAAAAGCCTGTGTGATTTGAGCTTTCAATTTTTCGACGACTTCATGAATTCGGGTAGAAGCGGCGGCATGTTCACCTTCAACGGCAAGAAAGGCTTTGGTCAGGGCAATAGCAATTTTGGTGTCATCATAAGGTGTGACTTTTCCGTTGCGCCGGATAACGCGCAGTTGTCCAGGCAGATGGGCTGCGATTTCGGTGGATTCTGGGGCTAATTTGGTTTGCATGGCTTGAAATTCCTTCGCGTTTAGTGTAAAGACAAAAACACAAGATATTGTATAATTTCATGAGATATAACGCAAGATATTGTGTTTTTTGGGCGATGTCAAGTGGTATTTAAAATAGTTTTTTAAGAGTTAACAAAACCTTAAGGTTAATCTTTTATACTGTAATCTCGTTATTCAGTGGAGATCTTCAAATGTCAGCTGAGCTTAATTCAGTGGTGCGAACGGTACATAGAGCTTATCATGGAGCAGAAGAGCTCGGAAAGGCTCGGGAAGCTTTTGTTGCTTGCATTAAGCGCAAGCGACTTAAGGGGCGAACACCCGAACAGATTGAATTTTCTTTACAGGCATTTCTTTCAGAGGCTTTTCCAGATAGAGAAGACTATCATATACAATTGAATTGGGAAGAAAGCGAAGGTGCAGAAAAAAATGGTCTAAATTCCCAAAATCCCTTTTTTTTAACGAAAGATAGAAATCTTTCTGCAGAAGAAATTGTAGGGCGTAATGTGCTCCAAAAGGGATGGGGCATGTGGACCCATTATTCCTACGATGAATGGTATGAGTGGTATATTCATAAGCCCGGCGGAATTCCTGTGGGTAATCCCATTGCGCTTACCTTGTTCCCCTTGATTTTGCCGCTAGTATATTATGTCCCTCGTGCATTTATTGCGATAAAAAATAAGCTAACGAATAAATACGACGGCGGTGATGTCGTTAAACTGGAAAATTTCTTAGAAACCAACAAAACGCCTTTATCTGAAATGCAAAATACAGAAGCTGAATTGCATTTCATGCGAACTTTTTTGATTCATGATCATCATGAAAAGAATATGGATAAATTTGCTAATAATTTAAAGGATTTATATGGCGGCATGCTAAAAGGAGATTCATCTAATGATAAATCTGAAAGTCATATAACAACGACGTCGTCTCCTCAAAAAATAGCTGTTTTAACAAGTCGTGATGCAAGTATCCGTACACAGCCGGAAGAAGCTCAAAACCATCTTAAGAAATACAAAATTGATACCAAAGGTGTGATAGTTGGGGTAACAACAGCTTTTCTAGCAGGATTTTTTGCTTGGCCTGTAAGCTTATTTGCTAACACCCATGTTGTGGGGGCGGTAGGTTTGACAGCTGCATCAGCTGTAACTGGGGTTTTTGTTGTTATCGGTTTAGCGGCGGGCGCCATCTATGCTTATAATAGCTATAAGGAGTCAAAAAAGGTCAATAAAAAAATAGATTCTTTGGATAAAAACTTATTATTAGAACAACAGAAAAAAATCAGCAATAAAATAGAACAGTCTAATACAAATATTACTGAGATTAATGCTAGGCTTAACGATGTTCAGAAGAAGCTCAAAAAAGAAAATCATAAATCAAATATCATGGCTTATAAAAAAGCGCTTGATGAAAAAAATCAGTTTATCCAAAACAAGCTTAATTGCGAAGAATTCGAGCAGTTAACGACTGAGATTGGAGATTTAAAAGAGTACCAAGGACAGCTTGAAAAACTTATAGCAGAGAAAAATAGAGCATTAGCTAAGATGCAGGAAAAACAAGAGCTTGAAAGTGATCCAGAAGAACTTAATGAATTACAGCTATCTATTGGAAAACTTCAAAACGAAATCGAGTCATTATTGCCAAAGGAAATTCAAGATATCCAAAAAGTAATTGCTCAAAAAAAAGAAAGACAAAACAAACTGGCTAATTTGAATCTTAGAGAAGATAATAACGATAACGATAACGATGAATTTTTGCGCATAAGCAACGAATTGGCAGAACTGGAAAAAACAGAGGAAATTAAATCGTATAATGAAATGATAAAAAAAGAAGCAGAAATTAAAAAAGAGCAAGCGGATGCTTTGGCAAAGCTTGGAAAACTCTATGATAGAGGGCGCAAATCACAAGCTAGACATCACCATTATCAAGAAATTTGTCAAAAAATAGAGGAAGAGAAGGCGTTGCGCAATGAGCTAGCGCAGCTTAATAAAACCTATGAAGACACTGTTAATGACGATGCGAATAAAGCTTCACCTCAAAGGCGCGAAGAAATCAAACGGAGATACTTGTCTAAAGAAATGATGGATCCAAAATTTCAGAGTGTAGAGCATCTTTTGCGGTATAAGCAGATTGAAAAAACAAGCGTTGCTACTGTTTCAGCCCTTGTTAATGTGAAGCGTTCTATAGCAGGACCGCGCAAGGACGATACGCCCAAATCTGTTGGAGAAGCTTTTAAAGGACTGGGTAGAGCTATGTTAGACGATATATGGTCTGTAGGCGAAAAGCTGTTTGACTACTATTCGGCAGCTTCAGTCCCAACTTGTGTTGCAAATATCGCTCTATTAGGAGTGGCTATAGGTGGTGTGGCTGCATCTCCTTTTCTACTGATTGGAGCAGCAGCGTTGGGTGTAGTATTTATCGGAAATCATTTTTATGAAGAGTATAAAAAATCTGAAAATGCAGTAAGAGATGCTTTTCTCGATGATCCAGAATTTTCTAAATATACTGTTGATGAACATATAAGCTGCTTAAAAGAGGCTATTGAGCAGTGTAAATTGCGTAATGAAAAAGTCGAGTTATTACTAAAGACTGAATTGAATGAAGGCGGAAATCAGAAGTTGGAAGTATTACAACCGACGCCTGGATCTTTATTGAATGTTGGTGGTATTTTCACGCCAAAGAAAAATGAACCGCCGACGGAGCTTCTCCCTCAGGTTTCTGTTGTATCACAGCAATCTTTGCAGCCATAGTTACTTTTTTTTTATAATGTCGAATTCATGAAGGTTTCATACTTTACGAATTTTCCATTAGCTCCATCTTCAGAAATTTCATCTTCAGGAATTTCATTTGGAGAGCTGCCTAAATAAGTCAGAGTGTTTTTATTTCCGGCTGTATTACAAAGATTCCAAAAAGAGGCATAACATTCTGGGATATCTTTTTCGAAGGGAGGAGAATTTATCGCCAGATGATATTTTTCTGAGAATCCGCTTATGATTTCAAACAGGGTTCCCTTTTTGAGTATTAATATATGCTTTGGCAAGATTCTGCATTTACCTTGACAGAAGTTTAAAAAAGCGCTTGCTGCTTGTAAGTCTTCCTGGTATGAAGGACCGAAAAGTTTTTGCTCGCCTGACACAATCTTACTTTCTAATTCTTTAGCATATCTTATTAATCTTACTTCAGAAATTAAATCACGCAGTGGCATATTTTCTGAAAGTTGATTATCTTCAAGCGCTCTTTTTGCGATATTATCAACATAATCAAAACTACATTTTTCCAAATAACTCATAATAATTATAATCGCTTCTTGATTATTATGTTTAACTGCAAGCTTTAGTATAATGCTCATATGCATACTGCTGACTGCATTTTCTGCATCTTTATGTCCCTGGGTTGCTGATAAATTGTAATATCTGATCGCTCGAACATAATCTGCCATCCTCTCATCTTCATTGTTATTGGTAGAGTATTCCCCACGGCCTTGATAATGCTTGCCCAGTCGATATTGGGCTATCGCATCTCCTTGATCAGCTGCTAATTCGTAATATTTGATCCCGTCATTATAGTTTTTAAGCTTGAAATAATATATTTCACCTAGACAGCACCATCCATGTATATATCCCTGATTAGCTGCTTTTTTAAAGCACTCAATAGCATCATTATATTTTTTGGCATTAAAATATATCATTCCATTATGATATTCCTCGGGTATTGGTGTCTCGATCATATTTATTTATTCCTTGCGCTATTTGTCTTAGTGCCGTATTTGTTTGTGATTAAAAATAAAGCTTAAAAACAATGGAGACACAAAATGCAAGGCCCCCGATAGTTTTAAGATTTTCTCGAATAATTTCATTTTGATTTTCGAATGCTTTTTTTTGTGCTGCAGCTATTTTTTCAGCCTGTTTTCGCGACATGCCGGCATCCATTAATTGGTGAGAAAAGTCAAGAGTATCAAACAATGCAGCAGCCATATTAAATTCCCTTATTAGTGAAACAGCAGAAAATATTACGTGGTAATATTGATACTAGCACTGGTTTATATCGAACTCAAGGAGTGAAGTATGTCTTATTTTATTGGTTATGCATCTGGGATTGCGGCAGGAGATGTGGGCTGTAAAGACGGGCCAGGGTATTTATTTAAAACGCATAAATTTGAAAACATCAAAATCTTATATGACACAAAAAAACCAGATAAATATGCTGTAGTGACAGATATTTGTACCCGGCTTTCTGATGAAGTTCTTGAGTGTATAGACAAAGAAAAATTTTTTACTGTCATAGGCGGCGATCATTCCTGTGCGATAGGAACCTGGAGCGGGGCGGCGCATGCTTTAAGAGATAAGGGAGATCTGGGGCTTATCTGGATAGACGCCCATTTTGATGCGCATACGCCAAAGACCAGTCCGTCAGGCAATATTCACGGCATGCCCGTGGCTGTATTGCTGGGTTATGGTGATGAAAGATTAATTCATATTCAAGATCATTTACCCAAAATAAAGCCCGAGAATATCTGCATGATAGGCATGCGAAGTTATGAATCTGGCGAGCAGGAATTAATTCGTAAATTAAATATTAAAGTTTTCTACATGGACGAAGTACTAGAGCGCGGATTTGATGCAGTGTTTGCAGAGGCCAGAGAAATTGTTACCCGTAATACGGTAGGATATGGTCTAAGTTTAGATATCGACGGCATTGATCCTCTTGAGGCGCCGGGTGTGGGAACACCTGCAGAAAAGGGTATTGCTGGTGAAGCAATCTATCAAGCATTTAAACAGTATATTCTCCAAGATCTTAAATCTAAGAATAATCAAAAGTTATGGGGTTTGGAATTAGCTGAATTTAATCCACATAAAGATGTTGACAAAAAAACAGAAATGCTTATTATTAAGTTGTTGGAGGTTTTTAATAAGAGCTAAGATATAAAAAAATTCTTTACTTGTAAGGATATTTGTTTTAGAGTACTTTTTTTGAAATACTACAAGAGCTGAAAAGCTTGATCATAACAACCCTGAGGATAAATTTTATGTATAATTATTGCTATAGTATTTGTTGTCGTGTTATTTTTAGTTTTTGTATTTTCTCTCTGTGTGCAAGCGCTGCCAATGCAAGTGATGTTAATGCTTTGCCATTTCTTCCGCGTCTGACTATTTCTGGCGGGACAGGAAATAGCAATAGTCAGGCTGATGCTGATGCCATGATTCCATTGTTTGGAAATAACTCTGGCGATGTCTATACTGATCTATCGGGCCAATATGGTTCTGATAAAACCTGGTTTGGAAGTCTGGGATTGGGCGCTCGACAGGCATTCAACAATCAATATCTTATAGGCGCATATGGATTTTTCGATCGAGATCAGACTCTGGATAACCGCTGGCTGGTATTTAATCCAGGTATTGAAATGATGGCGGACCATTGGGATGGGCGCATCAATGGCTATTTTCCTGTCGGACCTGATCGGCGCATCCAGGGTCAATATTTTGGTGATCAAATAGGTTTAACTAACAAAGAATACTTTCAGGGCCATTCACAATACGATGGTTTATATAATAAAGAAACTGTAATAGGCACAGGTGCGGATGCTGATATTGGCTATATTTTTTCGAATTTTAAAAATCTGCATATACACGGCGGGGGTTATTATTTTACGATGCCGGGATTAGCTCAGAATATTATAGGCGAAGAAGCGGGTTTTGATGTTCCACTAAACAGATATATTGCTCTATCTTTAGATGATAGTCATGATAATGTTCATCATAATACCGTTTTATTGACATTAAAATTATCTATGGGAAGTGACGCATCTCATCATCAAGATTTAGCTGTCTCTGATAGATTGTTAGTGCCTATTCGACGTCATGTCGCGACTTTATATAATAGCAGTGGTATTCCTGAATCCAGCAGTTTTTTTTATACAGGCCGTAATAATGTTTTAGAGAAAAGTAATCTATGGTTTTTCAGCCAAAATAGTAGTGAAAATTTTAATGTTTCAAATGGGATGAGTAATTGCACTTATGAACATCCTTGTAATAGCATAAGTTTTAATCAGAATAATATTAATGATATTAACACGATTAATCCGGGCGCTAACTTTTATTTAAATCCAGGCAGCTATAATTTATCTGATAGATTAGTATTAAATAGCAATCAGTCGATTTATGGCAGAAATGAGGATTATCATCTTCCTGCCTCTTCACAGTCTGGATATCCCACATTTATAGGCGAAGGCTTTGATATTAAAAATGCTGAAAATATAAATATCAGTAATATATCAATTGACGCTGTGGGAACTGGAATTGAAGTTGAAGACTCCAGTAATATTCATATTATGAATAATATGATAAATACCCATAATGGCAATGGCGCTTTTTTCAGAGGAATAAATACTGAAATTTATATCAACAATAATCAATTTAATATTCATAACGGTGAAACGGGCATTAATATTGAATCTGGAAATTCAGGTGTCACCAGTATTAATATTAGCCATAATATTTTTAATATAGCTAATCCAAATGGCACCGTTTTTGGTTTAGTAACGTATAGCGGAAATTCTATGATAAATCTTGATTATAATACCTTTAATCTCAGCGGCAATGAATTTGCAGCGGGGGTCGTGTCGGGTGGATATGAAGGGTCAAGAGTGATCAATGCCAGTCATAATAATTTTAATATCGATGCTGCCGGAGACAGTACAGCCAATGCTTATGGATTATTTCTATATTCAGGGACTGTCAATGCAGATAATAATCAATTTAATTTACAATCTACTGGAAGCGCTACGGGTATTCGAATATATGATATTGGTTCCCCAGCTATTGTGAATATTAAAGATAATAGTTTTAATTTTAATGCGCCAAACAGTCAGCATGAAGAAAATAATGGAGGTGTAATCAATGACTTGGGCGGGAATCAGTGGAATAATGGTCTTATTCTTCAAAACTAAAGGAGCTTTATATGACTAACCCTATCGAACTGGAAGAAAAATACGGCGCACATAATTATCATCCATTACCTGTGATGTTGACGCGCGCATCGGGGATTTATTGCTGGGATATTAACAATAAACAATATATTGACATGATGAGCGCCTATTCAGCCATTAGCCATGGGCATTGTCATCCAAAATTAGTGAAAAAGTTGACTGAACAGGCGCAAACATTGGCTGTTACATCGCGTGCTTTTTATAGCAATAAATTAGGTGAATTTTTAGAAAAAGCATGTGAGCTAACTGGATTAGATCGTGCATTGCCGATGAATACGGGCGCGGAGGCTGTTGAAACAGCAATTAAAGCTGCCAGAAAATGGGCATATCTTATTAAGAAGATTCCTGAAAATCAGGCAGAGATTATAGTCTGTAAAGACAATTTTCATGGGCGCACAACAACTATTATCAGCATGTCAACAGAGTCTCAATATCGAAAAGGCTTTGGGCCTTATACGCCTGGATTTAAGTTTGTTGATTACGGTGATAGCGAAGCGCTTGAAAAAGCGATTACCTCAAATACTGCCATGTTTTTGGTCGAGCCCATACAAGGCGAATCAGGTATTCATATTCCACCAGCGGGATATTTAAAAAAATGCGCAGAGATTTGTCGCAAACATAATGTTTTATTTTTTGCTGATGAAATCCAAACGGGTTTGGGCCGCACCGGAAAATTATTGGCGTGTGATCATGAAAATATCAAACCTGACGGTTTGATGTTAGGAAAAGCATTGGGCGGAGGATTATTGCCCGTTTCCTTATTTTTATCACGCAACGATATCATGAGTGTCTTTACGCCTGGTGATCATGGCAGTACATTTGGCGGCAATCCGCTTGCAGCGGCAGTTGGGTTAGAAGCTTTAAATCTCCTAACAACAGAAAAGCTGATTGAAAATTCGCAAAAAATGGGCGAATATTTTATCGCTCAGCTACGACACATTTCTTCGTCTTTCATTAAAGATATTCGCGGGAAGGGTTTATTGATTGGCATAGAAATCGAAAAACAGAAAATTTCTGCCAGAGAAGTTTGCTTAAAGTTATTAGATGCAGGTATCTTAAGCAAAGAAACGCACGAAACTGTTATTCGTTTAGCACCGCCTTTGGTGATTACACAAACACAAATTGACGAAGCGATGGAAAAAATTCAATCTGTTTTTTAGGTAATATTTTTAAATTTTTACCACATAATCAAAAGGGTAATTTATGCAAAAAGGCTATAGCTTATTAGAGGTGCTTGTCAGTTTATTGATTATTTCAATTGTATTATTTGGTTTTGCTGAAATAGAGTTGAGATCTTTCAAGCAAATTCGACTCGCCCATCAATATTATCTCAGCATATACGGCAATTATGAGAATAAATAATATATTAACTAAAATAAAAGGCTTTACATTACCTGAAATGCTGATCAGCATTTCTTTGGGATTGTTTTTGAGCATTATGTTAATTAAAGTTTATCTCTGGCAGGATCAATTACACCGTCAAATACAGGATATGATTTTTCTGAATCACAATGGTCTTTTAGCAATGCATATATTAGCAGATAGTATAAGATCAACAAATGAAAAAATAAAGATTACTCAAAATAATCATGAAATGGAAATACAGGAAAAAAATAATAATTCAGATAATGATGAAAATAAAAATATTAAAACGACTTATGATATCAATAAAGACACAAAAGCGTTAAGAAGAACAAGGCCTGGAAATAAAAGATATGATCCATTGGATTTGGCTTCCGGTGTTGACCAGCTTACGGCTGAGTTTGTTGATAGCCATAAAGCTATAAAAATTCAATTACATCTTACTGCGCCATATTTAATGACCGAAGAACTTAAAGAAACAGTATATCTTGAAAATTATTGCCCATGAAAAATAACGGATTTATTTTGATTACCACTCTGATTTTTATATTATTCATCAGCTTATTTGCTTGTCAGGCGTTAGAAAGCATGATTCTCGAAATTAAATTACACCAGATTGTCAAACGACAGAAATTTTTATTCAATGAAGCGCAAAAAAATTTAGAATCAAGTGAAAAAGATTTAAAAAAACACTGTAGTTTACATGATCCAAAAAATACCAATAATTGTAGTGTCGTTCAGTCGGTAGATGATGAAAAGTTCAGAATAACATCCATTGTTTCCGGTGGTGATATGGCTGTTATTCTGCAAAGTGTTTGTATTAAAGCTGAAGCGAAACATGGGTGCGCAAAAAGACTTTCATGGAAACAGCTAAGTTTATAAGGTGGATTACGCGCCTCGCGGCACTAATCCACCCTACAATCTTAAACTAAAAATAATTGGCAATTTGTAGGGTGGATTAGGCGCCCTGCGCCGTAATCCACCAGATATATAATTTATCCCAAAAGAGAGATAATGATATGAGCCAATACAAAAGATACTATCAGCCTGGAGGGCACTATTTTTTTACTTTTGTCACTCATCAGCGAAAGCCTATTTTGACAAATCCTAACAATATTGAAAAACTTAAAATTGCCATTAAAAAAGTAAAAGAAAATTATCCTTTTCATTTAACCGCTATGGTGATATTGCCAGACCATCTCCATTGTTTATGGAAATTACCAGAAAATAATAAAGATTTTTCAACGCGGTGGCGTTTGATAAAACGATATTTTTCGATGGGAATGGATGCGCCAATTAATCATCGAAAAGAAAAAGAAATTTGGCAGCGTCGCTTTTGGGAACATGTCATTCGTGATGAAGAAGATTGGCAAAAACATATGAATTATATTCATTATAACCCAGTAAAACACGGATATGTTAAGTCAGTAAATGAATGGCCACATAGTACGTTTCATTATTGGCAACAAAAAGGCTTGTATGACGATGATTGGGGGTTGGTTGAGCCCAAATTGATAACAAATACGAATGTTGAATAATTTTATATCTTATATGCTGAATTGGCTGGTGGATTACGGCGCAGGGCGCCTAATCCACCCTACAATCTAAAACTATAAATAATTGACAACTTGTAGGGTGGATTAGCGCCCCCGGCGCGTAATCCACCAGCCACGTACTATCAACCCTTCAAACTCTTAGAGACCACTTCATAGATATGCGTAGATAAATCAGGTGTATTTATAATAGAATTCAAAGATTTTTTGATTAAATCCTGTCGTTTTTGATCATATTTTTTAAATCGCGTAAATGGCTCGCATAGACGTGCAGCAATGTGTGGGTTGATTTTGTTCAAAGCAATAATTTGTTCAGCCAGAAAATCATAACCACTGCCGTCTATTGCATGAAATGCCGGGAGATTTTGACAGAAAGCCCCAATTAAAGCCCTGACTTTGTTGGGATTTTTCAAATCAAAAGCTGGGTGTTTCATTAAGTTCTTAACGCGCACTAATCCCCCTGGCAATTCACTTCGTGCTTGTATACTAAACCATTTGTCGATAACCAAGGTCTCTTTTTGGAATTTTTGATAGAAATTATCCAATGCGCTTTCGCGATGTTCAGATTTACTGTGGCTGATGGCGCTCAACGCGGCTATCTCGTCTGTCATATTCTTAGCAGAGAGTAATTGCGCTAGTATTATAGCCTGATATTCTTCTGTATCAATAAAGCCTAAATATGCCAAACAACGATTTTTAAGCGCTCTCTGGCCAATAGTATTTTTGTTTGCAGCAAGATTTTTATAAACACTGAGGAATAAATCCTGTAAAGATTCTGCAAGCTGTTGACGTAAAGATTTTCTAGCTTGTAATAGTTTATCTAAATCTACGGGTGAAAATAACTCTATCAGATAACTTTCGGTGGGCAATAATAATAAGTGTGCCGAGAGAGCAGGGTCTAGTGTTTTGTTTCCTAATATAGTCTGCCAGGATTTTAAGATTAAATCATGATCTATTTGAGATGAATCCATCATATTTTTAATAAAGCGTGTGGACAGTTGCTGACCGGTATCCCATCGTGCCACAGCATCACTATCATGTGCCAATAAGAAAGCCAATTCCTGATCAGTATAATCATATTGAATTTTAACGGGCGCTGAAAAATCTCTTAATAAAGAAATCACAGGCTTTTCTGAGATGTTATGAAAAACAAAAGTTTCTTCTGATTTAGAAATTTCCAAACTATTTTTATCTAAAACAATATCTTTGCCTGAGCTATCTAATAATCCAAAAGCAAATGGCAAATAAAAATTAAAGCCAGATTGTTTAATCGTTAAGCTATATTGCTTTTTATGTTGATCATAATGTGTTGAAATCACTAATTCAGGCGTACCTGATTTTTCATACCAGTGCATAAATTGCGAAAGATCTTTATGATTGGCATCAGCATGGGCTTGAATAAATTCTTCAATTCTGACTGCCTTACCGTCATGGCGTTCAAAATAACAATCCATGCCTTTTCTAAAGCCTGGTTTCCCTAATAAGACATATAACATATGAATCACTTCAGCACCTTTTTCATATATAGTTACTGTGTAGAAATTATTAATTTCCATATACGAATCAGGTCGAACGGGATGTGCCATTGGGCTTGCATCTTGGGGAAATTGTACGCTTCTCAAAATATTAACATCGTCTATGCGTACGACAGCATGAGATGTCATGTCACTGCTGAATTGCGCATCTCTAAATACTGTCAGACTTTCTTTGAGACTTAATTGAAACCAATCTCGACAAGTAATTCTATTGCCTGTCCAGTTGTGAAAATATTCATGGCCTATGACGCGCTCAATTGCGACGTAATCCTCATCAGTTGCTGTTTCAGGCTTGGCTAAGATATATTTAGAATTAAATATATTTAAACCTTTGTTTTCCATAGCGCCCATATTAAACGCATGTGTGGCGACGACCATGAAAATATCCAAATCATATTCCCGTCCAAAATTATCTTCATCCCATTTCATGGCGCGTTTGATGGAAGCAATAGCAAAGGCGGTTTTATCTTCATCACCATGATCAACATAAAGTTTGATATCAACTTTGCGGCCTGATTGTGTGATAAATTGATCTTCAATACAGGCTAAATTTCCCGCTACTAAAGCAAACAAATAGCAGGGTTTCTTAAAGGGATCTTGCCATTTGGCAAGATGACAATTATTCTCAAGATTTTGTTGTTCTATCAAATTGCCGTTCGATAATAATATAGGATATTTTGTTTTATCCGCAATGATCGTCGTGGTAAATTTTGCCATAACATCTGGTCTATCGAGATAATAGGTAATCTTTCGAAAACCTTCTGCTTCGCATTGCGTGCAAAATAAACCTTCAGTTTTATATAGACCTTCCAGGCTGGTATTTAACTGAGGTTTAATATGATTAGTTATCTCTAAAATAAAATTTTCTGGTGTGTTTTCAATAGTCAATGTTTCGCTGTCAGATTGATATTTGATTTTTTCGCCATTTAATTTAACAGAAATTAATTCCAATTCTCTGCCCTGTAATATCAATGGACTATTTTTTTTTGCAGAATTTTGTCTGGATAAATTTAATATTGATTTAACTTTAGTGATTTCTTCGCCAATCTCGACGGTAAGATCAATGGACTGAATGGCAAAATCAGATACTGTGTAATCTTTGCGATACGTAATCTTAGGTGGCATATTGAACGTCCTTTAAAATAAAATGTTAGAAAAAAGTGGCTGGCTTAAAAGTCATTAAGTAAAAGACAATCATAAGACTGATAAAAGCAGGTAATCCTAAACAAAACCAATACTTAAAATAGCGATAATAAATTAATGGAAGAGCAGCGTTGTTTTCAACAGCGTGAACAGCAAAATCACGCATTTTCATTTGCAAATAGACCACAGGAAACCAACAAAATGCGCTGATTAAATATCCTGCAAAAGCGCCCCATATCCAAAAAGCGCTCATGGAATATCCTGCAAGAGAAACCATCCAAAATCCAGTGATGGGTTGAATGATGCCAGAGCTCGTGGTGAAAATCCAATCTGCAAAAACCACATAACGGGCAGTGGGTGCAATAATGTTTTTATCCCGAGTTAAGTGTGCCCAAAGCATTGTGCAAGCTGTACCAATCCCTGTGCCAAATAAGATTGTCGAGCTGATGATGTGAATCATTTTAAGCCATAGATAGAGCATTATCGATCAGACTCCAATCCCATGAAAACAAGTATTGCTGTCAACAGGGGAATATTTTTAGACATAGCCCCAAATGGATCTAGCCATAAATAAGGCAATTTCCAAGTTATGATTAAACTGTAGATAATAATTAATATTATTTGAAAGATACATAGCTTTTTGATTTGATAAGCACAGAGCATTCCAATGCCTAATAATGCATCTAAGATACTTGAGCCATATAATAATACAGGCTGCCAAAAATGACTGACGCCCATTTGTGATAATAGATGATAGGAATTGGCTTTAGGATAGAGAAATAGACTGCATATTGCTGTAAATATCCAGATAAAAGCAATGCTGATTTGTAGCAACGGCTTGAGAAAATACAGTCTTGCGTGCCAATGATCCTGAACACTGCTTGGCTGACTGTAAACGCCAGAAATAAAATCGCGTGGCACAAAGCCAATTTGATCATGAAATTTTCGGGTTTCCTCGTCACTGGCAATATTATCCTGACGTAATAATTTATAAGAAGTCGAATTCATTGCAGAGTAGGGTATCAAATTGCCCAATAACGATCCCAATTGAATTAATCTTAGAGGGATAAAACATATTTTGGCTTTGGCAAAACCTAACCATGATCGAATGTTTAACAAAACTGAATGTAGAGCAATTTGTTTGGGGCCTACTGCACTGAGAATTTTTGTTTCATCAGGTGAAATTTGAATTAATTTTAGAATAGCCTGTGATAAATCCTGCACGTGAATCGGTTGGAATTTTTGCTCGCCCTTCCCGGGTACAGGCAAAATAAAGGGCAATCCGGCAAGTCCCCGAAATAAAGAAGTTCCTCCGTATGAGCCGCGTCCATAAACCAATGAGGGTCTTAGAATAAAAGCTTTTACTGGCAATGTGAATAAATAATCCTCTATCGCTTTTTTGCTTTTGGCATACACAGTGTCAGATTGACCAATGCCCAATGCAGAAATTTGAATGATTTTTGTGATGCCCATTTTTACGCATGCGTCAAATAAAGCCTTTGGCGTATCATGATGCACAGCCCAGACTATTTTTTGATTGGGATGATAAAGTACGCCGACACAATTGATGACAGCATCAATGTTTTTCAGGCGTTCGATCCAGTGATCGCTGCTCGTGTCATGGATAAAATCACACGCAATAACAGTCGTATTTGGAAATAAGTTTTGAGTATATCCCGTGTTTCTTACACAGCAGGTAACTCTGTGGCCCGCAGCCATCAGATCAGTGACGATCTGTGAAGCCATAAATCCTGATGCGCCGGTGACCAATATGTTCATGATCTGCCCTTAAAACCAGCCAGTATGCCCGAAATCGTACTATAATTGAACTGTATCTATAGCGATATGGGGAAGGGAGGGGTTTATGGACATTTTTGCAAACTATCATCGCCGATATGAAACGCGGAAAGAAGAGGAGTATACCCTCCAGGAATATCTCGAGATTTGCCAGAAAAACCCCCTGGCGTATGCCAGCGCAGCAGAGCGGTTGTTGGCCGCGATTGGTGAGCCTGAGTTGGTGGATACCCGCATGGATCCTGTGTTAAGCCGTATTTTTGCCAATAAGATCATCAAAAAATATCCTGCTTTTAGTGATTTTTATGGCATGGAAGAAACCATTGAGCAAATGGTCGCGTATTTTAAACATGCCGCCCAGGGGCTTGAAGAACGCAAGCAAATTTTATACTTACTGGGTCCTGTCGGCGGTGGTAAATCGTCTTTGGCGGAAAAATTAAAGTTTCTGATGGAAAAAATCCCATTTTATGCCATTAAAGGCTCCCCTGTGCATGAGTCGCCATTGGGACTGTTTTCGCTAGAAGAAGATGGGTCAATATTGGAGGATAAATACAATATTCCCCGACGCTATCTTTATACCATTATGTCGCCCTGGGCGGTGAAGCGCTTAAAAGAATTCAATGGCGATATCTCGCGTTTTAAAGTCATCAAATTAAATCCATCGGTATTGTCTCAAATAGCCATAGCAAAAACTGAGCCTGGTGATGAAAGTAATCAGGATATTTCATCACTGGTTGGCAAAATTGATATCAGACAACTTGAAAATTATGCACAAAATGATCCAGATGCCTATAGCTATTCGGGCGGACTCTGTATTGCCAATAGAGGCATATTAGAATTTGTCGAAATGTTCAAAGCGCCGATTAAAGTGTTGCATCCATTATTAACTGCAACGCAGGAAAGTAATTACAATGCAACAGAAGGGTTGTCGCCATTGCCATTCGATGGCATTGTCATGGCGCACTCTAATGAATCTGAATGGCATGCGTTTAAAAATAATAAAAACAATGAAGCTTTTATAGATCGTGTTAATATTGTCAAAGTGCCGTATGTATTGCGTGTGTCTGAAGAAGTCAAAATTTATAAAAAATTATTAGAGCATAGTTCTTTATCCAAAGCCTTTTGTGCGCCAGATACGCTTGAAATGCTTGCGCAGTTTTCAGTATTGTCGAGATTAAAAGAACCAGAAAACTCTAATATATATTCTAAAATGGGCGTGTACAATGGCGAAAATCTCAAAGATGTTGATCCTAAAGCCAAATCCTATCAGGAATATAAAGACTACGCAGGTGTCGATGAGGGCATGACAGGATTGTCTACACGATTTGCTTTTAAAACTTTATCCAAAGTCTTTAATTTTGATCATACTGAGATTGCTGCAAATCCTGTCCACTTGTTATATGTTCTGGAGCAGCAGGTTGAACGAGAACAATTTCCCGCAGAAATCCGCGAGAAATACTTAAATCATCTCAAAGGCTATATTACACCCAAATATATAGAATTTATTGGCAAAGAAATCCAAACAGCTTATTTAGAGTCCTATTCAGAGTACGGCCAGAATATCTTTGACCGATATGTGACATATGCTGACTTCTGGATTCAGGATCAGGAATATCGCGATCCTGATACGGGTGAAATTTTTGACAGACAGGCTTTAAATCAAGAGTTGGAGCAAATTGAAAAACCAGCAGGGATCAGCAATCCTAAAGATTTTCGTAACGAGGTGGTTAATTTTGTGCTAAGAGCCCGTGCCAATAACAAAGGCAGGAATCCACTGTGGACTAGCTATGAAAAATTACGCAGTGTGATAGAGAAAAAAATGTTCTCTAACACAGAAGAATTATTGCCTGTGATTTCATTTAATCCTAAGGCCTCAAGTGACGACAAACAAAAACATGAAGAATTTATCCATCGTATGACCATGCGAGGTTATACACCAAAACAAGTCAGATTATTATGTGAATGGTATCTGAGAGTTAGAAAGTCATCATGACCCAAATTATAGACAGACGATTTAGTGACAAAAACAAGAGTGCGGTGAATCGCAGTAGATTTATTTCGCGATTTAAATCACATATTAAAAAAGCAGTCGCTGAGGCAATCAGCAAACGCAGCATTACAGAAATTGAAAAAGGCGAAAAAGTGATTATTCCTGCCAAAGATCTATCACAGCCTATATTTAGATATGGTATTGGTGGAATTCGGGAGACTGTTTATCCGTATAATCAGGATTTTGTTAAAAATGATCGGATTAAAAGGCCTTTAGAAGGATCGGGAAAAAGCCAGGGCAGTGGCGCAAGCAATACCGATACGATAGGCAGTGATGATTTTGGTTTTGAGCTTTCTCGTGAAGAATTTTTGAATTTATTTTTTGAAGATTTGGCTTTGCCTGATTTAATTAAAAAGCAATTTTCACAAATACAAACTTCCACACCAGTGCGTGCTGGATTTAAAAAATATGGTGCATTGCCGTCTCTGAATATTTTACGGTCACTTCGAAATGCCCTGGGGAGGCGCATTGCTTTTTCCATGAGTGAAAAAACAGAATTAGAAGAAATTGAAAAAAAATTAAAGCAACTGAATATGCTTAATCCTGAAAATTCTGATAACCCGGAAATTATCAATCTATTAGAAAGAAAAAATAAATTAATTCAAAAAATTTCAGCAATTCCATTTATAGATACAACAGATTTGCGGTTTAGAAATATTGTATTACAACCCAAGCCCAGCACGCAGGCAGTCATGTTTTGTCTCATGGACGTTTCAGGATCAATGGATGAAGCTCGCAAAGAATTGGCTAAGCGATTTTTTATATTATTATATTTATTTCTCACCAAAACTTATCAAAAAATCGAGATAGTTTTCATCAGACATCATACGACGGCCAAAGAAGTCGATGAACATGAATTTTTCTATTCTCGCGAAACAGGCGGTACAGTGGTTTCTACAGCATTAGAGTTAATGATGAAAATTATTCGAGAAAGATATTTAAGCAGTGACTGGAACATCTATGGTGCAGAAGCTTCTGACGGCGACAATTGGAATGCAGATTCTCCGCATTGTGCAGAAGTTTTAATTCAAGAAATCATGCCTTGTGTGCAATATTTTGCTTATGTTGAAATCAGTCCGCAAGCGCATCAAAATTTATGGGAAGCTTATGTGGAGGTTGAAAAAAAATGTAAGCATTTTGCGATGCGCACGGTAGAAAATACAGCAGAGATATATCCTGTGTTCAGAGAATTATTCAGGAAGAAGACATCATGAAAAAAAAATTATTATCCACTACTTCAGAATGGACGATGGATCGCATACAGCGATTTGATCGCGAAATTGCGCGCATTGCAAAATTATATCAATTGGATACTTATCCAAATCGCATAGAGATTATCAATTCAGAACAAATGTTGGATGCCTATTCTTCAGTGGGCATGCCTATGAACTATCATCACTGGTCATTTGGTAAAAAATTTCTGGATGCTGAAAAAGAATATAGGCGCGGATATTCAGGCCTGGCTTATGAAATGGTGATTAATTCTGATCCCTGTCTTTCGTATTTATTAGAAGAAAATTCCATGGTCACTCAGGCTGTCGTGATAGCCCATGCTTGTTATGGCCATAATTCTTTTTTCAAAAATAATTATTTGTTTCAATTATGGACGCACGCAGAATCTATTATAGATTATCTGGTTTTTGCGAAGCATTATATTCAATCATGTGAAGAAAAATATGGCGTCTCTAAAGTTGAAGAATTATTAGACGTTTGCCATGCTTTAATGAATTACGGCGTAGATCGCTATAGACGTCCGGCGCCTTTGTCTATGGAAAAAGAAAAAGAGCAGCAAAAAGAACGCGAGGCGTATTTACAATCTCAAGTCAATGAGCTATGGCGCGTGACTCTAAGAGATAAAGCGCGCAAAAAAGCAGAACAAAATGCTGAGCATATGTTGCATTTTCCAGAAGAACCGCAGGAAAATATTTTGTATTTTATTGAAAAAAACGCGCCGCTTCTAGAGCCTTGGCAACGTGAGGTGATCAGAATAGTCAGAAAGATAGCGCAGTATTTTTATCCTCAGCGACAAACCAAGATGATGAATGAAGGCTGGGCGACATTTTGGCACTATACCATTATTCAAAAACTCTATGATGAGAAATTAGTGAATGATCAGTTTATGATGGAATTTTTGCCTCTGCATACCAATGTCATACTCCAGCCGCCTTTTTCTCATCCAGGATATGCGGGTTTGAATCCTTATGCTTTAGGATTTAAGATTTTTTCAGATATTAAAGAATCCAGTGGAGATAAGTGGATCGAAGCTGTGGATTTTGCAATGCGAAATTACAAAGACGAAAGTTTCATCGCGCAGTATTTATCTCCTAAAGTGATTAGAGACTTGCGATTATTTTCTATTATAGATGACGAAGCTCAGCCTGAATTAGTAGTTTCAGCCATTCATAATGAAGAAGGCTATCAAAAAGTCCGTGAAGCTTTATCCCGTCAATATAATTTAAGCCAGAACGAGCCTGATATTCAAGTATACAACGTCAATCAGCGCGGTGATAGATCTTTAACTTTACGCTATATTCCCAATAATAATCGACCACTCAGTGAAGATACTGAGGCTGTGTTAAAACATCTTAGATTCCTCTGGAGTTTCCCCGTTCGACTCGAGACAGTCGATGCAAGTGGGAGTGTTGTGTCTGTGCATGAAGCTTGACATACACATAAAAATCTTTATAATGTGTATTATTAAAGAGCAAGTGAGGTAAATTTTACATGTTACGAACAAATATTGTGTTGGATGAAAAGCTGATTAAATCCTGTATTAAAGCAACGGGAATTAAGACAAAACGGGCGCTAATTGATTTTGCGCTTCATGAAATTCTCCGCCATGAAAAACAGAAAGATTTGCTTAAACTCCGTGGAAAAGTTCACTGGAAAGGTGATTTGATGGTTTCTCGTTCCGGCAGAAATTTTGAATGATACTGGTTGATACTTCTGTTTGGATAGATTTTTTTTCGAATAAAACAACGCCGGAAGTTTTGAGGCTTATTGAAGCAATTGAGTCGCGGCAAGAATTGTATATTTGCGGTGTAGTGCTGACTGAAATTTTACAAGGAATTAAAAATCAACGTGAGCATGATAAAATTACTGAAACGTTAGAATCACTTATTTATGTTGAAATGCCCAAAGAAGTATTTTTTTTGAGTGCGAAAATTTATAGGCATTTAAAATCACGCGGCATTACTATTCGAAAAACTATAGATTGTCTGATAGCTTCTGTGGCTATTATTAATAATCTCGTATTGCTACATAATGATAAGGATTTTAATCCCATTGAAAAATATTGTGGATTGAGCGCTTTTCATTCTCTTCAACATTGATTCACCCGTACTGGGGTACAAATTGTACCCCAGTTGATTTTTGTAGAGGCGCAATATTTTGCGTCTCCAGTCTAAAAAGTACAACTTTTTTGATTTGGAGATGCTGATTTTTCAAATTTCCCCAAAAATTCTTTAAATTCTCTTGCAAATGAAATAAATAATATATTTGATTCAAGTTTTATCAGGCATTTTTTTGCCAGTTCATGATCAATGGGGGCTTCAGAAAATTTCTCAAATACAACTGGCTTTGAAGGAATTATATCGCGAACATAGATAAGGGAAAGCGCTATGGTTGCGTGAAGATTGCCGGATTTATCCAATGCTTGAAGTTCTTCCAGATTTTTATATTTCATCAAAA
>Ga0207080_1079_pt1 | contig 21341 bp, 19 predicted proteins | sample Alteio_BWMinHeat_58_FD_153532 | JGI IMG/M metagenome (GOLD analysis project Ga0207080, IMG submission 153532) | Enriched cells from forest soil in Barre Woods Harvard Forest LTER site, Petersham, Massachusetts, United States -... | ecosystem: Environmental > Terrestrial > Soil > Temperate forest >...
GGTGTGATTCGCAATCTCGAGCCCCACAAAGCGGATGATGTGAACTTCTTTCCTTTGGAGGAGTTGCCGCAGACACTCTCTCCCTTTATCGATCACGCCATAAAATGTATCCTTAAGGGAGAAATGTATTCAGAATTTGGCTTTATCCTCAAGACAAGAGAGGCCTTATCCGTACCCTAAAGTCCAAATCTCAAACCATTTATGCAGCTCTTGCCGTCGCTTTTATGATTGGGTGTGGTGTTGGGTATACGCTCGTTCCTGCCCACGAAAGTTGGCCATCAACAACGGGTGAGTCACCTCCAATCAGGGCCTGTTTTAGCCCCAATGGACGGTGTACGAATCTCATTGTTTCCTCAATTGATAATGCTAAAAAATCCATAGATGTGATGGCCTATTCTTTCACGTCTCAGCCGATTGCAGAGGCACTTGTTACGGCTCATAAACGAGGGGTTAATGTTCAAATCCTCATTGATAAATCTCAACTGAAGGAAAAATATTCTCAGCTCAATTATTTGGGACAAAATGGCCTGTCTCTCTTCATCGATTCGGCGCAAGGAATTGCCCATAACAAAGTGATGATCTTTGATGATCGCTTTGTGTTAACGGGTTCCTTCAATTTCAGCAAAGCCGCCGAGTCCCGGAATGCTGAGAATATCGTCATCATTGATGATCCAGTCTTGGCTAATATCTACCTCAAGAATTGGGAGGGGAGGCGTGAGACGGCAAGACTCTATCTTGACACTGAATGATCATCATGTTGAAGTAATCTTCACAATTTAAGGGAGCTAACATGTTTAAAAAGATTTCATATTTTCTCATCCTCTCATTGATATTAAATCTCGCAACCTTTTCAAAGGCTTATGCGGATTATGAGGAGCCTCTTGTCCAAGAGATAGATGCATTTGTGACTCAAAAAAGACGACCTAAAGTTGAAGAGGCTCCTGAGGGGTGGTCTATAGTTGAAAAGGCTCCTGAAGGGTGGGGGTCTTATCTTAGTAACAAAACTGGGACTTTTATTCGATATTTAGGCGATGGACTGCGCGACAAGATTCATAAAACATCTGGAAATACGCTGCGTTGGATAGGAGAGTTCCTGGTTGATGAAGAACCAACGCTTGAAAGAAGGCTACGCGATTTTTGGCTGAGTTGTGACCCAATGCCAGATATGGAAACAATTCTTACAAGTACAGCCTGTGCCCTTTATTCATCGACTGTTTTGAAAAAAGATAGAGATGGTAAAGATCAGAATGACAGTTTAGGAGCATTTCAAGTTACTTATGGATATGAGCTGTTTATAAAGTCATGGAACCAGTCTTCGAAAACGATTCCTTTTGAAGATAAAGACAGTAATGCGAAATATTTTTTAAATGGAATTATTAGAGCTTTGGCGCGACAAAAAGTAACAGTGCAGTCTTTCGAAGATATTGAACGTATGCTGCTCGTTCACAACATATTCCTTGATAACTGTGTTGTCACAAGGGATATCACTGAAGACAGTATCATTCAGCAATATTTTATTGGAAGTAAGGGGTACAAGTTGACGACAATTGGCCTCAGGGAAAAAGTTAATGAGGCACGTAAAGAGGCTTTTATGGCTTATTTTCGATATATATATGAAAAGGAACAGAATACTATTTTGTTTAAATAGAATCGTCTACAGCTCTCATAAGTGAAGCAACGACATAGCCTTTTTGAGTGCAAAAGAAGTGGTCTTTTATCTTCAGGCCCGTTCTTTCAGCGAGGTGATCGAGGCTTTTTACGGAGTATTTACGGGACGTTTCTGTATGGATGTGTTCCCATTTATGGAAATTAATTGTCTTGTTGTATTTTTTAAGCTCTACGATTTGATCTTTTGTGCTGACGAGAAAGCTCTTGGCACCTGGCTCAAGAGGGTCAAAGATAGGATAATGAATAAAGTTATCCTTATTAATGTTTCCACCAAGATCTCTATTTATTCTCTCAAGCATATTCAAGTTAAATCGTTTTGTATGGCCTTCTCTGTCATTATAAGCTTGCAGAATGACCTTGGGATCCTTGATCAAATCACACCCTAACAGCAGGATATCTTTAGGGTGCATAATTTTTCTCACCTCTGTTAAAAAATGATCTTCTTCATGGTTTTTAAAATTTCCAATATTCGACCCCAAGAAACAAATGACCTTCCGGGTCTTCTTCCCCAGGGTTGGTATAATATCAAAGTAGTTCCCAATAAGAGGTTTGATAGGTAAACGAATATCTTTAAAGCGGGTTTGCGCATCCTTAATAAATTTAGGGGAAATATCAACGGGAACATATGTCATATTTTGGCTTTGGGCTAAACATTCATGGATAAGAATGCTGGTTTTCATAGCGTCACCAGCCCCTAAATCGACAAGGTCGAAGGACTCTTCTCCGACATTAAAACTCTCAACGATGTTCTTTTTATTGTTTTCTAAAGCTTCAATTTCGGAACGGATCAAATAGTAGTCTTCACATGATGTAATTTTTTGATAAATGGCGCTGCCTTCCTCATCATAAAAAAAAGGAACTGGGAAGGTATTTTTGGTTTGCAGATAAGCCAGTTAGGACGTGTTGTTCAAGTTCACTCATGTTTATTTTCCTTGTCTCGCGAGTCTTATGCCTGAAAATTGATGACGAATATGGGGATGGAAAAAATTACGGTAGGTGATACGCTTTTGCTGAAGAGACGTTGCACATGACGCACCACGAAGCACCATTTGGTTCACCATAAACTTACCGTTATATTCTCCAATGGCGCCTGACTCTTTTTGGAATCCTGGGTAGGGGAGGTAGGCACTTTGAGTCCACTCCCACCTTTCTCCCCAAGAAAAGTGGGGGGCGGCAACTTCCCATTCAAATTCAGTAGGTAATCGCATGCCGGCCCAGTCGGCATATGCATGGGCTTCATAAAAACTAACGTGACCAACAGGCTCATTCTCGTTCATTTTTTGAAGGCCTTGAAGGGTATAATAAAACCACTCATCCTCACGCTTTTGCCAATAAAGAGGAGCCTTAAGGTGATGGTGGTTGATAAAGGCCCATCCCTCATCATGCCAAAGGCTGAAAGTCTCATATCCCTTATTCTTTATAAATTCCAAATAGTCTCCATTTGTGACGAGACTGTCTGCAATTTCAAAGGGGTGGATATAGGTGTTGTGACGCCCTTTTTCATTATCAAAACTAAAGGCCGACTCTGTTGCACCTATAGGATAAACGCCTTCATTAATTTTGATAAATTGGGGATTCTTTTTAGGGTTTATTTGTTGCTGAGTTTCTTGTCTATAAGCCGGAAGTAATGGATGAGTCCCAAATATATATTTAATATCGGCTTGGAGGAGTTCCTGATGCTGTTGTTCGTGTTCTAAGCCTATGATAAACAACTCTTGCAGTGAGCTCTCAAGAACAGATCCGGCAAGTAACTTCCTTATGTTTTGATCAACATATTCCCTATACGCATAAATTTCCTTAACTGTCGGGCGTGTGAGATTGCCTCGTTCGGATCTTAGAACTCTGTCTCCGCACGATTCATAATAGCTATTAAATAAGTGTGCAAAATCTGAATTAAAGACCTTATATCCTTTCATATAAGGCACCAAAATAAACGTTTCGAAAAACCAAGTCGTATGGGCCAGATGCCATTTCGGAGGGCTCACATCAATGATGGGTTGAACCCCATAGTCTTCCGTACAGAGCGGCATGCAAAGATCAACGGTACCTGCACGAATCGTATTATAGGTATTCAATAAATCGTAACTTGGCATCGTTTCTCCCTATGATCCTCTTGGTTATAACAAGAGAAAATTAATGAATCGTTAAGAGCAATTAGACCCCCTTTTCTTTCTGCTTAAAATACGAAATACTAGGTCATCTTAACCCTAAGTCCGGGGTGAATCATGACCTTAACAGAGCGTTTAAGAACCTATATATTCAATGACTTTCAACGGTGGCCCTTGTGGTTGCCTGTCTTATTAGGGCTGGGGATTTCGCTCTATTTCTATCTGCCCGTTGAGCCGTCCTATCTGTGGGGCGTTGGGTGTTTCCTGTTTTTTGTCCTCGCCTTATTAGGGGCCCGTCTTCGGACCTTTCGCTTGGTTATGTTAAGTATCGGCTTTATCGCTCTTGGCTTTTCGGCCGCTCTTTATCGTACCCATTCCCTCAAGACGGAAATGCTGCATTATCCTTTACGGCCCCTTTTGATTGAGGGACGGGTCAGTCAAGTTGAGCTTAAGCCAACAAAAAAAGGTGAATATTATCAGAGACTTATTTTGACTGAGTTGAAGGCCGAGACGGCGGAAAAGTTGCCTCAAAAGATACGTCTTACGATGAAGGGAAAGCGCGAGCGGCTTTGGCCTGGGCAAATCATTCGGATTCGCGTGAAGTTGAATCCGATCTCAGAGCCGTCCATTCCACGAGGATTTGACTTCCGCCGGCAGGCCTATTTTCAAGGCATTGGGGCAACGGGATTTGCCCTTTCGCCTCCAGACGTCATTGGCACAAAGCCAACCTGGGACTCAAACCTTGAAAAGAGCCGAGAGGAAATAACAGCTTACTTTCTGAATCATTTGACACCGCCTAAAGGGGGCATTGCTGCCGCTCTGATTACGGGCGATAAAGCCGCCATTCCCGAAGAGATCCGGGAGGTTTTTATTAACTCAGGTCTCGCCCATATCCTTGCTATCTCGGGTCTTCATCTCTCTATTATCGCTGGCGTTGTGTTTTTGATTATCCGGCGCGGGATTGCGCTGATACCGTCCCTGTGTCTGGCATATAACAGCAAGAAGATAGCAGCGATTGGCACGATACTGATGACGCTTCTTTACCTTATTCTTTCAGGCTTTGGTATTCCCGCCCAGCGGGCCTTCATCATGATATCCATGGTGATGGGTGCGATCCTTATAAATCGGTCAGCGCTGTCCTTAAGGACGGTTGCTTTGGCTGCTTTTGTTATTCTTCTGATAACACCAGAGGCTCTTTTGGGTCCAAGTTTTCAGCTGTCCTTTGCCGCTGTCATTGCTCTCATTACAGGCTATGAAGCCTTTAAGAACCCTCTCGCTCATTTTATGGTGGGGGGAGGGCCTATCCGGCGGTTTATTGTGTATAGTGGAGGTCTCGCTTTTACCTCTTTCCTTGCAACCCTTGCAACCCTTCCGTTTACGATTGCTCTGTTTCACCGTTTTAGTCTGCATGCTATTGAAGCCAATTTGGTGGCTGTTCCTCTCACAAGCCTCGTCATCATGCCATCCGCTCTTTTAACGTGTCTCCTTGCCCCGTTGGGATTAGGGGAGGGCCCTTTATGGGTCTTTGATAAAGGATTGGATGGATTGATTATGATTGCGTCATCCGTTGCTTCATGGCCGGGTTCGAACATCTGGGTTGCGAGCCCACCTTTTCTCTCCTTCGTTCTCGTTGTCCTTGGAGGATTATGGCTCAGCTTATGGAGTGATAAATGGAGACTGTGGGGGCTTCTTCCTATTGGCTTTGGTTGTAGTATGACTTTCTGGGGGGTGGCGCCTGACATTCTCATTGATGGGCAAGGAAAAGTTGCGGCTCTGTTTGATAAGGGTAATCTATATGTGAGCTCGGTAAGAAAGGGTAAGTTTACGGCAGAAACATGGCAGCAGGCTCTTGCAGCGAACACGATTGATTCTCTTGACTGTGAAGAAGGAGTTTGTAAAGCAAAAGTGAAAAATAAACCTCTTATCATTACGAATACTCAACAGTCCTGTATTAAAGGCGGTATTATGATTCATTTAGAGCCTTGCAGAGTTCCCTGTCTTGAGGCCCACCTTGTCCTTGATCGGTATGATGTATGGAGGGGCGGGAGCCATGCAGTTTGGATCACAGAGGGTGGTTTCTCAATAGAGAGAGCAAGAGATATTCAAGGGGAGCGGCCTTGGACGGCTTTATCGATACCCCGAAAAGACAGGCCTGATTACTCCGCAAGTTTGGGAGGAATCCAGCCAAAGCCCTGATCTTCCAGAAAGCACGCAACAGCAATTGTGAGGTGATCATTGCCTTTGCGCGCCACGGCTTGAATTCCTACGGGCAGGCCTTCCTGGCTGAATCCCATAGGTATTGCCGTTGCGGGTGTGTGGAGGATGTTAAATATACCTGTAAATCCAACTCTTGTAAGATAGAATGCTCCTCTCCCGTGTTTGACGGCGGGGTAGGGATGGGTTGGATAAATGAGAATTCCATTCTTTCCTAGCAGCTTATCTAGTTCATTACGAAAAACTTCACCCATCTCAAAGAATTTTTTGGCTCGTCTTTTTCCAACATGATCAGTAATAGTCGCTATAAGCATATTTAGGATAATATAGAATGGATAGTCAGATTTGCCGAACACTTCTTTAATTAACTCTTTGAGAGGATATATTGCTTTCCCCCCTCCGAGTATCTCCCTAAATTTACGGCTTGGAATGACAGTCACGATAGATGAAAGCCAGATATCAAAAGAGTACTTAAATTTCCCTAAAGGTATTTCCTGAACTGTTGCACCGCTGTCTTTGAGGGCTCGGATTGCGTTGTCTTGTGCTTTTTTGACGTCCTTGTGGAGGTTTTTGTGATTAATATAATAATAGGTCAATTCTGGTATTTTGACCTTTTTTTCATCTCCCAGCTTCATTTTTTCTGTAGATTCATCAAGTCCATCAGGTCCCACAATGACTTTTAAAATCGGCATGAGATCCTTTGCAGTTCGTGTCATGGGGCCTAGGCCCAGATAACGTCTGGCACGAACATCTTCAAAATAGGGAAAGTGTCCCGTTGTAGGAACCAAGCCACTGCTTGGCTTGTGTCCAAAAATGCCACAAAAGAAAGCAGGCATTCGGATGGATCCTCCAATGTCAGACCCTAAACCAAAGGCCGCTCCTGCAGCACTAATGATTGCACCTTCGCCACCAGAGCTTCCTCCAGGTATATGAGCTAAGTTGTAAGGATTATTGGTTTGACCGTAAACTTTATTTCTGGATTCATAATGCAGCGCTAAGGCCGGAACATTCGTCACTCCAATCGGAATTGCCCCTGCAGCCTTGATGCGACTTACGACCGTGGCATCTTCTTTTGAGATATTATTTTTGAGGTACACAAGTCCCCCTGTTTGGGGCATTCCGGTTAAGGCGTATAATTCCTTAATCGAGCAAGGAACACCAAGGAGAGGCTGTTCTTCATTAAGCCTTTCTTTCAGGTGTTGATCAACGTCTTTTGCCTCTTTCAGGGCGAGCTCATATCTATCTTTGACAATAGCATTGAGGGCAGGATTTACCTTTTTGGCTTGAGTGATATAAGTTTTGACAACATCTTCCGCTGATTTCTTCTTTTCGCGGATCATCTTTGCCAATGAAATGGCAGAAGTTTTGAGTAGTGGATTCATATCAACCTCCAAGTCTGAATTTAGAGTAAAGGCAAAGGATAAATAAGTCGTTAAAATTAAACTTCTAATAACTAATCACCACACCACCCGCCCATGTCATCCTCGGATCAATAAAAGCTAACGTTTTCCTCTGGAAAACGAAGCTTTTATTGTCCAAGGATGACACCACACTGCTATTAAGTTAGGGCGAACTGCCCACCGCTAGGGTCGTCCCGGGGATGAGAAATGCTAAGCGAAGCTTAGATTTCTCATGGCCCGGGATCCAGGGCAATAACGCATTGCGAAGCAATGTAATGATTCCTTCTTTCCTCCGGAAAGAGTATTGGTCCTGGATCCCGGACAACAAGAAGACTTGAGCTTCGCTCAAGATATTCTTGTTTCCGGGACGACCCAGGTGGTGGGCTGTTTTCCTTAACTTAATGGCAGTGGGATGACACCTGTGGTGAATAGAAACGAAGGCAAATGTTTCACGTGAAACAAAGTTGAAAAAAATCATAAAAAAATTTTTGTTTACGATATGCAGAATAAACATACCTGAGATGCAAAAATTATGCTGGTTGAAAGTGGATAGGTCTATTATATGTAATGCATCAGCTCAGGAAACACCTCCCTGTACCTGGGCTGAGTTATTTATCTGGGCGCGATGCTCGGATATTAGGGTCTTCGGACCCGGGGGCCGATTTTTCGGTCCTACGTCTCCCAGACGTGAAACCTCCCTGTTAAACTTGGCCGGGTTTTTAACCCGGCTCTTTTTTTTTGTTCAATTTCCAGTAAATATAAGGTCCCTAAGATCGTCAACTTGCATGCACTCTTTGGAAAAAAATAATATCCTCTCTTCCCAAAATGTGTTTTCTGTACAACAGTTTGCCCGCAATTCCCTAGAAATACATGAACCCAGCTAAGCTATCGAGCTTTTGCTGCAAGGGTTCTTCCCAACCCCAACTTGGCGGCAGAATATCCCCTGTTCTAAATTCATAATAAGTAGCGGGATCCTTTGAGAACTGGTGGATAATAGGATCGAGGTTAGGATGGGCACTAAACCAATCGGGGTGACGGTTGCTAAGCTCATCGAGATTCGGGCGATTCTTTCCTCGGGCAAGAGCTCTGCTCACAGCACTTTTGAGCAACTCAGGGGAACGAGGCGTTATCATAATTAAAGCTGAACGACGAAGGCTTCTCGTGTTTTCATTAGCAAAAAAGTACTGGACTAAAGGAAGATCTTGTAGCCCAGGGAAACCCTCTTTTGTATAAAAATCTGAGTTTGTATAAACACCGCCGATCGTCAGTGTTTCTCCAAATTTCATTTTTGCATGGGTTGTAATTTGCGCAATTCTAACAGTCAACCCTTGAGAGAGTTGGTTAAGATCGCTCGTAGGAACGAGTCCTTCAATATTGACATCAAAGCTAACTTCGTCTCCTTCAATTTTCGTAGGCGTGATAACAGTTGTTAAGCCCAAGTTATATTTGAGAAGATTTCCACCATACTGACCTGTAATACCTTGTACGATCTGATCACCTGTAAAAAGAGTCGTTTGTTTATTGAGATACGTCATCAGCGTCGGGCGGCTTACGATTTGAGAACGAATGTCAACGGCATTTGCAATGTTGAGGCTGTAGGTAAGGCCGGCCCATGTAATTCCACCAGAATACACATTTCCAAAGACTGAACCGGCTTGGTTAAAGTTGATTGCTTGTGTGGCGGGGGTAAAAACAGGAGCGGCTCCCCCGGTTATATCAGCCGTTGTAAATTGATTTGAGCCTCCTTCTGTAGCTCTGAATCCAGTTGATGGATTCACGACCGTGGTATCTCCATTCGTTCCAGCATTCGAAACTCCAGTTCCTCCCATTCTTCCTCTGAAGGATGCGAAACCACCTGGTGTAAGAGTTACGGCGAGGTTGTCCATAATATTGTTACCCTTTGAGGTTCTAACGTCTTCAGAAAGTTGAAGCAGATAGACGTCTATAACAATTTGAGGGCCATAAGGAGATTGCAAATCTGTTTGAGCCACTTCTTGAGGGGCTGCTGGAGCTCCTGCATCTCCCTCACTTGGTGCGGTATCACCGCCGCCATCATTCTTGCCGGATAATGATTCCTTCGGCGTCGATTCAGTCGGAGGAGGTGTCACGTCCACATTTGCTGCAGGTAATGGAGGTTCGGTTGTCGCTGCTGCACCGGTTGTTGGTGTTGGTGGGGGGGTCGGTTCTTTTGCTGCTGCAAGAGAGAGTCTTCCGCTTTTATAGAGAGTAACCCAGTCATTGTATCTTGAAGCCAGTTGTTCAATGGCAGGATCTTTTCCGGCTTGTTTTTGAAATAAATCGATGTGTTTTTGTGCAGTCGTGAAATTACCAAGGGCTGCATGAATCATAGCCGCTGATCGGTTAATGAGGGGATCATTTGGTTTTAGTTTTACAGCTTTATCAATGGCAACAAGTGCTGTTTTAACATCATGGGCATAGTAAGAGGCAGCTGCAAGTTCTTGCAAAAGATTAACATCGTCAGGCTTGACCAAAAGAGCATTCGCAAAGTTCTCTTGAGCTTCCGCAAATTTATTCTCACGATACTTAATTTTACCCAGTTGAGTTATTGCAAAAGCATTGGATCCATCTAGATTTATGACGTTTTGATAACCGACAGCAGCAAGCTCTAAACCCCCAGCATCGCCTCGTTCAGCTAATTTTTCGTATGTGAGAGAGTTAAGAAGATGCAATATGACTGACTTCGGCTGAGATTGAAGCGCAAAATTTATAAATTTAGAAGCTTCTTTAAACTTTTCTTCTTTTAGGAGTTGAAAGGCTTGAGCGACAGGAGGAGAAATCTCTTTGTTGGCTTTCAGAAAGGACATGGGGGACTTAACATTCATTTTATCGTTTGGATTTGATGTCTCACATCCGATAAGACCAAGCCCAACCGTTAATACCATGCCAATAGACTGCTTCTTGCTAATCACTCTTAGTCCCCTGTCTTCATTAATTTTACCCGAATTTTAAGTGTTTTTTTACAAATGTAAATCCCTAAAGCGTCCTTAAGAAATTAATTATGGCGCCCTCCTTGTGAGGCCTGTATACTGACCACAATTCTTGAGAGGGAGACTCAAAACATGGACATCATTCTCATTCCTTTATTAGCCGTCTTAAGTGCTGCTATTGGAATATATAAGTGGATTGTAATTTTAAGTGTAATCATGAGCTGGCTTGTCAACTTTAATATCATTAATAATTCAAATAATTTTGTCGTTGGGTTGATGCAGTTTTTGTATAGGGTAACCGAACCTGTTCTTGCGAGAATACGTCGTTTTATACCCATCATGGGTGGATTTGACCTTTCTCCCGTGGTTCTCATTCTTATTCTATGGTTTGTTCAAGAGGTCATTGGAAGGCTTATGTTGAGGCTTTTGGTGAGCAGTGTATAAGATTATTGATGGCCGCAAACGAGCAGAAGAGCTCAAGAAAAGACTATTGACACTTGTCATTGAACTTAAAAAAAATACAGGGACAATACCTGGACTGGCTGCACTTAGAATTGGAGATAATCCCTCAAGTCAATTGTATGTAAAAACAAAAGGACTTCAGGCAAAAGCTTTGGGGTATCATTTTGAAGAACATGTTTTTCCGAATACGGCCTCTCTTCAAGACATTGAGTATAGAATCAACGAGCTTAATCAGGCTGAAAATATTCATGGGATCATTTTACAGCTTCCGACGCCGGATCATCTTGATAGATTTCATCTTCTTTCTTGTATTGATCCCCTAAAGGATGTAGACGGACTCCACCCTCTCAATTCAGGAAAGCTTTTCCAGGGGATAAAAGGAGGCTTTGTGCCGTGTACGCCTTTAGGGTGTCTCGATCTTATTCAGACAGTTAATCCATCACTGAGTGGACTACGAGTTGGAATTATTGGGACGTCCATTCTTGTGGGTCGCCCCATGGCCCTTCTTTTGCTTCAACAAGGGTGTACAGTTTCGATTGCGAATTCAAAAACGAAAGACTTAGCTTCATTCTGCGAGGCAGCGGATATCCTTATTGTCGCTATTGGAAAACCTCGTTTTATTCAAGGAGATTGGATAAAGAAAGGGGCTACAGTTATTGATGTGGGTATCAATCGACTAGCTAATGGAGATCTTGTTGGAGACGTTGATTTTGACCAGGCTCTGCTCAAAGCGGGAGCCATTACACCCGTACCTGGCGGTGTCGGGCCCATGACTGTTGTTTCCCTATTGCGTAATACTCTTGAGTCGGCCTATATGCATGCGGATCAACCTTTCTCCCTTTAATCAACTTTTGGATCTTTTGATCCCTCTGCGATGTATTCAGTGTGGAACAATCGTTGAGACTCAGGACGGCTTGTGTACAGCTTGTTGGCCCCTTATTCCCTTTATCACAAAGCCTTTTTGCGCTTGTTGCGGTCTTCCCTTTGATTTTGAAATTGAAGAGAGCGCCTTATGTGGAATCTGTTCTCACAAACAACCTCACTATTCAACGGCTCGTTCCGTTTTTTGTTATACAACAGAAAGTAAGAACCTGATCTTAAAATTCAAACATACGGATAGTATTGGTTCAGCTCCTCTTTTTGCGAAGTGGATGGCGCGGGTTATTGAGGATGTGGATGATCCTCTTTGTATTCCTGTGCCCCTTCATTGGACTCGATTGTTCATGAGAACCTATAATCAAGCAGCACTCCTGGCCCGCGAGATGGCCACTCTGAAGGGATGGACTTATGACCCCTCCCTATTGATCCGACAGAGACGAACGGCTTCACAGGGCCATTTCTCGAAGGAAAAAAGACGGACCAATGTCAGGGGAGCTTTTAAGATTTCGGATAGCAAGAAGCCCCTCCTTCAAGAGAGAACAGTTGTGCTGGTAGATGATGTCTTTACAACAGGTGCGACCTTAACGGCTTGTTCTAAAGCCCTATTGAAAGCGGGTGCAAAAGAAGTTCATGCGGTTACATTGGCACGGGTGGTGAGGTCCCGTGGTTTGGAGATTTAGACAAATTTAGTAAGCGGTGGATTTGTTCCATAAGATAAAAGGGTAGGGAGAGAAGAGTGTAGGCTACTGTTTGTTTTTGGCTACCTATAACCTCAACATTTGTTATGGAAGGACTTTCAGAATTAATTCGAACGGCTAAGTCTTTCTTTTTGATTTCCATAAAGAGGTGTAATGATTTTAAGCTTCCAGTGCTCCCTGATTTAACCTCAATGGGAATAACTTGATTTCCATGTTGAATGACATAATCAATTTCTGCATTAGAACCCGAGACATCCCGTTGCCAATAATACAAGGCTGGTTCTACATAAAAAGGAAAGATTGTCCGTAATATTTGTCCAACAACTTGCTCAGAAATAGCCCCATTATTAATTAAGTTTAGCTCATTTATAGATTGAATATCAATGTAGTTTAGTCCCAAGGCAACACTACTTAAGCCTGTGTCTAAGAAAATTTCTTTAAAATATTTTTCCTTTAATTCTGAAGAGAGTGGGATTCCACCCGCTGAACTTCCTGAAATTCGATGACAAATTCGTGCTTTATTTAAGAGAGATAAAACTTGTTTAACTGTTTGGCTATTGAGTGATGGGTTTACCTTACTATATACATATTTTTGGCCAAGTCTTTTAGGGATAGACATCATAATTTCATCAAGAGTATTGATAGAAATCCGTCCCCCATATTTGGCAAAATCATCCCTATATGTTGATAAAAGATCATTTTGGATTTGATGGGTCCTCGGAATGGATTGCTCTTTGACCCAATTGATAACAACCGCGGGCATTCCTCCAACGAGAATATACTCCTTAAAAAAAGAGGAAAATTGAGCGTGTATTGCATCAGGTATGACTTCTTCAATCTGAAAATTTTGAAGATAATCATAGAGACGCTCCTGACCTCGAGCTAATAAGAACTCTTCAAAGGAAAGAGGTTCTAAATGCAAATAGGAGACGCGACCGACAGGCATACTAAATGTATGATCTTCAAGTACAAAATCTAATAATGAGCCTGCAGAAATAACGGCCAATTCAGGACAGTTCTCGTAAAACCATCTTAACTTTGCAAGAATATCAGGAACAACTTGGACTTCATCCAGGAACAAGAGACAGTTGGGTATATCGATTGTTTGATTCAAAAAAGCGCTCAGATTCCTTAAAATCTGCTGAGGATCGTTGCTCGTGAAGAGAGTATAGGCTTGAGGATCTTTTTCGAAGTTGATTTCAATCAGTGACTTATTGCAGAGGGTAGCCAATTTACGAACAAGCCATGTCTTTCCGACTTGACGTGCCCCTCTAATAATTAAAGGTTTGCGGTCGGCAGAGGATATCCAATTGTCTTTTAAATAATCAAGAGCCTTTCTATGCATTGATTTAATTGCCTTTTAGAACATTTCATTTTTTAGAGTATAAGGAGTATTTTTGTTAAAGTCAACAAAACAGACGGCTGTTTTGCGCAGAAACATTAAAAACAGCCCCCTGTTTTATATATAAATCATCAAAAACAGCCCCCTGTTTTCAAGGTCACCCAATCGACTTATTGATTAAGCGTGCAGCACGATCGCCTGACTCAATAGCGCCTTCCAAAGTCCCGAAGTCATCGAGAATGGTCGCATGCTCTCCCGCAAAGAAGACCCTGTCTTGAATAGGGCTAAATAGTTTTCTGACTTTTTCTCCGCCGATAACTTCCGTTTCATTTAAGAAGGCTGCTGTGCCAGGGGCACGATTGATATAGCATCCTTTTGCATATGGATCATGTGCCCAGCTTTTATAGACACAATTTTTGTAGGCTACATATTGTGAATCCTTGGCCGTCTCAAGGATTTGAGAATCGACTTCAACATTCGGATTAATCATGTTGATCATCTTAGTGCCTTGATCGAGAAGCGTTTTGGCTTGTTTTACGTCATACGTTCCGTATTCCCCTCCAAAATAGAGGGTCCTTACATCGTCAACATTGTTTGACCAACTGACGAAGGAGGGTGACGCAAATATTTCTTTTAAATTATTGTCTTTTGTTTTGTCGACTGAAGAATAAGAAAAAAGAATTTTTGCACTTGTGCCGTATTGTATGGAATGAATAAGGTCTAATCTATCCTGAGGGATGAAGTCGGTTGCAATATCAATCTCTTTATAGACTGAACAAGGAATGGCCAAAAGGACGATGTCAGTGTGAATGACATGTTCTTTATTAAATTTTAAAACCATTTTTTGATCGACTTTGTAAATAGATGTCAACGTATGGCCATATTCAATTTTGTTTTTTAAGCCTGCGTTTAAGGCAAGGGGAAGTTGAGCATTCCCCCCCTTAATAGAAAGCCAGGGTCGAGTCGGGGGGTGTCCTTCATGAGCTTCTATCATCGTCTCCGTAAATAATGTGCAAAGCATATAGAGTGAATCATAGGAAGTCGCGTCAAGGTGTTGAGGAGGAGATCCCTCATAACTGGTGATGGCACCGGTGAAGATAATCTGAAGATCCTCGTCCTCAAAAACAGTATTTATGACGTCCTGAAGGTTTTGAGAAGTCTCTGATGCGGTTTTCATTTTGTCCAATAACCCCTCAATATCTCTGTAGTCCCATAAAATATCAAAAAGGCGAAAGACCTTGTCATCAATGACATAGAGGGGGTTGAAGGGAATATCATAGTTAAGAGGGACAAGCCCCAGATCACGAAACAATTTAAGGCTATGGAGTGGTTCTCCTCCATCCAGAAAGTTTTTCCCTCCCAACTCTTCGTAGCTTGTCCCCATCTGAGCCGTTAAAACACGACCTCCTGGTCGGTGTCTTGCTTCAAATACGTGAACTTCGTGCCCCATTTCTTGGAGTCTATAGGCAGCGGTGAGGCCTGCGATACCTGCCCCGATAACGCTAATCCTTGGTTTGTGTGTTTCAATCGTCATGAGGCTCCCTGAACGTACGTGAATAGCATTGTTTTACAATGATTTTGATTCAGACATTCTATCAAATTTTGAGCAATTTGCAATAATCTAGATGCGACTATTAATGTGTGTTAACTGAATATCGCATATTAATAAATTATTAATTAAGGCAATGTATACTATAAATAGTAGTAAGTAAGAGCAAAGAAGAGGTTACTTTATGCCAAAAGGTAAATATCAAAGAATTGCGATGGCGTGTCAAGGGGGGGGAGCTTTAGGTGCCTATCATATGGGGGCTCTTAAGGCGATGGAAGAAAAGGGTTATTCACCTGACATGATTGCAGGAATCTCAATAGGTGCTTTTTCCGCTGCTATAATAGCAGGTAACCATCCCCAGGATCGGATTCAAAAATTAGAGGAATTTTGGGATACCATTTCTTGGCCAGACTCACCATTTTTCCTTAATGGAAACGACCAAATGCGTAAAATACATAATTACTGGTCTGCTCTGCAAGGTTTGTATTTTGGGCAACCTCATTTTTTTACCCCTCGCTTTCCTTACCCAGAGTTTAGTCTTAAAGGATCTCCGAATGCGACCAGTTATTACGACACAGCAAAATTGCGTGAAACCTTATTAAAATTTGTTGATTTTGATGTCTTGAATTCAAAGGTTCTTGGAGCTCGTCTTCTTTTAGGAGCAACGCGTGTAAAGGACGGTAAACTTGTCTTTTTTGATAGTGATACAATGAAGATTGAACCCGAACATGTCATGGCAAGTGGCGCTATGCCTCCTGGCTTTCCTGGCGTTGTGATCGATGGAGATCTGTATTGGGATGGGGCTTGCGTGAGTAATACGCCTATCGAGAGTATATTTGTTGCTGAGGCTAAGGTGCCGACGCTTTGTTTTATGATCGACCTCTATGCTCCCAATGGTAAAGAGCCGGAAACGATAGATGATGTGGATATGAAAAAAAGAGAATTAGCCTATAGCAGTCGAACAGCTCACAATATCGCTCATGTCAAGTCGAAACAAAACTTAGCCAAAGCCCTTCATCATTTACTTGAAAATATGCCGGAAAAAAATAAAAATGATCCTATTATTCAGGAAATTATGGGAATGGCTTCAGATGTTAACTTTGATGTTGTTCATGTCGCTTATGATAAACCCGATTATGAAGCATCTAATTGTCGGTATGAATTCTCAAAATCGTCAATTCGCGATCGTGAACGGCACGGCTATGAAGACATGATTGCTGTTCTCGAGCATTCTAACTGGCTTAAAGAGCGCCCCGCACATATAGGATCCACAATTCACATCTATAAGGGTGGTAAATTTTGTAAGGCTAAGTAAGTATACCCCTCGATTTTCAATCTTGTCCTCGCCAAGTCGTTATAATTTTCAGAAAATAATTGCAACTTTTCATTTATACATGCTAAGTATAGATTCAATAGGTCTTATACATCCTGCAAAACCTAACAAAAATTATTTTTTTAATATAATTGAAAATAAGTATTGCATTAATCAATTAAATGTAGTAATAAGACTTCGACTCTAACAAAGGAAACCTGAAAATGACTGATAGAAATGATTCTTTAGAACTTATGGCAATGGTAGCAGAAATTGTTGCAGCTTACGTTTCAAACAATGAAATTAAAACTGAAGACCTTCCTGCTTTTATGCGCCAAGTCCAAAATAGCTTGTGCAGTGTGAACTCAAAGCAATCTTATTTGCTTACGTCCCGCACTGAGCCAGCTGTTGCAATTGAAGACTCCATCCAACCAGACTACATCGTCTGTCTTGAAGATGGAAAGCGCATGAAAATGCTTAAGCGTCATCTTAGAACTTCATACAACATGACACCTGAGCAATATCGTGAGCGTTGGAACTTGCCAGCAACTTACCCAATGGTTGCCCCTAACTACGCAAAGCGTCGTCAGAACATTGCAAAGTCAATTGGTCTTGGCACGCACCGTAAGGGTACGAAGAAAGCTGCAGCTTAATAGCTCTAATAAGCAACATCAACAAATCGTCATTGCGACCCCGTGCGAAAGCCGGGGGAAGCAATCCATCTTTAAAAATGGATTGCCACGTCGCCTTCGGCTCCTCGCAATGACGTTTTTCTATATTATACATTATGTGGAATTTCCTTGAACCTTTGATCAGTCTCCATTAGCTTCTCATCCAGGAGGGGTGCCGGAGTGGTCGAACGGGGCGGTCTCGAAAACCGTTGTGCACTAACGTGTACCGTGGGTTCGAATCCCACCCCCTCCGCCAGTTTCAAGGGGGGTCATTCTGGTTGAATCGTCGGTAGATTAACTCCTTCCAATATCCCCAAGAACCATAAGGATTTAAACGACTTTAAAAAAATCATAGTATTTTCTGAAATAATTACTTGACATATATATATATATAGTAGAGTGGAAATAGAGAAGAAGATTCTTTAGTCTTCACATAAGAACCTCCTTCTGGTTATTAACTTAATAGGGTGTGGAGGTTGTTTGATGAGATCCGACTTAAATTCTCAAAACGATGATCAAAACAATAACCATGACCACAACGATGATCAACATGATCATGGGAGGTTTCATATGAGTGTTCTTGGTAATCAGGTAAATTTGAGCTTAACGCCCTTAAATACTAATCAACCCACGGGAGAGACGATCTCGACGGGTCCACTAACAATTACAAACCTTTCAGGCGGTATATTTACAGTCTATCCTGACTATCAGGATATTTCTTTCACCATTAATGGTGGCACAGATACAAGTCAGTCAATCAACAACGTAAACCTTACCTTTGGGCCCAACAATATCACTCTGGGGAATGGTATTAATGTCATTTATGGCGATATCCGAGACTTGACCATGTCTATTACAGGGGGCACGGCTGACGATGGAGGCACCTACACCAACTTCATGGAAAATGATGTCATCACTATGGCTGGTAATACAATTATAGCGGGGAATGGCATTAATGTTGTTTACGGCAATATGGACGATCTCACCTTAATCGCCGGTGGGAATACAGCCACAAATGGCAGTATCTCGGTTGACCAACTTGATGGTAACACTTTTTATCTAGGCGGAAACACCATTTCCCTTGGAAGTGGGATTAATTTTGTTTACGGCGTGATGGAATCCCTGAGTTTAGAATTAAACAGCAGCTCAGCCAGTGGGGCTGGTAGTTTTGGACTTTCAAGTATTGGTCCTAACGCTGGTGCAGATGATGATGGGCTTGTTACAGATACAGGAAATCCCAATGTCTTCAATTTAGCTGGAAACAAGGTCATCGTCGGAAATGGTGTTAATGTCATTTATGGAGATCTCCAGTATTTGACTATAAGCGTTAACGGTGGGAGTTTAACTTCTGGAGCCTCTCTCTCTGATAACGAAATTTTTGTGAATTCAATAACCATGGGGCCAAATACGATCAATGCAGGGAGTGGAGTCAACACGATCTATGGCGATATAAGCGATGCAAGTTTCTCAGCTAATCGAGGAACGCTTAATGGTAATGGAGTTCTTCTTAATAATTTTTTCGCTAATAATATCACCCTTACAGGCAACAGGATAACAGTTGGAGATGGGGCTAACGTTATTTATGGTAATCTTCATGATTTAAAAGTTAGCGGTGTTGGGGGTAATGGCTCTAACCTCCCGCTTAATAACTCAAGTCCAACCGTCCAAGAAATTCCTTCTGGGTTGAACGTACTTTCAATGGGCGGAAATTTTATTAGCGCCGGGAATGGAGTAGATCAAATTTATGGCACTCTCCATAATCTCTTAGTCGATGGCAGTGGGGGAATTAATACGTCTGCTGTTTTTCTCCCCGGTGGGTTTTCAGAATCAGTAGTTCAATACAAAAGTCATTATGCGATGGGTTTCAATACCATAACCGTTGGGAATGGCAGCGACACTCTTTATGGCGACATGAATGATTTCACCGAATCCTGGACAGGAGGAACGGCAAGCGGGGGGTTGGCCGCAGGTAATGACGATAATCGCCCTCATTATACCTTAGGGAATAATACCATAACAGCAGGTAATGGAGCTGATACAGTTTATGGGGATTTACATGATTTTTTATGGTCCTTGAAGGGAGGTCTTTCTACAGACCCTGGCTCTAACACCCTCGCTACTAATTTCTATGCGCAAGTTCTTCTAGGTAATAATACCATTCACGTAGGAAATGGGGCAGATACACTATATGGTGATATGCATACATTTTCCCTTTCCGTAGAAGGGGGAACTGTGACCAACGGGGGATCACTACCCCTGGGAGCACTTGAATTCCTAACAATTGCACGCGGAGTATATATTGGTGAGACATTTACCATGGCTGGAAATCATATCACCGCTGGAAATGGGCATGACGTGATGTTCGGTGGCCTTGAAAATCTCACTTTTTCAGCCATAAACGGTACAGTTGACGGGACCTCTCAATCTTACATCCCTGGCGTTGGAGATGCAGGAGCTTACTTTGGTGGGGGAGAGTCATTAGCACCAGGCACTGTCACTGTCCGTGATCCAGGCACAATCATCACCTTTGGTAATGATGTCCTTGTAGGTGGTGCGGGTTCAGACTTCATGTCTGGGAATGCGTTGAATTTGAGTGGACTCAACTCCTTCTTTAATGCAACCCAAATTGGAGAGACCAATCTCAATCAGATTGTTTGGGGTAATGATATCTTTCAGGGAGGCACTGGCCCCGACAAGATTGCTGAGTCATTGGATGATCATTCGGGCTTCATGACAATGCAAGGCGCTGACATTGTAACGAACTTTAAATCCACTGATCAGCTTATATTTGGGAATGTGCTTGATGCAAATCATAACGGTCAAGTGAACGCTGCAGATCTAGATGCTGTTTCTACCTTTGTGAACTTTACTGTTGAGGGACATAAGGAACTGGCCATCATTTTCCATCAACCAGGAGCTGGTAGTGGTCTTGCAAGCATTTATGGAACGGCCATCCAGAACTTCGTAAATGCAGATCCTTCATCATCAGTTGCACAGATTCTGACAGATGTGGCTCAGTATATTTATCAATCCGGATCAGCAACGGCAGAAACCTCTGCAGCAGGCGTCCGTGGTCCAACTACCTTCCCACCTGGCCAACCTTCGGGCGTTCCTGGGGTAGCTTTGCCCGCGACTGGTAAGATCCTGGCAAATGACGTTCCAACAGCTGATGCTCCCCAAGGTGCACTCATCCTTGAAGGTCACTCAACCCATGATTATGCCAGCTTTGTCTCAATGGGAAATTTAGTGAGTATCCATGCGGATACGGCTTCTATCAACCCATGGGGGTAAGCAGAGGTCTGCCCGAATCTCACCAGGGACGAGCCAAAACGAAGGGGTGACCCCATCGGAAATTCGTTTTCCGCATCCTATTGAATTTAAACATATTTTGAATGGGGGAATGGGTTTCCCCCATTTGCCCGGACCCCTTATGACGTTTTTTTCTTCTCAGAATTAGCGTTTACTCCATGAGAAGGCAGCAATAGTGCTGCTTCTTATATCCTATTGGAGTTAAAAGAATGCATATTCATAACGAACCTACACAACCTTCTATAAGTGTAGACGACTACGTCACCATCAGACAACTCACCACGAGTAATCCGGCCTTCACGGAAGGAGGCATCCGAGCCCTCATCTTTCGGGCTGAAGCCAATGGCTTCAACCGTTGTATTCGTCGGATAGGGCGGAAGATCCTCATTTCTAAAAGCGCTTTTTCTCGTTGGATTGAAGCCCAAAATGGAGACGTAAGATAATGAAGAATTGGAAAAAAGAAAAACCCCTCATTGGTACTGAGGGGCTTATCAAAGGCTTACATCCTATTTCTAGCACTGTTGCCCATACGGATCAACTGATTTGTGGTTGCCCAACAAAATCTAGGGAGATGTTCTCATGATGTCTCTCGATATTGACGTTATCGCAAATCAGCTAGGCAAAGCAACGCGCACTCGAGGCGGTTGGTCATGCCTTTGTCCTGCCCATGATGATCATAATCCAAGTCTCTCTTTATCCTTGAAGGAGGACGGGACAGTATTGGCTCATTGTTATGCGGGATGTTCTTTTCCGGACATTATGTCTATCTTGCGCAAAAGAG
>Ga0207080_1080_pt1 | contig 21318 bp, 21 predicted proteins | sample Alteio_BWMinHeat_58_FD_153532 | JGI IMG/M metagenome (GOLD analysis project Ga0207080, IMG submission 153532) | Enriched cells from forest soil in Barre Woods Harvard Forest LTER site, Petersham, Massachusetts, United States -... | ecosystem: Environmental > Terrestrial > Soil > Temperate forest >...
CAGCTAAATTTAGCTGATTTTATAGGATTATTGTGCAAACAAAAAATCTCTCTCTTCATGATCTGATAGGCAATATGCCTATCACGGGCATATCCATGGACAGCCGGACGGTTAAACCAGGCGATTTGTTTTTTGCGTTGAATCCGCTTTATATCGACGAGGCGGTTCAGAAAGGGGCTAAAATTATTATCTGCGAAAAAGCACCCATTAAAAAATATAATATTCCCATAATACCAACTGATGATCTGAGAAATAAAATTGGCATATTTGCGTCAGAGTTTTATCATCAACCTTCAAAAAATCTTCACATCATTGGCGTAACGGGCACGAATGGCAAAACGTCCTGCACGCACTTTATTGCCCAGGCTTTTAAAATGGCTGGGTTTAAGAGCGCTGTGATGGGCACTCTCGGTAATGGATTCATAGAGCATATTAACCCTGGCACACATACCACACCTGACCCTATTCTACTTCAACAACTATTGGCTGATTTTGCTCAGCAGAAAACAGATTTTATTGCCATGGAAGCTTCTTCTCATGGATTAGAGCAAGGTCGTCTCAATGGCGTCAACATAGAAACAGGCGTATTTACCAATCTGACACGCGATCATCTGGATTATCATCAAAATATGGAAAACTATGCCCAAGCGAAATTTCGCTTATTCGAACATCAAGGTCTAAAGCATGCTGTTTTGAACTTAGATGATGCTTATGGATTAGAGTGGGCAAAAAAATTAAAATCAACTTATCCTAAGTTAGATATCTACGGCATTACAACAAGCTCTACTCTACCCATAATAGACATTCCCATTATATCAGCTGGGAAGATTCAGACTTCAATTACTGGATTAACAGCAGAAATAAAATCACCCTGGGGCGAAAACACCCTAAATACCAATTTATTGGGCAAATTTAATTTATCTAATTTGCTTTGTGTACTCACTGTATTAGGAATTTATAAACTCTCACTGGAAAATATAGTAAACTATCTTGGACAATTAAAAACAGCGCCTGGCCGCATGGAAATGCTGGGTGGAACTTCAGGCAAGCCATTAATCATCATAGATTATGCCCATACACCTGATGCTTTACTAAAAACACTCCAGGCACTCAGAGAACACTGTGAAGGCGAGCTCTGGTGTATCTTTGGATGCGGCGGCGACAGAGATCAAGGCAAACGTCCAGAGATGGGGGCTATTGCTGAACAATATGCTGATCAGATGATTATCACTGATGATAATCCGCGCAGTGAAAATCCAGCAAATATTATTGCCGATATTCGAAAGGGTTTGGTTTCTTCAAAAAATATTATTATTGAACACGATAGACGCCGAGCTATAGAACACGCTCTCAGCAGCACAAAAGAGGGAGATATTATATTGATAGCAGGAAAAGGTCATGAAACTTACCAGGAAATCGGTAATCAAAAAATACCTTACAACGACTCCCTGGCAGTCAAAATACTGCTTTTAGATTGATTAAAAAAATTTCAACATCACATTATTAAGCATTTTTCCCCACTCTCGGAATTTACTTTTTTCTCAACTCTGGGATCTTCTTTTTCATATCCCACTATACTTGTTGGTGATAACAAAATGCTTGGATTGTTTCCAACCAGGACAGTTGGTCCCTGAAACATAGAGGTTTCCAATTTGACATTTTCACAATGGGGTAAGCCAAGATGAGAATTCTCTTTACAAAAATTTGCATAATCATTGGAAGCAGGATTTTCTTTATGAGGCATTGTTGAAATACGTACAATCCATTTACCAGGAACTCTTATTCCATCTGGTTGAGGGAGAATCGTATCTCTCGTATGATCATAAACAGGGCGAACAGCATAACCCTTAACAAAGGCAAGTGCTTCTTCTTCAGAAGAAAATTTTAAGAATATGCAATAAGCGCCTTTTGTTATTTCATCTCTTAGATCAGGGTACGCGGATGTTTTTTTATGAATATCTGCAGACAAGAAGAAGCCATTAAGAAATTCATGGCATTCAGGAAAATATTGATAAGCTTTAGCCACCATAAAATTAAGCCGTTTTTCAATGCCTTTCCCAATTTCCCCATCTATTTTCTTAAAAAATTGGTTGTAGGCAACTTCCATTGCTTCGGTTAGGGGTGCATTTTTTTCCTCTCTACTCGCCCAGGAATGACCATGCACAACAACGTAAGGACACTCTATACGATTATCAAGAACGACCTTCCGCTCTTCATTATCTGAGAGTCCAAATAAAGATGTGTGATGAGAGGTCTCTTGAACTTTTGAGGTAACTGGCTGCCCACAGAAATGGTTAATAGGGGCGCCCGTTGTCCCCATAATGGTTTTACGAAATAACTCTCGACTATTACGCCAAGATAAATTATTTTCATCATTTAATTTGTTACTATAATAACGCACAGCTGCAGATAAAAGGAGAAAGAAGATATGATTTTTAACCGAAATAAGATGATCCACCTCCATGCTGTGATTGTAACCATCTTTTGTTACCCCAAATCCATAATCAAATTTAAAATCTTCTCGTAGACCTTCTTCATATTTTTGATGTATCTGTAAGTCAAGGTCAAAATATCGACCTCCTTCATGAAAAAGAAGCGAATACCGTAGAACATCACTCGCGCAAACATAGGTATCAGAATTCTCTAAAAATTTTTCAACGATATCACGGTTAAGACACTTTTTAAGGGATTCATCATCATCAAAATTGACGAGTACCACATGTTTTTCACGACATTCTTGTTCTAATTCTTCATAATAGGTTTCTTCCATTAACTTCTTGCTTACGATCAATTTTATGGTGTAATTTTGATTGCATTCATAATGGATAAAAATATTATCTCTATAGTTTATGACTGGACTACAAGTGCCAGTTTCAATTTTCTTGGGAATTTCTTTACCAAACCAAATCAAGAAAGAATTTCTGGGAATTTCTTGATTTTTATAAACATCTTTCATTCTGTGAAGCATATTGTTGACTAGAGATGTAGGAGTTAATTCATTCATTGGTAGACTCTCTTTCAATGTGGGTAAATATTCTTCATTCAGGTATCAATTGAATATTTTAGCCTTATTTTGTGACTTCCTCAAGGATCAGAGTCTTGATTTTCGCTCATAAATAATTTTGCATTTAGCGCATCCCCGCCTACAATGGCGTAATATTGGGAAATAACGCAATTATTTTGAGGACATTACTTACTTATGCTTCTTTGGCTTACGCATTTTTTGGCGCATTATTATCGATTTTTCAATGTTTTTCAGTATTTAACTTTCAGGACTATTTTAAGCACACTGACTGCTTTGGCGATATCTCTTTGGGTGGGGCCTGTGATGATCCGCCGTTTGAGCATGGCACAGATTGGGCAGCCTGTCCGTGATGACGGCCCTCAGAGCCATTTAAGCAAATCAGGAACACCTACCATGGGCGGCGTGCTGATTCTGATGTCTATTATATTAAGCACGCTTTTATGGGGAGATCTCACCAATCCCTATCTTTGGACCGCACTCATCATCATGTCAGGATTTGGCGCTGTTGGCTGGGTCGATGATTACAAAAAGCTGATTTTAAAAAATAGCAAAGGACTACCCGCACGTTGGAAGTTTCTTTGGCAATCTATATTAGGTTTGGGCGCTGCAATATTTCTCTATACGACAGCCAAAACGCCTGTGGAAACCCAGTTATTAATCCCGTTTTTTAAAAATATTTATGTTGATCTGGGTATCTTATATATCTTCTTAGCTTATTTTGTGGTCGTCGGCAGCAGCAATGCGGTTAATCTCACGGATGGATTAGACGGACTTGCTATATTGCCTACTGTTCTGGTTGGTGGCGCGCTAGGCATTTTTGCTTATCTAACAGGAAATATGACTTTTGCAAAATATTTAGCCATTCCGTATGTGCCAGGCACAGGAGAATTGGTCATTTTCTGCGGCGCAATGGTTGGCGCAGGACTGGGGTTTCTCTGGTTTAATACTTATCCCGCCCAAGTCATTATGGGTGATGTAGGCGCTTTGGGTTTAGGCGCAGCATTGGGCATAGTCGCCGTCATGGTACGTCAAGAATTAGTACTATTTCTCATGGGGGGTGTTTTTGTGCTTGAAACAGTATCTGTCATATTACAGGTCGCTTCTTTCAAACTCACTGGCAAGCGAATTTTCCGTATGGCACCCATACACCATCACTTTGAACTCAAAGGATGGCCAGAACCCCGCGTTATCGTGAGATTCTGGATTATCACTGTGATACTGGTACTTTGCGGTCTGGCGACCCTGAAATTAAGGTAGGCTTAATTTCCACCCATTACAGTACTGACCGCATGTTTATAGACCATCTGGACCAAAATATTTTTGAGATAGATAGTTTCTTGATCAACGCCGATAATAATACCGGTCAGTTTAATGCCGTTCTTCAAAAAGACAGACACGGGTGTCTTATCCTGAATCAGTTTGTTGATAAAATCTTGCTCGAGAGCAGGTTCATTAGCCATTACAGATCTCCTTAGGTTTAATTTAAATATGTTTGGCTATCATATAACAAATCAATGCACTTCACAAAGCCCGATTTCTTGACTATGCTTTGATTCGGAAGGATGTTTTTATAAAGGAGAGGAAATCATGCGTAAATTATTGATAGCATTATGTTTGGCAGGTACATTGGCAGGCTGCGTAAGCCCAGGACACGTCACTCGCAGAGATGTCGGTACAGTTGCAGGGGGTGTTGCAGGCGGCGCTATTGGCTATGGATTAACTAACGGCAGTGCTCTTGGCACCATTGGCGGCACTTTGGGAGGCGCATATATTGGCAATCAACTCGCAAGATAAACAGGCAGAAGTTTCAATTCTCATACCACATTATAAAACACCTGAACTGGTCAGGCGGTGTTTGGGTTTATTGCAGAAATACACTCCGCCCGGAATTGCAGATATTATTGTTATTGATAATGACTCACAAGATGAATCTCTGGATTATTTGCGAAACCTGACTTACATCAAGTTGATCGAACGCAAAGCGATTCCGGGCGAGTCACTCCAATCGCATCCGCGAGCACTGGATCTTGGGTTGTCACAAGTTCAAACACCTTATGTGTTATCTATTCATACGGATACTTTGGTCAAACATCCACTGTGGCTACCCTATCTTTTGGACAAAATAAAATCCAACCCTAATATCGCCGGCGTGGGATCCTGGAAACTGGAAAATCGCCCCTGGCATAAAAAAATCTTAAAAAAACTCGAGCGCAAAATTCAATTAATTTATTATGATTTAATCAACAAAAAAAATCATGCTATAGAAGGCACTGGCAAAAACTACTATTATTTACGCAGTCACTGCGCACTGTATCGCACTGATCTGCTCAAAAAATACCACTTAACTTTTGATGATAATAACGAAGTTGCAGGCAAAATCATGCATAAAAAATTAGTCGATCATGGGCATGATATGGTATTTTTAGAATCTGCTGAGCTGGGACAATATCTGGATCATATCAATCACGCCACAATGGTATTGCATCCCGAACTTGGAACGGGTTTGAAACAAAAAGCAGTCAAATCAGGAATGCGTCGAATTCAACAGTATTTTAAATTTAATCCATAGAGCTTAAATGATATTTATGCAAAAATATTTAACTTTTTTAAAGACTATCTTATCAGACGGTATGAGAAAAAATGACCGGACAGGCACTGGCACAATAAGCCACTTCGGCTATCAAATGCGTTTTGATCTTTCTCAGGGGTTGCCTGTTGTCACGACTAAAAAAATTCATCTCAAAAGTATTATTTATGAACTTTTATGGTTTTTGCGCGGCGATACCAATATCCGTTATCTCAATGATCACGGTGTATCTATCTGGAATGAATGGGCGGATGAAAACGGTGATCTTGGACCCGTTTACGGCAAACAATGGCGATCATGGAAAACTGCTGAAGGAAAAACAATTGATCAAATCCAATGGTTAATGAATGAATTACAACATAACCCGGATTCTCGACGATTAATCATCAACAGCTGGAATGTCGGAGAATTGGGAAAAATGGCGCTTGCGCCCTGTCATTGCTTATTTCAACTGTATGTGTCTAACCAAAAACTATCCTGTCAACTTTATCAACGCAGCGCAGATGCTTTTTTGGGCGTACCGTTTAATATCACTTCTTATGCTGTATTAACACATATGATTGCACACCAAATGGGTCTTGAGGTTGGAGAATTTATCTGGACAGGCGGCGACTGTCATCTCTATCTTAATCATCTCGAGCAAGTGGATATCCAACTCCAACGAAAACCTCTACCACTTCCCACACTTTCTTTTAGAAAAAAACCTGATAGCTTGTTTGATTATGAATATGAAGATATTATCATCTCTGATTATCAGCATCATCCCGCACTTTCAGCCAAAGTGGCTATATAATGAAACTGGCTTTTTGTCTTTTTAATTATTTCCCCTACGGCGGACTTCAACAGGATTTTCTGACTGTACTAAAAGCCTGTATTGCACGTGGACATCAGATTGATGTCTATACCATGAAGTGGGAAGGCAATCCGCCTGATAACATCCAACTGTATTGTTTTCCTCAAAATGCGATGACCAATCATGGTCGTGTCAAAGCATTTTCTGATGTCCTGCAAAATATTTTTTCAACCACTGCTTATGATGTTGTGATTGGTTTTAATAAAATGCCTGGATTAGACATCTATTTTGCAGCCGATCATTGTTTTATCAAAGATGTACGCAGGGGATTAGGAATATTACCGCGATATTTAACTTATCATGCTCTGGAGAAATCTGTTTTTGAGCCCAAGGCACACACCAAAATTTTGATCTTAACTGAAACACAAAAAAGTGACTTCATCAAATATTATCACACTTCGCCTGATCGATTTTTTCTATTGCCGCCTTATATTGATCTTAATTTTCAGGATATAGATAACTACAGGCATGCAAGAGAAACCTGGCGCATTGAACTGGGCCTGGCGCCACAAGACAAAATGATCCTCATGGTCGCCAGCTTTTTCACGACCAAAGGATTGGATCGTGCACTAAAAGCTGTAGCCTCGCTCCCATTTCCTGTACATCTTTATGTTGTCGGCGGAGATGATCCTGCACCCTACCTCTCTTTTATCAAAAAATCGGGAATTGGGCAACACGTACATTTTATGGGTGCACAAAAAAATGTCATGCCGTTTTATGCAGCCGCTGATATATTCTTTCACCCTGCTTATCGCGAAGCCGGCGGCAAGGTATTGATAGAAGCGCTGATGGCTCGCCTTCCTATTCTCACGACAACTGTTTGCGGTCACAGCATTCATGTTACAAGTGCAAACGCGGGTATTGTATTACCTTCGCCTTTTGATCAAAAACAATGTGATCAGGCACTTTTTTCTTTATTGAATAACAAATATCTCTTAGAAGATTTCAAAAAAAATGCAGACGCTTATGTCAAAACGCGTAATTTTTTTGGGCTGGGGAAAATTGTTGCTGATATCATTGAGGAAACAGCCATTGTTGAAAAGGGATAAGCTTAAACTGCCTGTTTTATGGCTAGAAAAATGGAAACATCTAGATCCTTTTGAGCATGTTTTTCAGATCACAGGCGAAATTTTCCGCAGTCAACCCGGTCGTCAAACCCTGCGTTTTAGTGAAAACAAAGAAACCTATTTTCTCAAACGCCATACAGGTATTAACTCACGCGAATTCTTCAAAAATATTATCCAATTACGTTTACCGATATTTGGCGCCAAAAATGAAGTAGAGGCCATATCTGCTCTTGAAAAATTTGGATTTGTACCCGAAATAATAGGTTATGGTTTTCGCAAGTCCCGATCGTTTATTATTACCAGAGAATTAATTTACACGATAAGTCTGGAAGATTTTTGTCGTGATTTTCGAGAAAATCCTCCTCCGTTAAAACTCAAGCGAGCATTGATTCGAAAAGTTGCTGAGATATCAAAAATCATTCATGACAATGGTATTAATCATCGTGATTTCTATCTATGTCATTTTTTATTAGATATCACTGGCGGGCGAGAATTTTTAGATCTCAATAATTTAAATCTTTATGTCATTGATTGGCATCGCGCTCATGTCAGAAAAAAAGTACCGCTAAGATGGCGCATCAAAGATATTGCTGGATTATATTTTTCTGCCATGGATATTGGATTAACCAAACAAGATTTACAGTATTTCATGAAAATTTATCAGTACAATCATAAATTCTTTTGGCGTCAAGTCGAAAAACGCGCGATGGCTTTGTATTGTAAAACCAGGGAGAAATCTCATGTGGGAACATAAAAAAATCGTCATGATTACACCAGAACGCTTAGGTGACACACTGATGTGCACACCTGCGATTCGTTATCTTAAATATTATTGTCCTACATTAGAAATAGACATTATTGCGCTTTCTGAATTATCCAAAGAGGTACTAAAAAATAATCCTGATATTCGTCAAATCTTTGTATTACCTAGCCAAAAAACATTGAAAAATCTTGACCTGAATTATGATTATGCCATTAATATACACGATGGCCCATTGGCGCGGGAGTATATCCAGATGTTAGATATTCCTGCAAAACATATTCCGCCAGAGAATTCCAAAATCCACCAGGCTGAACAAGCGCTTTTATTTATACAAAATTTATTACCCAATTATCCTGAAATTATCGAAAGACGTTATCAACTCTTTCCAGACACTGAAGACACTGCACATATTGAACAGCTGTTAGAAGCACATCATATAGACTTTAAAAAAGATATTTTGATTGGGTTACATATAGGCTGTCATAGTATTGCCAAGAAAAATTTTGTTTTTTTAAAAAAGTTGACACATCCTAAAATTTGGCCATTTGAGTCTATAGTTGAGCTGGCTCAAAAATTCTATCAGAAAAATCCGCAACTAAAAATCATTATCACAGGCTCTCGAAGCGAAAAAACATTAGGCAAAAAATTAACCAGGCTTACGCCTAATGTGATAAATCTGATAGACAAAACTTCTGTATCACAATTAACTGTCTTAATGAATCATCTTAAAGCTTTTATCTCGCCTGATACGGGCCTCATGCACGTTGCCTGCAGCACAGATGTACCGTTGATTGCACTCTTTGGACCCACACACTTAAACCGCACTGGGCCTTATCCTGAATCTTCTCCTCATATCACCATACTGCAAGCGCCCACAATGGCAGAGATTACACCCGACAAGGTCTTTCAGGTAGCGATTAATGTAATAAACTCTCAAAATCAATAATGTTTGAAAAATAATCCTCATCAAGAACGTTTTCATGTACGCCATTGACATGAATAAGCACAGGACGACAGGAAATGCCTTTAGGTTTTTTAAGTTTTTGTATTTTTTCCTGAACTTCACTGATGACATCCTTTTTTATTTCTTGAGCAGAAAATTTTATTTCGCAAACATACAAACAACCAAACTTTGTTTGTATTAAATAATCAATCTGACAAGCTTTGCGGTCAACACGTTTGGTTTGAAAAAAAGGATTATCCCAAACAATTTCATCAGGTGAAATTCTCAATAATTCCCATATTTTCTGTCGATTATTTAAAACCAAATTCTCAAATTGAAAACCCATAATAGTCGCAAATCCAGACAATAGTGAAATATTTTTATATTGGTAAGCGCCTGACTTGATTTTATCCCGATGCGGCAAAATATATTTCAGATAAAATCTGATATAATTATCCTTTAGCCTAAAATAACTTAATTTTGCAGTTTTTTTATCCGCAATATGCCATGAATAATCACGCGCGATAAAACCAGCCTCTACAAGTTCATCAAGGTAATCAGATATCACTCGGTTTAAAATTATGCCTAAATATTTACAAATATCAGAAGCAGTTAAAGACCGATCAACCAGCAACAAAATAATTTTTTTATACATCTCGCTTCGCGTCATAAAAATATCTGAAAATATTTGATCAAACTCATTGAATAAAAAACCCTCAGGACTGAAACACATATCTTTAATATTGTTTTCTGCAGAAAGCGACGGACGAATTTCTTCTAAATAACGGGGAATACCCCCTGTAATAGCCAATATTTTGAACTTTTCATATGCGGATATGTTTTTATTTTTATCCCGCCAAAAAAGATTGCTTTCTTTCAGCGAAAGTTCATTTAAAGAAATAGTGCTTGATATTCTGCCGACAAATCCTGTACTTCTGAGAATATTTTTTTCAATCCAGGCTGAGACAGAACCACATAAAATCAATACAAGCTCGTCATTTTTTTTAAAAATCATGTCCCAGACAGTTTTTAATTTTCCCAAAAAATCAGGATCTTTTGAACCAATCCAGGAAATTTCATCAAAAACCAAAATGATTTTGCCCTTTTTGACTTTATCTCCCAGAAACCAAAAAATATCGCCCCAATCTTCAAATTTTATAGTAGGCAGTTTAAACAATCTACTCATTTGCCTTGTAAATTCTTCTTGCTCTGATTCAATCGTCGTTTTGGGTGTTGGCGGAATTCCCGTGAAAATATAGGTTTTCAGGTTTTCGCCAAAATGCTGAATCAGTGTACTTTTTCCTATTCGCCTTCTTCCTTTAATAACAACAAGGCTGGCAACAGCCTTGTCGCGTAAGCCTTGCAATATGGATAATTCTCTCTTTCTGCCCACAAAAATTGACATATTATCCCCCTCATTGAAACTATCTGCAAATCATGTTTTTATGTATTTGCAGATAATTATATACCGCATATTAAAATCTGTAAACCCATAAAAACATGATTTATAGATAGTTTTTGGCTTTTGGGGGAATAAGGCTAACCTCAACAATTCTATGGCCTTGCACCTTTTGGGCACGCAGCGTAAAAGCAGGATGATGCCATTCTTCACCTTCAACGGGCATGTGCCCAAGATTATTGAACAATAAACCTGCGACTGTATCTATATCATATTCAGAAAGATCGATACTTAATAATTTCTCAATTATATATACTGGCGATGTTCCCTTAATGACATAGCTGCCATCAGGTAATTGATGCCAGTCTTCCTGGGTAAGATTAAATTCATCACGCATTTTTCCAATCAAGACATGCAATAAATTATCCAAAGTAATAAACCCAATGGGTTTATTATGATGATATACCAATGCAAAATGTGGCATACCCTGTTGAAACTGCTCTAAAATCTCAATCGCTTTGGTTTGTCTATATGTTTTTACAACAGGCCTAAGTGAAATAGGCGCATCAGGATTTTCTTTATCTTCTACAATAAAATCCTTAACATGTAATAGGCCTATAATATTATTCATATTATTTTGATAAACAGGATAGCGCGTATATTTATATTGTTTGATAATATTTAATTTTTCTTGTAATGTCCAATCCTGACTGATGCCGATCATTTCTTCTAATGGCCGCATGACATCGACAGCTTCAAGACCTGTAAATTCCAACATTCTAATCAATATATCTCTATATTTATCATTCAGCTCAGGGTTTAATTCATTATGAACATGCGTAGACTTCAAAATAAACTTAACTTCATCTGCAGAATAAGTCTGCTCGCCATGATGTACAGCATCCAGGCGAAATAATTTTAATAAAATATTGGCGCTATAATTTAACATCCATATAAACGGATACATCAACCAATAAAATAAATATAACGGCATAGCAGTATATAAAGACAGTCTTTCAGACTGGCGTATAGCCATTGTCTTGGGCATCAGTTCTCCCACGACAATATGTAAAAAAGAAATGATTGAAAAAGCAGCGCCGAAAGATATTATTTTAATTAATTCTGGTGAGTTGATATTCAAAAACTTTAAAACAGGCTCTAAAATATGCGCAAATGCAGGTTCTCCAACCCATCCTAATCCAAGAGAAGCCAGCGTAATGCCCAATTGACACGCTGACAAATAAGTTTCTAAATTTTTGTGTACTCGGAATAACACGCGTCCGCTCAAACCATAATTTTCTTTCATGCTTTGAACGCGCGATTCGCGAAGCTTGACCATAGCAAATTCTGCGGCCACAAAAAAAGCATTGAGCAATACAAATCCCAAAGCCAGGAGAATCAACAATAAATCCATTATAAAACTCTCAATAATTTTTCAGCCAATCCGCCAAATCCGCCATTGCTCATCAAAATAATATGATCGCCGGGTTTGGCATGAATGACCAGCTGCTCAATAATCTGTTCTACCTCATCATAAATTTTTGATTTATTGTTGATATGCTGATTGCACTTTGCAGCAACTTTATCAATACCCCAATCTGGCTTAGGTCTTAGCAATAAAATTTCATCTGCCAACTCTAAAGAATCCGCCAGCGTTTTACGATGAACACCCATTCGCATGGTGTTAGACGCGCATTCTAACACTGCAATAATTTTAGCTTCACCAATTTTTGCACGCAAGCCTGCCAGTGTTGTGGATATCGCTGTGGGATGATGCGCAAAATCGTCATATATCATTATTCCCCGTTTTTGTCCTATAATTTCCAGGCGCCGTTTGACGCTTTTAAATTGATTTAAAGCAATAATACTTTTTTCAATAGGCACGCCAATATGATGTGCGGCAGCTATACTGGCCAATGCATTAAGTTGATTATGCTTGCCTATGAGAGACCAGTGTATTTCGCCATAAATTTTATTTTGATACTTTACTTCAAATTTATCACCCGAAGAATTAGAATTAGCTATACTCCAGTCTGAATTTGATTCTAAATCTCCAAAACTGGATGTTTTGGTATAACCGCTTTGTTTTAATACTGTACTGAGGTTTTTATCTGTTTTATTGCTAACAATTAAGCCATTGCCAGGTACTGTGCGCATTAAATATTCAAACTGGATCTGGATAGACTCTAAGTTTTCAAAAATATCCGCATGGTCAAATTCAAGGTTATTTAAAACCAATGTCCGAGGATGATAATGCATAAACTTGGGACGCTTATCAAAAAAAGCGCTGTCATATTCATCCGCTTCGATGACGAAAAATTTCCCCGCACCCAGTCTGGCAGATAACCCAAAATTCTCTGCAACACCCCCTATTAAGAATCCTGGATTAAACCCAGCAGATTCCAATATCCAGGCTATCATACTGGTTGTGGTTGTTTTGCCATGTGTTCCTGCCACAGCAAGAACATGTTTATCAGCTAAAATATTTTCAGCAATCCATTGAGGCCCTGAGATATATTTGATACTACGGTTGAGTATTTCTTCAACAACAGGCTGTTTTCCACGCGACAAAGCATTGCCAACAATTATGATATCTGGGTTTAAATCCAACTGTTCGGCATCATAATTCTCAATCAATTCAATTCCTGCAGCGATGAGCTGAGTACTCATCGGCGGATAGACATTGGCATCTGAGCCCGTTACCCGAAAGCCTTTTTCTTTCGCCAGCATCGCCACACCACCCATGAAAGTACCGCAAATACCCAGAATATGAATGTGCATATTTTTCCTCAAGACTTAATACAAATACCCTGATGGACCAATTTTATTATATAAGCGATTCATTACATCATCAGGTGATTCATCTGCAGTGGTCAAATAAGATAACTCTTTTGTTAAACGCTCTACAGCGGAATCAGCCTGAGTTGGCTCAAGTTGCTTTTTTTGCTGTGATTCTGCTTCATTGTCAAAAATTCCAAAATTAAAATTTGTAGGCTGTTCGTTATTCTTTCTAGCCGCACTCAAAGAAAATGCTGGTTTCGGTGCTTGCTTTGGTTTGACTGTTCGTCTCTTCTGAAATCCTTCAGAACAATATGGGTAAGGAGTATTAGCCTCTGAAAAAGATAACCTTCGATTTACAGGTTTATCGAAAGACAGCTTTTCTTCAGTAATCTCTTTTAAATATAGCCTGGCTTGTCGCAAATACAATGCTTCATCTCTTAAATTGCTATTAGGTAAATCATTGATATGATTGATGATATCTTTTTCTTCGCCATTAATAATAGCCATAAACCTTGATTTTATCGGATCATCATGTTCCGTATAATTTCCTTCTCCAGCAATTCTTGGATTACGATTTTTGATATTTTCTAATAAAGTTTTTAGATTCTCGCAAACATCATTCCTAAGTTTTTTAATCTCCGCCAAGGTGGACTGCCTGAAGTTTTCTTCAGGAAAATCCAATAAACGCTTACCTGCCAGACAAGCATTGAATAAACAATCTCCATCAGCATTAATGCCTAATCGCACAATTTTTTCATCGTTCCATGCTAATACACAATAATGGCCTGCGCCATAATGTTCGCCCATGAGTAAAATACCGATTGTTTGCTGACTGTTTTCATCTCCAAAAACCGCTGGATGAGTATCGGTATTATTTTTATATACCGCAATTTTTACTTGAAGAAGATTAGCAATCTCAATTAATTCAATATCACCGCCCCACAATGGATTTTCACCAGCACAAACGCGCATCGCTTCAATATACCGTTCTGATATTGTGGATAAAAATTCCTCCACTGTTTTTTGTGTTAACTCATCAATCTGTTCAAAATTTTCGTTACTTTTCTTAAATGCCTCAAAAGCAATCTTGTAATCGTCCAGGCTGTATTCTTTTTGCATATCCGCATCTTGTTGCATGGCAATATCCTCTCTATTCAATTAAACTGATTAAGTTCACAATTGTACTATATTCTGACTTGGGAGAATTTGAAAAAATGCCGCCGCGCGCTGATTTTTATTTATTGAAACAAGCTGATGAACACACTCAGCTGATGAACGCCTGTCGGATTATCGAAAAAGCTTATCTCAAATCCCATCAAATTTATGTTTTTTGTGCAGATCAAATACAGGCTGATACACTGGATAAGTTATTATGGGAATTTAAAGACATCAGCTTTATTCCCCATAATATATCCGATGCACCTGTATGGATTGGCTATGCTGAATCCCCTTTTCCACATTTTTCTGATATACTCATCAATCTGGCGCAAAATATACCTGATTTTTTCAATCATTTTCAGCGCATTATTGAAATTATTCCAGAAAATCCAAAATCACGTGAAAACGCACGTGAAAAATATCGCTTTTATCGCGAAAACCAATGTGAGCTGCATTCACATCACTTATGAACTTGTTGAAAAATATGCTTAAATTAGATATCAAAAACGAAATTAAAATCATTATACTATTAGCATTGCCCATTATTGCTAATGGATTTTTAGAGTCATCATATGGCTTTATGAATACTTTTCTGGTCGCGCATCTGGGAGAAGCGGAACTCGCTGTAAATGCTCTGGTTTCCATGCTGTTTGTCACACTCATGGTCATTTTCTGGGGAATTATCTCGGGTGTCAGCATTGTCATTTCGCACTATCATGGCGCACAAAATGATGATGCCATACGCGGCGTGATGCGTGACAGCTTGAAACTCTCCATGCTCGCAGCAGTGCCTATCATGCTGTTATTATGGTTTGCGCCTACGCTTTTTCATTGGGCAGGACAATCTGATTTTGTCGTCAATGAATCCCGAAAATACTTACATGCACTGATGTGGGCTGTGCCAACAGATCTGCCTGGCTATGCATTGATGCAGCTTTTTATGGGCATTTCCCGACCCCGTGTGAATTTTATATTTACACTGGCTTATATCCCCGGCCTGTTGCTTATTAATTATTGTTTCATGTTTGGAAAGTTGGGTTTACCCGCCATGGGCATTGCAGGTATCGGCTGGGGAACCACTGTTGCCTATACTTTATATCTTATCGCCATGATGATATTTATTTATCATGTCCCTGAATATCGGCATTTTTTTAAATTCAAAAATCTTTCTGTGACTCAACGTTACACAAAAGAAATTCTGACTATTGGATTACCGCTTGGCGCAATGTATAGCATTGAAATTGCGTATTTTTTAGTCCTTGCTATCTTTATGGGAAAATTTGGTAATCTGGTTTTAGCGGCACACCAGATTGTCATTCAATATTTTTGGGTATTCATGACAGTTACGTTCAGCATTGGACAGGCGCTTTCTATTCGCGCGGGATGGCGATTGGGACGACATGAACCTCAATGGATTATGCCTATTGTCAATGCAGGTCAGAAGATGGTTTTAATATATATTTGTTTGGTCGGACTCATTTTCTGGGCTTTTCCGCATTATCTGATTGCGATTGACTTTCATGATGCAGCTCCGCCTGAAAATGCATTGGTGTCTACAGCGGTTTATTTATTTATTTTCGCTGCCGTTTTTCAAATAGCTGACAGCATTCGCATCACTTATTTCAGCATATTGCGCGGCATGAAAGACATGAGCTTCACCCTGATTGTCTCCATGATCACTTTCTGGGGCATTGCATTGCCACTGGGATATTATCTGGCTTTTGTTCACGAAAGAAACCCAGCGGGCCTCTGGGAAGGTTTAATCATCAGCGGCATGGTCGGCAGTGTTTTATTATGGCTGCGCCTCAAAGCAAAGGTAGCGAAGTTATAATTAATGATCCATAAAAGTCGAGGGATTGACTTTAAAGCGCTTTGATAATAATTTTATCTGACGCAAATTTAATTGCCGCTTTCCTCTTAAAATTTCAGACATCACACCTTGTGTTCCTATTTCAGGTAAATCAGACTGTTTTAAATGATGTGACTGCATTAAGTATTTCAATGCATCTATGCCACTGGCTTTGATATTTTGACTATGCTCTTCTTCGTAGCGAGCAACTAAATCGCCCAATACATCAGCAAGACCCATCAAACGATGATTTTCATCATCACCAATGATATCCAAAAGCTCATCAAGCAATTCTGTCAATTCATCAAAATCCTTATGGTTCTTAGGATGATAAACAACAGGCTCAACATGATTCCAATGCTTGATAGCTTGATTTAATAAATTATGCATATCTTATTTCTCCCATTATTTGACCTTATTTTTGATCCACTTATTTTTGTCATATCCCTTGTGGCTCAATACATCTCTAAAGTTCCTTAATATTCTTTAGCTTTATTATATATCTCAATTTGAGATATATCAAGCCTGTTTTCAAAAATGATAAAAAAGGGCACACAAGGCGCCCTTTTTTGTACAGACGCATATTTTGCGTCTCAACAAATTTTTATAGATTTACGCTTTCTTTCAATACACGCAGCGGGATAATTTTAACCACTGTGCGCGCAGGTTTGGCAGCGATCATGATCTGTTCGCCAGTTGCAGGATTACGGCCCATTCTTTTCTTGGTAGCAGGACGGGTTTTACGTTTAACACGAATGCCAGTTTCAGGAATGGTAAATTCACCTGAACCACGTTTTTTCATATGGCGCACTATCTGATTGCCCAATGATTCAAATACACCCATCACATCTTTCTTCGCTAAACCCGTTTCTTCAGAAATTGAAGAAAGGATCTGACTCTTGGTTTGCTTTTCTCCAACAGCCTTCAACTGGGCTGCTGTAGTAGCATTACTTGACGATTTCTTTGCTGCTTTTCTCACAACTTTTTTACCTGCCATAAATGTTCCTTCTCGAGATATAAAAATAAAAGTTAATCGGGTTCTAATCGCAAGATTAGACTCATCGTTGTTAATCATAATATTTTTATAGCATTTTGCAAGCCATGATACACTATATTTTTGATATATTTTTTAAAATAATTTAAAAACAGCTTGAAATCATTGAAAAATAGGGGAAAATCAGACTGATGACACGTGATCAGCTCGAAAAAAAATTATTGCATTACACCGGAAAAGCCATTAGCGAATTCGATATGATCGCTGATGGTGATAAAGTCATGGTCTGTCTTTCAGGCGGAAAAGATTCTTATACTCTCCTGTATTTGCTGAAAAAATTGAAAGCACGCGCGAAAATTGACTTTGAATTCATGGCCTATACACTGGATCAACAACAACCCGGCTGGGATGACTCAGGATTAAAGCAGTGGCTGGAAACGCATCAGATTCCGTATCATATTGAAAGCAAAGATACTTATTCCATTGTCAAATCTAAATTGCCTGAAAATGCGACTTATTGTTCATTATGTTCACGACTGCGGCGCGGGATTATATACCGCTATGCAGAAAACCATGGATTTACTAAAATTGCTTTGGGTCATCACCGCGATGATTTAATCAGAACTTTGCTGATGTCTGTGCTTTACAACGGCGAAATTAAATCCATGCCACCAAAATTATTGACAGACAATAAACGTCATATTGTGATAAGACCATTGGCTTATTGCCAAGAAAAAGATATCGCGGCCTTTGCAAAATTGATGGAATATCCTATCATTCCGTGCAATTTATGTGGTTCCCAAGAAAATTTGGTTCGCAAAAAAATAGCGGGATTAATTCATGATTTATCTATTGAAAATCCCAAGATACCCAGTAATATTTTACACGCCCTATCCAGCATCAAACCCAGCCAGTTGATGGATAAGAATTTTTGGGACTTTAAAAATCTGGAACAACAGCGCATATTAGATGCTGAGGAAACCACTGATGTCCTCTTCTGATAAACCCAAAGTGATTGTCGCCATGTCAGGCGGCGTCGATTCTTCTGTTGCGGCTTTGTTATTAAAAGAACAAGGCTATCACGTCGAAGGTTTGTTCATGAAAAACTGGGAAGAAGACGATACTGATACTTATTGCAGCGCTTCTGAAGACATCAAAGATGCACAGAGTGTTGCAGATAAACTGGGCATTAAATTACATACAGCGAATTTCTCAGCCGAATATTGGGATAATGTTTTTGAATATTTCCTACGGGAATATCAGGCAGGCCGTACACCCAATCCTGATATTTTATGCAATCGCGAGATTAAATTCAAAGTTTGTTTAGATTACGTTCTCCAGCTGGGTGCAGATTTATTTGCCACAGGCCATTATGCGCAAAATATTGAAAATCATTTAGTTAAAGCTGTGGATCACAACAAAGACCAGACTTATTTTATTTATACGCTCACACCCAGCATATTACAAAAAGCCTTGTTTCCTATAGGCCATTTGGAAAAATCAGAAGTACGTCGTATTGCAGAACAAGCAGGATTAGTCACACACAATAAAAAAGACAGCACAGGAATTTGCTTTATTGGCGAACGTAAATTTAAAAATTTCTTGGCGCAATACTTACCTGCTCAACCTGGCAATATAGAGACCATAGACGGCAAAATCATGGGCAACCATGACGGGCTAATGTTTTATACCTTAGGACAACGCCAGGGCATTAAAATTGGCGGTCAACGCAACAGCACAGGCGAACCATGGTATGTTGTCGACAAAGATCTCACGCGCAATGTATTGATCATCGCCCAAGGCCATGATCATCCTAAATTATATAAAAATAATTTAATATTTGAACAAGCGCATTGGATATATCCTCAAACATTTCCGTTAAGATGCAAAGCCAAAACGCGTTACAGACAAATTAATCAGGATTGTATTGTTACAAAAAACACTGTCCAATTTGACCAACCCCAGCGGGCTATCACACCGGGGCAGTCTGTTGTGTTTTATCTGGGTGAAACCTGCTTAGGTGGCGGAGTAATTGTGTAGAGACACAATATTTGCGCCCCTCCTGCTGAACCACCCTGCCAGAAAGTAAATTTGCCGAGTGAAGCGCTAACCGGGCGTTTCTCCATACACTTCGCTTTTACCGTCTCCAGCGCCGTTATGACTGCAGATTGTCGGTTTTGCGTTGCATATTTAATTCCAAGATCACACAGTTCAACTCGATTTTCGAGAGAAATATAATCTATCAATGCATTGACTATTTCCATCTGACCATGGGTAGCTGCAACCTTCATTGCATTCTGAGTCAATCTCATACCATCTCTAATATTGAGACGTGGCCTGTTCAGCGCAGTCATCAATACTTTAACATGACCCTCCTGAGCGGCATATTCCACTATGACGCCCAGATTAACACTCGCATCATCCAGGACACTTTTTACAATTTTCATTTTATTTTCTTTAATTGCAGCTTCAATTATGCAATATGGACTAAGATAATAGTCAAGCAGCAACATTTTTATGACTTCAATGCTATCTTCTTGAATTGCAATTTTCATCACCAAAGCTTTATCAACTTTATAATCATCTAATAACATCTTTATGACCTCAATGTGATCATATTCTGCCGCACATTGAATGGCAAACTCACACAACTCTGCTCGAAATAATTCAACTTTATTCAATAAAAACTTTACCACTTCAACTTGCCCATTTGAAGCTGCAAGTTGGATAGCAAATTCGCAAACATCTGATATGCTTTTCAAAACAATATAATTATTCGCCATAAATAATTCTTTTATATTCAACAAAATTTCCATTAACTCAATCTGCCCATATTTAGCTGCGGCTTCAATGGCAAGATCATACATACCTGCTCGATCTGCGGGAGAAACATGAACATCATTGAGCAATAGCGTTACCACTTCACAATGACCATATCTGGCCGCATATCGAATGGCGAAACTGTCTTCAGCAGTTATCTCAACTTGAGGATGACTCAATATTGTTTTGACTAATTCAATATGTCGAACCACCAACTTTTTATCAGCAAGTATTATTTTGATAAGCTTCACAAGATTCACAGGATTGACCGGCTCGAAGCGAACATCCAGCAACACATCTACCAATTCAGATAAATCAACTTTAGAGTGATCCAATATTGTTTTAATAAACTTAATGGGTTTAATATAAGGATAATTGGATTTAAGATCAGGAACATCCAACATCACTCTTACAAGCTTAAGAGGATCAACGCCATATCTCAACAACTCTATTGTCAACACAATAGGATCAAATTTTGAACGAGCCAATCTAGTAAGTATTAGAGCAATATCCATATCAGTATTGTCCAGAAACTCAGCAACTGATTCAACTTCATTAAGTAAAACTTCTTCTTGTATTTTACAATTATTTATATAGTCTGGAACTTTATTTTTACATTGATGCAAAAGAAGCACTTGACCCGCCACTTCATCTATATACCTATCTTCACGACTAACATTAGATAGCGCATAATTTTCAAACAGATACCGCTTTGCTTCTTCAGTGTACATATTGATTACTCTCTATTGGTTTAATGTTAATATTTTTACCTAACCATGACTTCCTCGATTACAGCTGTTATGATTTGATAAATTCAAGGCGCCATCATACCAGCCAAACCTTAAGGTTTTATTAATTTTTTGAAGAAAAACGCGCATTATTTAGCGAAATGTGGCAAAAATCCAGAAAAAAGCGCTAAAAAAACTGATTCGGAGGGTTTTAAACCGATAAAACGGAATTGTTTTTTATTTTGCAACTGTTTTTAATCGGTATAATTTATGCGGCAAATCATAATACATAAAATCTTTTTGATAGATAAATCCTAATTTTTCCATCACGCGCAAGGATTGTGTATTCGT
>Ga0207080_1073_pt2 | contig 21215 bp, 11 predicted proteins | sample Alteio_BWMinHeat_58_FD_153532 | JGI IMG/M metagenome (GOLD analysis project Ga0207080, IMG submission 153532) | Enriched cells from forest soil in Barre Woods Harvard Forest LTER site, Petersham, Massachusetts, United States -... | ecosystem: Environmental > Terrestrial > Soil > Temperate forest >...
ACAGCCGTGGATGAAAAAATAACTCAGCTCACACAAAAATATGATTTATTAACACGTTATAAAAAAGGCGTGATGCAGCAGATTTTTAGCCAGCAACTGCGTTTTAAAGATAATGATGGGCGGGAATTTCCTGTGTGGGAAGAGATGAAATTAAGTGAAATTGGTGATTCTTTTAATGGGTTGACTGGAAAATCTGGAGATGATTTTGGCAGCGGAAAAAGTTATATAACCTATAAACAAATTTTTGATAATAGTAGAATCGATATTACAAAATTTTCTTTTGTTCAAATAGGCAAAAATGAAAAACAGAACAAAGTAAAATATGGAGATATATTCTTTACCACATCATCAGAAACACCTAATGAAGTGGGTTTCTGTTCAGTTTTATTGTCGCCAGTCAATGAGGAAGTTTTTTTGAACAGCTTTTGTTTTGGTTACAGAATTAAATCGTTTGAATTGTTTAACCCTTGTTTTGCTAGCTATCTTTTTAAAAGCATAGGTTTTAGGGCTAATGTTGTACTTCTGGCGCAAGGAAGCACAAGATTTAATATATCAAAAACTGAATTTATGAAGATACATATTAGACTGCCTTCTCTGCCCGAACAAACCAAAATCGCCAATTTCTTCACAGCTTTAGACGAGAAAATCAACAACAATCAAGCTCAACTTAAAGCGCTGAAGGAGTACAAACAAGGATTGTTGCAGGAGATGTTTGTGTGAGTATTCAGTCTGAAGCTGCACTGGAAGCGGCGTTGATCGCACAACTTAAAAAAATGGAATATGAATTTGTTCGTATTAGTAATGAAGCTGATATGCTGGCGAATTTAAAGCAGCAATTGGAAATTCATAATAAAAATATTGTCCTCACACCAAATGAGTTTGAACGTATACTCAATCATCTCAATACAGGAACCGTATTTGAGCGCGCTAAAGTGTTGCGCGATAAATTTGCACTAAAACGTGATAATCAAGACACGGCTTATATCAGCTTTCTTAATTGTGATGAGTGGTGCATGAATGAGTTTCAAGTGACTCATCAAGTTGGCATGAAAGGTAAGCGCAAAAATCGCTATGACGTGACATTGTTAATTAATGGCTTGCCATTGGCGCAAATTGAACTTAAACGTCGTGGCGCTGAACTTAAAGTAGCATTTAATCAAGTCAATCGTTATCAACATGATTCTTATGATGCTGGAATCGGTTTGTTCCAATATGTACAATTGTTTATTATCAGCAATGGTGTCAATACCAAGTATTTCTCTAATAATGTTGTTCAGTCATTTAAGCAGACCTTTTTCTGGTCAGATAATGAAAATAATCGCTTATCTGATTTACACGAATTTACAGCGGAATTTTTGAAGCCTTGCCATATCTCAAAGATGATAACCCATTACACTGTCATTCATGAAACCAGAAAATGCTTGATGATATTGCGTCCTTATCAATTTTATGCAACAGAAGCTTTAGTGGGTAAAGTTAAAAATAGTCTGGATAACGCCTATATCTGGCATACAACAGGTTCAGGTAAAACTCTGACCTCGTTCAAAGCCAGTCAGATTATTATGCGTATGCCCAAGGTGCATAAAGTACTGTTTGTCGTTGACCGCAAAGATTTGGATATTCAGACAGCCAAGGAATTTAATGCTTTTTCTAAGGGTAGTGTGGACAGTACTACCAATACTCACAAACTGGTTGCGCAATTAACTGATGACAGCACAAAATTAATTGTAACGACTATCCAAAAACTCAATAATGCCATTATCAAAGAACATTATTTTGATAAAATTGAGCATTTACAGGATAAAAAATTTGTATTTATTTTTGATGAATGTCATCGCAGCCAGTTTGGTGAAACGCATCGGAATATTAAAAAATTCTTTACCAACGCTCAAATGTTCGGCTTTACAGGCACGCCAATTTTTGCCGATAATGCTCCAGGTTCTATCGGCAGTCAACAAACGACTGCGTCACTGTTTGGTGAATGTTTGCATAAATATGTCATCGTTGATGCCATACGGGATGAGAATGTTCTACGCTTTGCAGTAGAATATGTTGGTAAATATAAACGAAAAGACAGTGCAAATGAACTGGATATTGAAGTCCAAGCAATTGATACTCAAGAGTTATTAGAAAGTCCACAACGCCTGGAAAAAATTGTAGATTATATTCTCACGCATCATCGGCAAAAAACCAAAGCGCCAGATTTTACGGCTATGCTTTGTGTCAGTAGTGTGGCTACTCTAATCAAATATTATGAACTGTTTAAACTCAAACAAGCAGGTGCTGCTAACCCGCTAAAAATCGCGACTATTTTTAGTTATGCTGCCAATGAAGAATATCCTGAAGCCAATGGCTTAATACCTGAAGAATCACCTGATTTGCCAGCTGGAATACGCATCAATCAAACTAACCGTGATAAATTAGATGAATTTATTGCTGATTATAATTTTATGTTTAACACAAATTATAGTACCAAGGACAACAAAATTTTTTATCATTATTACGAGAACATTGGCAATCGTGTACGTGATGGAGAAGTTGATTTATTGCTGGTCGTGAATATGTTTTTAACGGGATTCGATAGCCCCAGGCTTAATACAATGTATGTGGATAAAAATCTGAAATTTCACGGATTGATACAGGCATTTTCACGCACGAATCGTAATTTGAATGAAAAAAAGTCACAGGGCAATATCATTTGCTTTCGAAATCTGAAGGATGCAACTGATGAAGCTATTGCATTATTTTCTAACAAAAATGCAAAAGAAACCGTATTAGTAGAACCGTATGAAGTCTATGTAAAAACATTTAATCAAGCTGTTGAGGAATTGCTGAAGATTGCTCCTACCGTGCAGAGCGTCGATGCGTTGCCCAGTGAAAAAGAGCAGCAGGAATTTATTATCAGATTTAGAGAGTTAATCCGCATTAAAAATATTTTGACTACTTTTGCTGATTTTGATCAGGCTGACTTAAGTTTATCTGATCAAATGTTTGAAGATTATAAAAGTAAATATTTGGATATCTATGACAAATTTAAAAGTGATCGAGAGCAAGAAAAATCTTCAATATTAGAAGATGTTGATTTTGAGTTAAGCTTGATTCATCGTGATGAAATTAACGTAACTTATATTCTCAGTTTATTAAAAGGACTGAATAAATTGTCTTCTGAGGAGAGAATAAAACGTCAAAAGGGAATTGTGGATATCGTTGCAGGTGAAATACAGCTGCGGAGCAAGAAAGCACTCATTCAAACTTTTATTGATGAAAACCTGCCAAACATCAAATCCACTGAAAACGTGACTACAAAATTTGAATCATTCTGGGCAGAAAATAAACGGCAAGCTTTTAATGCATTATGCACAGAAGAAAATATTGTTCCAGAAGAACTTCAAAAATTATTAAATGACTGTATGTTTGCTAACCGATTGCCCCGCGAGCAAGAAATTGCCAATACGCTTAATTTTAAACCCAGAATTCTGCAACGTCAGCCCATTATAGATCGTATAGGCAACAAAATTCAGACATTCATCAATACTTTTATTGAAGGGATGGGGTAGAAGTTATCAAGAGCGCGTCACTTCACCAATTTCGCAACCGCATTGGCTTTATGTTCGGGGGCCAGATGTGCATAGCGCAATGTCATCGTTAAATCAGAATGCCCTAATAATTCTCTAATGGTATTAAGATCAACGCCAGCCATGGCAAGTCTTGATGCGAAATGATGACGCAGATCATGCCAGCGAAAATTTGTGATTTTCGCTTGTTTTAATACTGTTGCCCATGATTTTCGGACGTTATTCAATTTATTGCCATCTTTCGCAGGAAAAATAAATTTTGCGGTATTTTCAGATTGTTTTTTCCAATCTTTCAGTATTGAAAGGGCTTCATTGTTAAGTGGGACATGTCTTGTTTTGCCGCTTTTTGCGGTTGCGCCATTCACTGTTAAAATAGCTCTGCTGAAATCAATATCATTCCAATTGAGAATAAATACTTCACCTTGGCGCAGTCCTGTATTAATGGATAAAAGCACCATGGGTTGAAGATAGTCAGTAAAAACTTGATTTTCGATTTCAGGGTAAGGCGAATATCCTCTTGCCTGGCGCCATTCATTGCCATTTTTTCGGCCTATTTTCATTTTTTGTTCCCGTGCGATAAGTGCTTTTCTGAGATTTTGTTCTTCCATTTCAGATAAATATCTAACTTTGGTAAGATTGTCAGATTTTACAGGTTTTAACTTGGCCAGTGGATGAGTTTCCAATAATCCCCAGTCTACTGCTTTTGATAGGCAGCTTCGCAATGAAGCAACATCACGATTTACTGTTCTTGGTTTTTTACCATTTTTGAGCTGTTCTGAACGCCAGCTTTCAATTTTCCAATGATCAATTTCTGACATGGGGGTATCCAGAAAATTTTCAAAATTGTATTTAATTCTGTATATCGTTTCTGTGCCTCTTTTCCTTTCAATGACAGCCCAGGGCTCAAATTTGCTTTCAAGAAAACCCTTTAAGGTTGATGATTTAGCTTTTTCAGCTTCGATTTTCATCTGTTTTTTCTCAGCCTGAACATCAATGCCAGAATGAAATTTTGCTGATAGCTGGATCGCAATATCACGTGCCTGGACAGGCGTCAGTGAGCCATGGCGTCCAATTTTACGACGTTGTTTTGTTCCCTCATGATTTCGATAGGAAAAATAATATGTCATAATTCCTGAGGGTTGAACTCGCAGTAAAAATCCTTTGATTTCATCATCAACAACTTCATAGGGGTTTGCTTGAGGTTCAAGATTTTTAATCGTTTTAATGGTTAGCCTGGTTTTCATGAGGTCTCCATAAGTCCACAATAAGTCCATGAAGAGTGTAAACGAGTGAAAGTCAGTAGACAAGAGAAAATAAATAAAAGCAAAAAAACACATAAAAACAAATGATCTAATGAGTTTTTTTGTTTATCGATTAACATCGAAGTTTACAGGCAAATATAGCTTGTATGCACTCATAATGCTGAGGTCGGTGGTTCGAGTCCACTCATAGCCACCAAATGCTAACTTAAACCCTATATTCCAGAATGGGTATAATAGAACTGATGTGATTTTTATAAATACATTCTGTAATACCATGTTTAAAAAATACGACTTTGTCGGTGACGCCCATCACTTTACCCATTATTCTATAACCATCTTTAAAATATAGCGCTGCTGGCTTTTGATCTGCAATGAGCGAATCAAGATATTTGGATTGAAACGCATGAAGTGGATGCATGATCATCTCCTCAATAAAAGTCAGTCCATGTTTTTTTGAAAGATAATAATAGCGTGATGAGATTGGGAGTGGGGTGATAAAAATCAAAGCGGCATGACATTTCTGTTTTGTCATGCCGCCTTTTGGGGTTCTCTAGGTCGCTGTTTGAGGAGTGATAGCAGCTTTATCCTCATGTAGATCCGCTATAGATCCAGCCTTATGTGATTGGCAGTATTTCACATAAGCGGCGCTGCTGACTAAAAGATAAAACAGCGCAGAAATAATGCCGGCGAAAATTAAATTATGTCCTGCAAAGTAGATGAGCCACAGGTAGGTGATAAATGGAAGATTCAATGCAAATAACGTAGAAAATTTAACATTTTTTACCATGACTTGAATTGAGCCGTAAATCGCCAATAGTATTAATATGGATGAGTTCATCATCAGCATGTCATTAGAGGGCAGTCTTGTCATAAACAAGCCCAGAATAATAAATAGGATAATGCCTAAAATTCTGGTTTTAGGTTTTATGGCGCCCATGCTGACTGGCGCTGCCATATATCCAATGAGATGATACCCCGTCACAATAACCATCAATGATGCCCAACTTTTGGCATTCCATAATACTAACGCAGCTAATATAAAATTAATTAACATAGAGCGCTTGGAGAAATTATAAACAGGATCAAGCTTGGCAAACCATGAGGGCATTTGTCCTTCAGCTGCCATGGCATATAACATGCGTGAAGCGCCGCCAAGATAGGAATATCCCGTGCCTGACGGGCTGACAATGCTATCTGCAACTAACAGTAAGGCCAAAAAGTTAATACCCAATAGTAAGGCCAAGTTCATCAACGGCGAATGAAAGTTGAGTGATGCCCAGCCATTGGCAATCATTTGATGGGGAACGGCGCCCATGAAGGCCAACTGTAACAACAAATAAACCCCCATGACCATGATGACAGATAAGATGATGGATAAGGGAACATTGCGTGCTGGATTTTTGATTTCGCTGGCAAACGCAGCAGATAACTGAAAACCATTATATGAATAAATTAAACCCGCGCCGACAATTGCAGCAAGCGCAGATCCTATGGTATCGCTGGTGCCGCTTCCCTGCGTTGTCATACTAAAGTTGCTGGTATCAAAATGGGCTAATAACAACATGCCGATTGTAAATAATGGCGTAAATATTTTTAGTACGGTAATAATATTATTGACTTTGGATAATAATTTGATGCCAAAAAAATTGATGATTAAATAGATAATTAATATACCCAAGGCCAATAATTTTCCATGAACCGTTAAACCGTCATTGTCCATCAGATAAGAGCTTTTAAGTGCGGCGGAAAGATACTGTGTTGTGGCCTGAGCTTCAGTTGCAATCACAACCATCACGCCAAACCAGTTGGCAAAGGCGAATGGCATACCGAAAATATTGTTATGAGACAAGGAGCTTGAGCGGGTTGTTACACCACGGACAGGATAGACAGATACGATCTGGGAGATACAGAGTCCCACGCCAATCACTAAAATTCCCGCCAGAATCCATGACAGAAAAGCATAATTGCCTGCCAGCTTGGCATTAAGCTGCGCGCTGAATAGCCAACCTGATCCTACCATCGCGGTGGCAGACAACGCAGTGGCGCTAAATAATGAGATTTTGTGTGGTTTTTGAGAGGCAACAGCAGATTCATCGCTCATGGATTGCTCCTGATAGACAGTAAAATAATAAAAAATGATAAATCAATTTAGTGATAATGGCAAGAACTACTAACTGCTGGTCGCATTATTTTGTTGAGCAGATGTATCATTACCATATTTTTTGCGGAATTTATGGAGACGTCCACCCACATCAGATAGTTTCTGTTTGCCTGTAAAGAAGGGATGGCAATTGCTGCACACATCAATGCGCATGGTGTCTTTACCCAGTGCAGAGCCTGTCTTGATGACATTACCGCAACTGCAGGTGAATTCGACTTCGTGAAAAGTCGGATGAATATCTTTCTTCATGATGAAGGCCTCTTACTTGCAAAACGAGCAGTTTAAACGATGGTGCAGAGCACTAGCAAGTCAATTACAATTCCCATTGGGTATGAAATATTCCCGGCTTATCAATACGCTGATAGGTGTGTGAACCAAAATAATCGCGTTGTGCCTGAATAAGATTGGCGGGCAGCCAGGCGCTGCGATAAGCATCGAGATAGCCCAGCGAGGCCATCATAGCAGGTGTGGGTAGACCTAATTGAGTTGCCTGACAGATAATTTCCCGCAAATCCGCCTGATTTTTAATAATATTTTGTGATAGATTAGAATCTAATAATATATTAGACAGGTCTTTTTTTGTCTCAAACGCTTTGTAAATATCCTCTAATAATTCAGCACGAATAATACAACCCCCTCGCCAAATTTTTGATACATTTCCAAGATCAAGATTATAGTGATATTTATCAGATGCGGATTTCAATAATGCCATGCCTTGTGCATAGACCAAAATAATGCTCACATATAATGCATTTTGAAGTTGTTTTATAAATATATCTTGATTGTTGGTGATAACTTCAATGGGACGTTGGTATAGGGCGCTCGCTTGCTCGCGTTCTTTTGTTAATACAGACATATCACGCATGGCAACAGCAATATCAATCGTTGGGGTGGGAACTTGACATTCCATTGCGCTTTGTGATGTCCACATACCTGTGCCTTTTTGTTCGGCAACGCCTAATATTTTATCGATTAAAGATTGATTTGTTTTTTCGTCTGGGCAATTAAAAATCTGGCTGGTAATTTCAATCAAATAGCTGTTTAAATTTTCTTTATTCCAGGTATCGTAGATATTATATAATTGGATATTGTTTAAATCTAATCCGCGTTTCATTAAATCATAACTCTCAGCAATCAGCTGCATGATGCCGTATTCTATGCCATTGTGAACCATTTTGACGAAATGACCCGCAGAGCCGGATCCCAGATAAGAAACACAGGGAGTGCTATCTGCTTTGGCTGCGACTGCTTCTAAGATAATACGTATTTGTTCATAGGATTTTTTTAATCCGCCAGGCATCATGCTGGGTCCATGGCGTGCGCCTTCTTCGCCGCCTGAAACACCCATGCCCATAAAGTGAATATTTTTTGCAGCCAAATCACGTATTCTAATATCTGTGTCTTTAAAATAAGAATTACCGGCGTCTATAACCAGATCATCCGGTTCTAAGTATGGCAATAAATCTTTAATCACAGCATCGACTGCTGGACCCGCGGGGATTAATAGCATAATCGCGCGTGGTTTGCTTAATAAGCTGATAAAATGCTGTATATTATCTGCAGCGTGAATATCGTGATTCTTAGATTCTTCGCGTAAGCTTTTAACTTTATTAACATCTTTGTCGAAACCGGCGACAGTAAAGCCATGATCAGCCATGTTTAATAACAAATTTCTTCCCATCACGCCCAGGCCAATCATGCCTATTTGAGATTGAGTTTTTTGTTGATCAGTCATCTATATTTTCCTCTTTATCATACAAGTTGCGTAGGGTGGATTAGGCGCGTCAGCGCCGTAATCCACCAGACAAATGCCATATTTGGTGGATTACGCGCCTGGGGGCGCTAATCCACCCTACGATTCTAACCAGCCGCCAGTAAAGCCTGCACGTTTAAGGCCATTGATAATGGGGGTACAGTTTCGCATGAGTTTCCATAAAAATTCACTGCGATAATTTTCGATCATTAATATAATAGGTCCCAGATTTAATCCATAATGCCATGACGATACCCAACCTGTTTTGTCAGGATAAGTCTGGTTGAAACTTGATTTGAAGCCATATTTATTACCTTCTTTGAGTTTAAGTATGTAAATACAATGATCAATCATGGGTAAAACTACTTCAGGAGTAAAGGGTAATGACGCGATAACTGCCCATGGCGCAATGGTGCCATCATCAGGTCCATACGGCGCGCCGCGTCCTACATAGTCAAAAAATTGGCGCTCAATATTGTTGATTTTAACAGTTTTTGGGCCAGGTCCATCACTGGCTGTTACTCCCCAACAACAATGGCTATAACCTGTAAATCCCAGTGGATTATCGATAGCATATTGTTGCTGGACGTAGATTGCTCGGCGGGAATTTTCGAAGTAGTCAGAATTTTTTTCGCGCATAAATTTATCTTGAATGTTCCGAAAATCAATCCAAATGTGTGATAATTGGTGTGTAAATAGCGGCCCGGCATAGAGATATTCATAACCATAACAGTTTTTCCATTCGTAAGAAGAAGCCCAGGCGGTGTAGCTTTCTTCCGGTAATGGATAAGTTGGAGATCCCAGGCCCAGCATATACAAGAGCATGGCTTCGTCATAGCCCTCCCAGCGATATTTGATAAAACCACTTTCAGGTCTCCAGCCATGCGTGACTGTGGTGCCATTATTTTGTGCCCATTGCCAATCAACACGACAGAAGAGCGCCTCAGTCAGCGTGCGAATCTCCGTTTCTTCGTCACACTCTGCATCAAAATAGACGCTTGCTGTTAGCATACCGGCCAATAAAAAAGCAGTATCTATAGTTGATAGCTCGCACTGCCATGCGCGCTGTCCTGTTTGCATATCCAGAAAATGATAATAAAAACCTTTATAACCTGTCGCGTCAGGTTCGGGTCCTTGCTTGCTGTTCCAGAAAAAACGCAGTGTGGTTAATACACGCTCCCTTGCTTCTGCTCTGGTCATAAATCCGCGTTCAACGGCAACAGGATAAGCGGCTAAAGCAAGTCCTGTTGCGGCAATACTCGCTGGCCAGTTTTCTGTCGTTTTATCTAACACTAATCCATTGGCGGGATTGGTTTCATGAAGAAAATAGCTAAATGATTCAAATTGCAGCTGTTCTAACTCTTCATCGACAGATAATTTTTGATCAGTCATCATAATGCCAACCCTAATAAGCTGAGTTTTTGATGAGTGGATTTATATTCTGTATGACAAATTCCCTGCATGCCTAAATTTTTTGCCACTTCAACAAAATAAGCGCGATCGTCGATATAGATCACTTGATCAGCAGGTACTTGAGCAAGATCCAGTGCTAATCGATAAATTTCCGGATCAGGTTTTCGAAGTTGGACAATACAGGATGAAACAAAAAAATCAATAAAACTATCCAATTTGAATTTTTGAATTCTATAAGTATTTAATTCGCGTGATTCGTTGCTGACAATGGCAATCTTTAATTTATATTTTATTTTAAGTTGAGAGATCAGTTTAATCATCTCAGGATAGGGTCGAGACTGATCGAACATGAATTTTTTAAACTGTGCAAAAGTAAATTTTCGTTGCTGATAAAATACGGTGTAATCTAAATAATTTTTTAAATCAATCTTGCCTAGCTCATAGGTACTGAAAATCAGCTGATGTCGGGCTTCCATTTCATCAAAATCCAGCTTGAATTGTTTGGCCGCCAGCCTTCGCGAGAGATGGTCCCAGCCATTGGTCAACAATATGCCGCCGATATCAACAAATATTGTGGTGATGGCTGTCCTTTTCATCCTGTTATTTCCTTGCAAAAAATTCTCCCCACTCACGTCATTCCCGCCGCACAATAATGAGCAAAGTCTGTAATCTTTAGGGCGGGAATCTATTACATTCTTCAAGATTCTGCGCTTTTAACTTTGACCGACTACATAGTTTAATTCTGGATTCCCGCTCGAAATACTTGTGGTGTTTGCTCATTACCGAGCGGCGGGAATGACGGGAATGATTGTAGCATTGATATTGTTTTTAATCTATGAAACACTTAATTAGACAGGGAGAATTGCCATGAATCAAGAGGACAGTACACAACCTACTCGAAAACCTGCAGAACCATGCATATTAGTCATTTTTGGCATCGCAGGCGATTTGACCAAGCGTTTGTTGTATCCGGCTATTTGTAATTTGGGCAGCAGTAGTTTGCTGGCTGAAGAATTTCGCATCATTGGCATTGCGATGGAGCCGTATACCACAAAATCTTTCCGTCAGAAGATGACAAAAGAAGTCAAGGAATTTGTAAAAGACACTGCTGCTAAAAAATTTGGACTCGCATTGCTCAAGCATGTGGATTATCTTTCTGGTGATTTCTCGGATCCCAAAGTGTATGTTGCCTTAAAAAAACTACTCAAAAAATTTGAAGATCATAAAGCCAGCAAAAACATTTTATTTTATTTTGCCTCGCCGCCCGAATTTATGTCGACGATTGCCATAGGGCTTTCTAAAGCAGGGTTGCTGAAAGAAGATGAAAATTGTTTTAGGCGCATCATTGCTGAAAAACCTTTTGGACATGATTTGGAATCGGCTAAAAAATTAAATCAACAATTGCTTTCCATGGTCAATGAAAACCAGATATTTCGCATTGATCATTTTTTGGGCAAAGAAACTGTTCAGAATTTGCTGGCGTTTAGATTTTCAAATGGTCTATTTGAACCCATTTGGAATCGACAATATATTGACCATGTTCAGATTACTGTAGCAGAGACATTAGGCGTAGAGTTAAGAGGCGCTTACTATGACCATGCGGGTGCTTTGCGTGATATGGTACCCAATCATATTTTTCAAATGTTAAGTTTGATTGCCATGGAGCCGCCTGTATCATTTTCCGCACAATATATCGGCGATGAAAAAGTCAAGGCGCTTCATGCTGTTCAGGTGCTGACGCCAGAACAAGTTTTAGAGCGTGCAGTAAGAGGTCAGTATGACTCAGGCAAAATCAATCATATCGCTGTCCCAGGATATCGATCAGAAAAAAATATCGCGTCAGAATCTTCAACAGAAACCTATTTCGCATTAAAATTATTTTTGGATAATTGGCGATGGTTAGATGTTCCGTTTTATATTCGAACCGGAAAGCGTATGAAAGTGCATACGACGGAAATCATTGTTCAATTTAAATCAGGTCCCTCTAGTTTGTTTAGTGGATGTCAACAAAAAGCCAAACCCAATTTACTGCGCATTTACATCCAACCTGACGAAGGGATTACTTTGGATCTCAATGCAAAAATTCCAGGTCCTTCTTTACAGATTGGTCCTGTGGATATGAAATTTAAATACAGCGATTATTTTGGCATTAAGCCGCAAACCGGGTATGAGACTATTTTATATGATTGCATGAATGGTGATCATTTGCTTTTCAGCTCTGCTGAAATGATCGAAACAGGATGGGCTTTGTTGCAGCCTATATTGGACGTGTGGAGTGTATTAACACCGCATGAATTTCCAAACTATGCGGCAGGATCCTGGGGTCCTAAAGAGGGTGATATGTTATTAGAAAAAGATGGTAGACAATGGCTGCTTTAATATTTGCTGATAGTGAAGATTTATTTCAAGCAGCGGCGAAAGATTTTGCTGATAAAGCAATGGGGTTATTAAGTAAAAAAAAATTATTAAATATCGCTCTGTCAGGCGGAAGTACGCCCAAAGATTTCTTTAAAGTATTGGCGCAACAAAAAATTCCCTGGGAAAAAGTCAGGTTTTTTTTCGTCGATGAACGCTATGTGCCTGGTGATAATCCAGAAAATAATTATCATATGGCTGATCAATATTTATTTTCAAAAATTTCAATTCCCAGAGAAAATATTTATCCCATTCCTACGGAATTTAAAGATCCTGAAGAAGCGGCGCGAGAATATGAATTAATATTACATAAAGCTTTTGGTGTTAAATCTCATGAAATTCCCAAATTTGATATTATCTATTTGGGTCTTGGAGATGACGGTCATACCGCATCTTTGATGCCGTTTAATAAGTTAATATTTAAAAAACATCAGCTTGTTGCGGCAGATTGGGTCTCTAAGTTAAATATGTACAGAATTACACTCACGCCAACTATCATCAATCATAGTGACAATATTATTTTTATGGCTACGGGTGCGAATAAAGCGCCAGCAGTCTCTGCTGTCTTAGAGGGAAAATATGAGCCAGATCAATATCCTGCGCAACTGATTGATCATACACAAGGAAAAACGATTTGGTATCTCGATCAGGCTGCAGCCAATCTTATCAAGGACTAAAAAGTGAAAGCAGAAATCAATAGCAATCAGGCAGATTTGCCATTGCGGGCGGAGCTGTTCAGTGCAGATCAGATGGAACGTTATGGCAAAGCATTAGCGCGATCGCATACCGTAACAAAAAAGCGTGCGCCAGATTTGTTATTGCCTCGTCTTGCGGATAACGAAGAGGCTTTGATTAAAGCTTGTCGCACACTGATCAATCTGTCGTCAGAAGATAATCGCATTTCTCCCGCAGGTGAATGGCTGCTTGATAATTTTTATTTGATCAAAGAACAGATTAAGATCACCAAGCTTCATTTACCCAAAGGCTATGGCAAGAGTTTATTGCGGCTTGCCAGCGGCAATTCGCAGGGCTATCCCAGAGTATATGGCATTGCGCTGCAAATCATTGCGCATGGCGATGGACGTTGGGATCCAGAAAGTCTGAATCGATTCATGAAAGCTTATCAAAGTGTCACGCCATTGACGTTGGGTGAGCTGTGGGCCATTCCCATTATGCTGCGTCTTACACTCATTGAAAATTTACGTCGTGTGGGCGTACGCATTGCGTCTAATCAGGTTGACCGTGATCTTGCTGATAACTGGGCAAATCAGATGACTGAGGTGGCAGAGTCAGATCCCAAAAATTTGATTATCGTTATTGCCAATATGGCGAGTTCTGATCCGCCGATGAACAGTCCTTTCGTTGCTGAATTGGCGCGACGGTTAGAGAGAAGAGGTGCAGCGCTTTCTTTGCCTCTCACCTGGATGGAACAGCGCTTATCTGAGATTGGTTATACGATCGAACAGCTGGTTCAGATAGAAAATCAGGAACAGGCTGCTAATCAAGTTTCTGTCAGCAACAGCATTGCCAGTTTGCGACGATTGGGTGAAATGGATTGGTGTGAATTTGTCCAATCAATGAGTGTTGTTGATCATATCCTGGAAAAAGATCCTATAGGCGCTTATAGCAAAATGGATTTTGCCACACGTGATCGATATCGTCATGTGATAGAACGCCTGTCTCGAGATAGTCAGCAATCAGAAGCAGAAGTTTCTGCGATGGCCATTCAACTTGCGGAATCAACATCTCAGCATGTTGGATATTATCTGATAGACTCAGGCCTTAAGGTTTTAGAAAAAACTGTAGGCACACGTCTTTCATGGATTAAAAAAATTCGGCGTTTTGGGCATCACCAATGTCCATTATTATGCTATTTAGGTTCCAGTTTGTTGATTACAGCAGGCTTAACGGGAATGATTATCTCCAAGGTAAGTCAGATAGATATTTCTGTTATTTGGCTTGTGATATTGGGTATTGTTGCTATATTAGGTACAAGCCAATTGGCAATATCCATTGTCAATTGGTGCACCATGCGTTTGGTGACGCCGCATCCACTGCCAAAAATGGATTTCAAAAAATCAGGTATTCCAGAAGAATTTCGTACGTTGGTTGTGATACCCGCAATGCTGTCCAGTATTGCTAATATAGAATCTCTCGTAGAGAGTTTAGAGGTGAGATTTTTAGGAAATAAAGATGATTTCCTGCATTTTGCTTTATTGACTGATTTTAATGATTCGCCGACTGAGCAAAATAGTGATGATAATGATTTGCTTAACTTTGCACGGGAACATATTGAAGCATTGAATAAACGCTATGGTTTGTTTTTTTTCCTGTTTCATCGCCCTCGACGTTGGAATGAAAACGAACAAGTTTGGATGGGTTATGAACGCAAACGCGGTAAATTGGCTGATTTGAATGGATTATTGCGCGGAAATGATCAGACGCCTTTTTCATTAATCATAGGCCGTGTAGAAATTTTATCTCAGATTAAATATATTATTACTCTGGATACAGATACACAATTACCGCGTGGAGCAGCACAACAGTTGGTTGCTGCAATGGCGCACCCTCTAAATCGCCCGTATTATGACACCAATAAAAAGCGCGTGACCAAAGGCTATGGTATTTTGCAGCCGCGTATCTCTGAAGCATTGCCGATAGGAACAGGCTTGACGCAATATGCTAGATTACAACGCTCCGAATTGGGTATTGATCCTTATACCCGAATGGTCTCTGATGTTTATCAGGATTTATTTGATGAAGGATCTTTTATTGGCAAAGGTATTTATGATGTTGATATATTCAAGCAAGCTTTGGAGGGAAGGTTTCCTGAAAACCGCATTCTCAGTCATGATTTATTAGAAGGCTGTTATATGCGCTCAGGATTGCTGAGCGATGTGCCGTTATATGAACAATCGCCAGGGTGTTATTTATCTGATGTTAAACGCCGCATACGTTGGATCAGAGGTGATTGGCAACTTGTAGGTTGGTTGTTCCCCCATGTTAAACAAGGCAACGCCAAGCGAGTTGTTAATCCTCTATCAGGCTTGTCGCACTGGAAGTTGTTCGACAATTTACGCCGCAGTCTTTTGCCTTTGGCTTTTTTGGTGTTTTTGGGCTTAAGCTGGACAGTATTATCCGCATCGCCTTTTTGGCTTGGAGTTATCCTGGCAATTATGACACTTCCATCAATAACCAGTATTTTATGGGATCTGCTGAGTGGGCTTTTTACGGCATTGCCCTGGCAAAACTTTGTTGCAACATTACGATTGGCGCCTGGTCGGTTAGGCCAATTACTTGTTTATATCGCTTTTTTGCCGCATGAAGCCATTTATAGTTTAGGGGCTATTGTGCGTACTTGTTGGCGAGAGATGATTTCACATCGTCATCTCTTAGAGTGGACGCCGTCTGATCAAGTCACAAATTCTATTCGCCATATACCGCTGAGATGGATCGGCGCAATGTGGATGGGGCCTGTGATGGCATTAGCAGCGGGTATTTTCTTAGAGATTAATCAATTGACATTATTGATCTTTTCTTTGCCGATATTGATACTTTGGTTTGTTTCGCCCATAATCGCCTGGTGGTTAAGTCGGCCGTTTAGACGCAAAGAAGCCAAGCTTGATCAATCACAAATACGATTTTTGCATGTGACAGCACGTAAGACATGGGGGTTTTTTGAAACTTTCGTCACAGAAGCTGATCACTGGCTGCCGCCAGATAATTATCAAGAAGCGCCTGTCGAAGCTATTGCGCATCGGACTTCGCCGACCAATATGGGTCTTTCTTTGCTGGCTAATCTCACCGCGTATGATTTTGGTTATATTACAACCAGTCAATTATTGCAGCGCATAACCAATGCTATTCAGACGATGAGAGATTTGGAGCGTTATAATGGCCATTTTTATAATTGGTATGACACACAAAGCTTAGAGCCTTTACATCCCAGGTTTGTTTCAACAGTCGATAGCGGTAACTTAGCAGGGCATCTACTTACTTTGCGACAAGGCTTGCTTGCGCTGAATCATCATAATAATACTCATCGCTATCAATCTGGTTTATTAGATACTTTGGAGATATTAGCTGAAACAGCAACATCTGAATCTATCACTCTCATTAATCATTTTCGCCAGCTATTATTTAAATCTCCCATTAATTTTGATGAGTGTTATTCAACAGCAGAACAAATTGTTGTGACAGAACTTGGTCAGGAATGGTCACATAAACTGCTCGCACAATGTGAAGCGATCAGAGATGAATTGAAATTATCTCAAGAATCTTATACGCCAATTATCAACACATTGGCCGCACAGATTTTTTCGATGGCACAGATGGATAATAGTTTTCTCTATGATCCTGCCAGCCATCTGATGACTGTTGGATTCAATATTGAAGAGCAGAAACGCGATCGCGGAAATTATGATTTGCTTTCCTCTGAAGCCAGATTAGGCAATTTTGTGGCAATTGCGCAAGGGCAAATCCCACAGGAAAGCTGGTTTGCATTGGGTCGATTGCTGATGCTCAATCATGGTGAACCTATTTTGATCTCCTGGAGTGGATCAATGTTTGAGTATCTGATGCCGCTTATCATCATGCCATCTTATAGTGATACACTCTTAGATCAAACCTGTCATGCGGCAGTCAGTCGACAAATTAAATATGGTAAACAACGCGGCGTGCCATGGGGAATTTCCGAGTCTGGTTTCAACTCAATTGATGCTCATCAAAATTATCAATATCGTGCTTTTGGTGTGCCGGGTTTAGGATTAATGCGTGGACTAGCCGAAGATCTGGTCATTGCGCCATACGCCACAATGATGGCATTAATGGTTTCCCCAGAAGCAGGATGTCTTAATCTACAGCGATTAGCAGATGAGGGTGCGGCGGGGAGATTTGGTTTTTATGAAGCTGTCGATTATACGCCATCGCGTCTGCCGCCAGGTAAGACCCGTGTATTAGTCCAATCATATATGGCGCATCATCAAGGGATGAGTTTTCTGTCGCTGTCATATTTATTGCACGATCAGCCAATGCAAAAGCGATTTGAAGCAGATCCATTATTTCAAACTGCGTTATTATTATTACAAGAACGTATTCCAAAGCCTGTTGCTTCTTATTTGCCCGCAACTCAAATTTTTGATTCCACAGCAGTCGTGGAAAAACCTGAAACATCCATGCGGCTATTTAATACACCTAGCACATCAACGCCAGAAGTTCAATTATTGTCTAATGGACGTTATCACTTGATGTTGACTCAGGCAGGCGGTGGTTATAGCCGCTGGAAAGAGTTTGCCGTGACGCGTTGGAGAGAAGATACGACTTGTGATAATTGGGGATTATTTGGATTTTTGCGCGAGTGTGAGTCGGGTGAATTTTGGTCAACAGCTTATCAACCTACAACAGGCAAAGTCGAAAACTTCAAAGCCATTTTTACCGAAGCGCATGCTGAATTTATGCGAAGTGATAATAAGTTTGATATCCATACTGAAATTGTTGTTTCGCCTGAAGATGATATTGAATTACGCCGATTGCGTATTCATAATCACGCCAAAATCCGTCGCTCGATAGAGTTTACCAGTTATGGCGAAGTGGTTTTAGCTTCGCAAATTGATGACCAGTCGCAACCTGCGTTCAGTAATTTATTTGTCGAAACAGAACTTCTGCCGCAGCAACAGGCTATTTTGGCTACTCGCCGTCCACGTGGTGATGAAAAACAGCCATGGTTATGTCATGTATTAAATATACATCATGATAAATTGGCTGAGATTTCTTTCGAAACGGATAGAGATCAATTTATTGGTCGCGGATATAGTATTTCTGCACCACGGGCGATGATGATAGATGGCCCGCTTTCCAATACTTCAGGCGCGGTATTAGATCCCATTATATCAATACGCTGTCGTATCGTATTAGAGCCGGGCGCGATGATGACGTTAGATCTGGTGACAGGTGTCACAGAAACGCGAGAAGAATGTATTGCATTGGTCGAAAAATATCATGATCCTCGAATGTCTAACCGCGTGTTTGAGTTGGCTTGGACGCATAGTCAAGTGTTATTACGGCAACTCAATATTACTGAAGCAGATACCATGCTTTATGCAAAACTTGCAGGTGCGATTATCTATGCCAATAATCTTCATCGCGCTGAGTCGGGTATTTTGATCAGTAACCGTCGCGGACAATCTGGATTATGGGGTTATTCTATTTCGGGTGATTTGCCTATAATATTGCTTTATATGAGAGAATTAGAGAATATTGATTTAGCACGACAGTTGATTCAGGCACATGTTTATTGGCGTCAAAAAGGATTGGCTGTTGATTTGGTTATTTTAAATGAGGAACATGGAGGTTATAGACAATTACTGCAAGATAGACTAATAGATTTAATTTCTCCAGGTTCGGTCAATATCAATGATCGCGCGGGCGGAATTTTTGTCCGCACAGTTGAACAAATGCCGTTAGATGATCGCGTATTATTACAGTCAGTAGCGCATGTGATTCTTTCAGACCAACATGGTAGTTTATCAGATCAACTCAATCGTCGATCAGTAAAAAAACTGGTTGTGCCACGTCTCAGTCCTGATCTGTTATCGCGCAAAGCTGTTATTTCACAGCATTCTAATCCTGCGTTGGTGCGTAATTTGCAATTTTTCAATGGCCTGGGCGGATTTTCACCCGATGGAGATGAATATGTCATTATCCAATCTGAAGGTAAATCAACGCCTGCACCTTGGGTGAATATATTAGCCAATCCGGATTTTGGATCTGTCATATCTGAAAGCGGACAAGGATATACCTGGGTAGAGAATGCACATGAATTTCGTTTGACCCCATGGGAAAATGATCCCATTCAAGATTCCAGCGGCGAAGCATTTTATTTGCGTGATGAAGAAACAGGACGGTTTTGGTCTCCCGCAGCGTTGCCGCATCGTGGGCATGGCGAATATATTACGCGTCATGGTTTTGGTTATAGTGTATTTGAGCATATCGAAGATCATATTCACTCAGAACTTTGGGTGTATGTTGCATTAGATGCGCCTGTCAAATTTAGTGTTTTAAAAATTCGAAATGATTCATCACAGCGCCGCAAATTATCAGTAGCGGGATATGTCGAATGGGTATTAGGTGATTCTCGATCCAAAACGGCCAGGCATATTATTACTGAAATCGCTAGCCGCGGAGCGATATTAGCTCACAATTATTACAATTCTGAATTTGGAGAACGCACGGCGTTTTTTGATGCGGCGACCTCCAGATTAGAATCAACAACTCGAACAGTAACAGGTGATCGTCATGAATTTTTGGGACGCAATGGATCACGTCGACAACCTGCAGCGCTTCATCGTATTCGCCTGTCAGGACGCGTTGGCGCGGGATTGGATCCTTGCGGCGCTATTCATTTAGGATTTGATTTGGCAGAAGGGCAAACACGTGAATTTGTCTTTACGTTAGGTGCAGGCCAGGATACTGCGCATGCTGAAAGCCTGGCACAACATTTCCACGGAACTATTGCCGCCCAAGAGGCGCTGGCGGGAATTCGTCAATATTGGCAGCGTACATTGAGTACTGTAAGAGTCAAAACGCCTGATCCAGCATTGGATCTATTAGCTAATGGCTGGCTAATGTATCAAGTTATATCGAGCCGCTTGTGGGGCCGCAGTGGGTATTATCAATCAGGCGGCGCTTTTGGTTTTCGTGATCAATTACAGGATGTCATGGCATTGGGACATGCAGAGCCGCAGCGCTTTCGTGCGCATATCTTACTTTGTGCTGCCCATCAGTTTGTTGAAGGCGATGTCCAACATTGGTGGCATCCGCCGCAAAACCGTGGTGTACGTACACGTTGTTCGGATGATTATTTATGGTTGCCCTATGTTATTTGTCATTATGTTGAAATGACTGGCGATGTGTCACTCTTAGACGAAAAAATACCATTTCTCCAAGGCCGTTTATTAAATACTGATGAAGAATCCTATTATGACTTGCCGACTATCAGTAGTGAACAAGCAAGCTTATATCAGCACGGTGTGCGGGCAATTTTACATGGGCTGAAATTTGGCGAACATGGATTGCCACTGATGGGTTCAGGTGATTGGAATGATGGCATGAATCTTGTTGGCATACACGGCAAAGGAGAGAGTATTTGGCTAGGATTTTTTCTCTATAATATTCTTAAGCGATTTTCTATACTGGCGCGCAATTATGGAGATAGCTTATTTTCAGATAGATGTGAATCAGAAAGTATTCAGCTACAAAAAAACTTAGAAATACATGGCTGGGATGGCGAATGGTATCGCCGCGCCTATTTTGATGACGGGGCGCTTTTAGGATCAGCCAAAAATACAGAATGTCGAATAGACTCTATCGCACAAAGTTGGTCTGTATTATCCGGTGCAGGTGAGATTGATCATGCAAAGCAAGCTATGGCGAGTTTAAATAGTCATCTTGTCAAATCTAACCCTATGGGTGCGTCATTAGTTTTATTGTTAGATCCGCCCTTCGACGGGTCGAGTCTTAATCCGGGTTACATCAAAGGCTATGTGCCGGGCGTGCGTGAAAATGGCGGGCAATATACACATGCGGCAATCTGGGCGGCGATGGCTTTTGCAGAGTTGGGTGAGAATCAACTTGCCTGG